>WPCH01168158.1_pt1 | contig 44589 bp, 53 predicted proteins | sample 5399881 | NCBI WGS metagenome assembly WPCH01 (sample SAMN12869468, study PRJNA574797) | sludge metagenome | isolation source: wastewater treatment of pH5 | place: China:Beijing | collected 2019-05-20
AAAAATGGCACGTATTAAATTAATCGATGAAACAACAGATTTATCACAAGTAAAAAGACCTATTGGATGGGATTTAGAAGTAAACGGTGTTCCGTATGATGTTTATCGTATTGATGGATACAATCATACACTTGGCGGTAAGTTCTCAGAGAATTGTTATTGGGCATGTCCAGCAGGAGAGCAACCAACTTATAAAAACCTGATTGAGTTTAATGGTGATGCACCAACTTGGGGAGTAGTATTTGATCGTTCTAACTATATAAAAAACAAGTGGGATGAAACATCCGTTGAATGTAATGGGAGCTGCTGGATAACTCGTAACGGTAAGAAATTTTACAGCATTCCTGCACGATATATGGATTATGGTTTAGCGAAAGCACAATATCTGTTAGTAAAACTTTTAGAAGAATGTCCACTTTATTTATCAGAAAGAAATTGGCAAGAAAAAGCTATCGGTCGAAAAATTTGGTATGAGAATCAACCAGCTAAGATCACACGTATTACTAATGATTGTGAATTATGGATTGAACCAGATGGAATTCCTTGTTTTAAAGCTCCTGCTCATTGGGATTGCGATGATTTTTCTGATTATGAAGATGGATTACGAGTGGAGTTATTGTCATCTGATATCTATTGGTACAGAGATTAATAAATTCTACAAAATTCTTATTTTGGCGAAAAGGAGTGATTAGAAAAGATGCATCGTAAATCATTTACTGATATGAATGGGAAAAGAGGAAAAATAGGCAGCATTGTACGCTGTTGTCTATCCAATACAGATAAAGATTACACCGTAAAGGAGATAATTAGTAAGGGTGCTGGTGGAACAAGAATTTATTTTCAGGAGGGCGGATATGATAAGGCCTCAAATTGTAAAATTGTAAAATCTTAATACAATTGCTATCTGTGAAGACGAACGAAATTGGCTAATGGATCCAGAGAACGTTCGTGATTTAAGACAAGAGTTTTCATTTAAAAGGAGGAATTTTCAAATGATGAATCGTACTATCCTTGTTGGTCGCCTTACGAAAGACCCTGATTTACGTTATACGCCGAATGGTGTGGCAGTTGCTACGTTTACACTAGCAGTCAATCGCGCCTTTTCTACTAACGGAGAGCGTGAGGCAGACTTCATAAATTGCGTTGTGTGGCGAAAGGCTGCTGAAAATGTAGCAAACTATCTTAAAAAAGGAAGTCTTGCAGGAGTTGACGGGCGCATTCAAACCCGTCACTATGACGGACAGGACGGAAAACGAGTTTATGTAACAGAAGTCATTGCAGAAAATGTACAATTCTTAGAACCTCGCAACAGTGATACAGGCGGCAATGGCAATTCTTCTAGCTCACAATCTTCACAAAACAGAAATCAAAATCCACCTAAAAGAACCGAAGATCCCTTTTCAAATGTTGGGCAACCGATTGATATTTCTGATGATGATTTACCATTCTAAAAGAGAGAAGGAGCTTTCCTTCTCCTTCTTTACAAATCTAGAGAGAGCGAATTATATTTACATAGATTAGTAAATAAGCGGAAGGAGAAACGTACCTATGGCTTTTTATGAACGAATATTCGGGGAATTACAACCTAATAGCAGCGATGAAGCAGCCGTGCATTGCCCGTGGCATGAGGATAGTGAAGCATCAGCGCACATTAATATAGAATCACGAGTTTTCCATTGTAAAGCGTGTGATTTAGGACTAAGCGAAACCGCATTTGTACAGAAACACATGGGTTGCAGCTACGGAGAAGCCTTACAGTACACAAAACTCTTTGAAAGAACGCTCACAAGTGACGAAAAATGGACCGAAAACATGATGAATCTTATGGAAGATTCAAAGTGTCAAGAACGACTGCAGCAGCTAGGATTTACAAAAGAAATTCAAAAGCAGCTGCAGCTAGGATTTACAGGTAGCGGGTGGTTTAGTTATCCCGTTTTCATGCGTGGTCATATTGTAGATATTCGGACATATAGCCCAAAGGCGAAGAAGAAAATCATGGGGAAAAAGGGCGGGATGAACGTTATTTATCCCTATGACTTATGGAAGGATGACCAGGTATCTATTTTATGTGCGGGTGAGAAAGATATGGCGATTGCCCGTGTGTTTGGGTTCAATTCGATTACCTTTACAGGCGGTGAATCAAGTTTCCCTGATTTATTTGCATCTAGCTTTTATGGGAAGAAAATTTATATTGTTTATGATAATGACGGTGCAGGAATTGAGGGTGCATACAAAGTAGCAATGCACATTAAAGATGCGGGCGGCTTCCCGTATGTTGTCACGGGGCATCATGAAATATGTGTAGAAAACCATGAAGACCTTCACGACTTTTTCATGAAATACAAAAAGAGCCGTGGGGATCTCATAGAGATACTGCAGCAAACAAAAGAATTTAGTGAAGAGGATTACCGAAAAGAGCGTAAAAAACATATTCCCCAGTTAAAGCTACTGGAAGCAGCAAGCGGCAAATATATGAGCCGTATTGTTTCTACTCATGTTCAAACTATCTCCAATTACCCTGACATCTACCAAATCCCTACTTATTTAGAAACCACAATCGAAACAGAAACAGGATACACAACGAAAACATGGGATTTAAATGATAAAAATTTAGAAGACCTTCTCCTTTTATGTGATAACCGCATTACAGAAGCAAATCTTTTCAAGAGCTATTGCCGATTATTACGAGTTAGCCCAAAGGAAGCGGGATATATCAAAAAAAGCGATTATAAACGTGTATTTAAGGCAGTTGTGACGGATTATCAGGAGCGCATGGTAGTGGAAGAAGGAGAAGAAGATATAAAAAGTGTAGAATTGCCTGTTTACAGTTTGGAATGCCCTTTTGAATACAATGATATTTGCGAAATTACGTATAAAATCGCAGCACATCCCCTTCAAGCGCAGCGCATTGTAGCCGTTGCAAAAGAGAAAAAAACCACGGATAGCGGAATCCACAGTTTCAAAATCAATACCTCCATCATTGAATCCCTGCAATGTTTTCAAGTCTCACATGAACAAACCTTACAAGAAAAACTTGCCGAAATGTTTGAGAAAGCAAAGACTTTCATTGGCTTAGAAACAAATAAAAAAATATGGCTGGCAGAAGAACTATTCTTCCATACACCCCTCTATTTTCGACTACCTGCAAAGGGAGAGATTAGAGGAACAATAGATATGATGATTGTCGGAGAAACCCGTACAGGGAAATCTAGAACGGCAAAAAAACTCATGGAAATGTATGAGTTAGGTATGTTTTGTAGTTTACGGACAACTTCACAAACCGCAATCATTGGCGGTACAGATAAAAATACGAATCAAATTAGAGTTGGGCTGCTGCCACGTAACCATGAAGGAGCGGTTATTTTAGAGGAATTTTCCGAAACAGGCAGCGAAATCATTAAAAATTTAACGGAAGTCCGAAGCTCTCAGAGGGCGAGAATTACCCGTGTGAATGGGCATATTGATGTTCCTTGTAATGTGCGTATGCTCACGCTCACGAACGTAAAAAAGGATGGTACGGCTCTTAGAAGTTACCCAAACGGCGTTATTGTTGTGAAAGATTTAGTGGGAAAAGATGAAGATGTAGCCCGTTATGACGGATTTGTTTTAGTTGATAAGCCCGATGAAATTATCTACGCATCAGAAGATACAAAGCCGAACCATTACGGGAAAGAATCGTATATGAACCGTGCAAGATGGGTATGGACTCGTAAAAGTGATGAAATTGTTTGGAGTGAGGGAACAATTGATTATTTAAACGAGTGCGCTCACAAGTTGTATGACACGTTCGGAGACTATCACAATTTTATCGGTACAGAGGGACGGGATAAATTAGCACGTTTTGCAGTTGCTACGGCGGGTCTTGTCTGCAGCATGGATATAACGGGCAATCAGCTTGTTATCAAGCAGGAGCACATTAATTTTGCGTTTCATTATATCCGTAAAATGTACGATAATGAGCTATTTCGATTACGTGAATATGTAAACGGACAACGAGAATATGAAGAAGCCGACCAAGTGAGCACTCAAATTTGTCAAAACCTATATGTGCAAGCAACTGCAGTTATTCAATTTTTGGAGAACCACCAAGAAATCTATGCCAATCAATTACAACTCATTTCGGGTATGGATCAGGAGAGCTTTTCGAAAATGTTTAACACCTTGCAGCGTGCAAAACTCGTCAGAATGATTGATAACAAATTCGTACCTACAATGAGATTTAGAAAATCCATGCGAAAAATAGAAAAAGGCTCGCAACAAATGAAACCGTTGGAGGTGTTATAGAATGAGTGCCGCTCCTTCTGTATTTACCAAGTGGAAGCATACCTTTTGCCAATCCTTATATAATGTGTACGCTGATTTTTTAGAAGAAAAACCGAAAAGCATCGGACTTGATACAGAAACAAATGGACTTCACATCATTTACAATACGCCGTTTCTCATTCAGATTGGTTGGATTTTACCATATAGCCGTGTGGTGTATACCTTTTACCCCACGGCTCAAAATCTCACCTTTTTAAGAAAAATGCTACTGACTTGCAATTATGTGTTTGCGCATAATGCCAAATATGATATGCACATGCTTTATAACGTAGGTATGGATATTCAAGGGATAAATTGGTGCGATTCAATGGTTATCGCTCGTTTAGTGGTAGAACATATTCCCGAAAGAGAGGGCGGGCAAAGCCTTGCTTTAAAATCATTAGGGAAAACATTTGTTGATAGAAACGCCGATCAAAGCGCAAAGAAAATTAAAGAGTACCTGCAGCAGCTTAATAAAGAATGGCGTGACCATTTAGTTGTTGCGTTAAAACAATTCCCGATGGAGGGCGTTTATACGGCATCAGGCAAGCAGAAATACTGGGGAAAAGGTGAAGTGGAGAAGTTTTTAAAAGATATTATGAATGAAGAAGAAGACCTACCAAAGAATGTGAGAGAAGTGTTTCGGAAGTGGAAACAGACCTACAAAGAACCCACGTATGAAGATGTAGACAGAGAAAAAATGATTCAATATGGTTACGAAGATGTCATAATTATGCTAGAATTTATAGAACAGGCGTTCCCTGTTTTAGTGGCAAGAAAACAGTTGTCCGTGCTGAAACTCGAAATGAAATCTATCCTTCCATTTTGGCGTATGGAACGATGCGGAATGACAGTAAATCGTGAGTATTTAGAGTCCTGTCGTAAGGTATTACGTAGTTATATCATTACGCTGCGCCGTGAATTATGGCAGATTTTTGGCGAGGTTGTAAATGTTGGCCAAGATAAAATGCTACTCAAATTATTTAATGAGAGATTCGAAATTTCAGAGTTTCAAAATCTCGACAAATCCGTTTTAAAGAAAATTTATAATAAGTACCAGGGCAAACCAAAGCGAGCAGCCGATATTATTATGAAACTACGTAGCTACGAAAAATGGTATAGCACGTATATTATACGGCTTCTTGAAAATAGCAAACATGATGGAAAAATATATACAACAATTAATACGGCGGGAGCAGTTAGCGGGCGAGTGAGTTGTGACATGCAGCAGTTCCCGAAAAAGCCATTAAAAGATGAAGAAAGAAACGAATTATTCCACCCACGGAAAGCGTTCATTGTGCCGAAAGACTATCAGAATATTACTTACATAGACTATGACCAAGTGGAACTAAAAGTACAGGCGTTTTATACAATTCTCGTGTCGGGCGGGGATAAAAACTTATGCCGTGCCTACATGCCGTTTCAGTGCAAACACTATCAAACAGGCGAACTCTTTGACTATAAAACAGTAGAGAACCGGAGCAGGTGGAACGAGAAGCAAGAGAACGGAGAAAGCGCATGGCTCACTGAAGAGGGCGTGCCGTGGGTAGAAGTCGATGTACACGGAATGACAACTTCCAATGCATTTCCGAACCTGATTGTAGGAACAGATGAATTTAAAGAAATGCGTGGAAAAGGGAAAATGGTGAACTTCCTAAAAAATTATGGCGGTGGTCCGAAAGCAATTGCTTCCCAACTGGACGGCGTAGATTTAGAAACCGTAAAAAAATTAGATGATGGGTATTATGCTGCATTCCCTGATGTACGAAAATATCAAGATGCGATTATCACGGCTTACCATGAAAAAGGATATGTGAAAAATCATTATGGACGTAGATATTATTTATACGCTGAAAATGCAAGAAGGGCTTACAAACTAGGAAACTATGTCATTCAAGGTACATGCGCTGATATGCTCAAGGAGAAGATCGTATACCTTGATGAATTTTTGAAAGATAAACAATCAAGAATGATGATTCCTATTCACGATGAAATGCAGTTCTTAATTGCTGCAGGTGAAGAATGGATTGTACCCGAGTTAGCCCGCATTATGTCAGACTTTACATGGTGTTATGCGCCTATTACTGCGGGTATAGAAGTAACGACAACTACATGGGCAGACAAGAAAGAGGTTGCCTAACTTATACAGTATTCTAAAATTTTGAAAATATTCTTGTTTTTCGGTATTTAAGTTGATACAATTGTACCAAATAAGGAGGGATTTGCTTTGGAAGTGACAATACAGGTTACTAACTATAAAGATATGGAAAAAGCTATCTACCTTGAAGTGCTCAAACAAAACCCTTATTTACGGGATTCAGATTATGCAAAGATTATCGGGATGAATTACGGCACATTTGCTGGCAAAAAGCAGAAGTGGGGCATGACTTCCAATATCTACGGCTCTATTTTAGATACTTACACCGAAAGAGATTATAAGAAAGAAATAGAAACCAATCCGAGCATAACAGATAAAGAAATCGCGAAAAAATGGGGTGTAACCCCTTCCTTACTGGTGAAATTTAAGGACAGACACGGGATTAAACGTGATGCCCGCAAACTGAAAGTATCCGAAAAACAAAAGGGGTGCAGTGCATGAAGATAGTTGCACTTGATATTTCAGGGAATTTTAAAGAAGGAAAAGGCACTACTGGAATAGCGGAGCTGATAGATGGGGAAGTGCGCTGCATTTCTTCACTATCTGCAAAACATCATAGTAGCCCAGAAGAATATTGGCACGAAGTCATACGAGATACAATTTTTAGGCAACCAAATGTTGTCGTCATTGAAGGCTATATGCTCTACAACCACAAGGGCATGAACGCATCCACGCAAGCCAACAGTGATTTAGAAACCCCTCAATTATTAGGTGCATTAAAACACTACCTCTACCTACAAAAAATTCCTGTTCATATTCAATATGCAAAAGATATTAAAACAAGATGGTCCGAAAAAATCCTCGTTCATATGGGAATCCTCACCGAAAAATCCACATCTAGCAAATCCAAACTCTATCTATTCAAAAATCAAATCACAAGTACACACGAGCGGGATGCTATGAAACACGCTCTCCGTTTTTGGCATCACGTATATGAGAAAGGAAAGTGGCTCGCATGAAAACAAAACAACGTTTCAAAAGGAAATTAACGGATGCTCAAATTAAAGATTTAACAGAAAAAGCAACGTATGAAGGAATGCACATAGGCATTAAGTCAGCATGGGAAACAATGCTAGAGCGTAGATCAGCGCTGAAAACTGTTTTAGATGCTAAAAGTTACCGTGAAGTAAACCGCATTATGTTTCCAGAGCAACCGATTGAGGAGGAAGACAATGCTTAGAATGCCTATTACGCATCAGAGTGGGCTTACATCAGTTGTTAATATCGTGCTTCCTGAGAATGTAGAATTAGATGCTTATTTACAAACCGCTCGTTTTTTACGAGTGAGAGAAGATTATAAGGGTACAGATGTGACATACAAAGAAAAAGAATACTACATCAATTTAGATACCGTCATATTTGTGGGTGAACCTTTCTATGAAAATTCGAAAGGAGCAGCAGAATGAATTCGATTGTAAAGGGAAGTCGTGTAAAACGTAAATTCTATGTAGGTACGGTGTTAGAAATTGATATTGAGAATTATTCAGAGCCTTATGCAAAGGTGAAATACGATGGCATGGAAACACCTATTTGGAGTCCTATTGCTTATTTAACTTTAAATGAGGGGGATACAAAATGAATTTACTACCTTTTTATGATGCACAGGCTAAGTTTGATAGAAAGCTAGAAGAAGAAAGACAACTGGAAGAATGTCTCCGTATACCAAATAAGTTTCTTGCTTTTTATCAGGAATTAGGAGAGCTGCTGCAAGAAATGGAATGGGTATTTAAAGACTGGAAAGACCGTGATCTATGCCGTGATGATAAAGAAAAGCAAAAGAAAGAGTGGAGTGATGCATGGCACTTCGCTATCAGTATTGGCAATTCATTTGGACATAGTGAAAATGTAACCCGCATAGAAGCGTTTATTGATATGAAGCCCACGGCTGAAAAATTTCAGCAATTATTCTTCCGCTGCTACAACCTCAACTTTTATTCCGCTTATGAATATGGACGTATGCTCCGTAGTTTAATTACCATCGGTCACCTAATCGGTATGACAGAAGAAGAAATGAAAAAGGCGTATTTTGAAAAACATGAAGAAAATTATGCTCGGCAAACAGATAAAGAAAAGGGGTATGTAAAATGATTTTACCCAATCTATTTAATGTCGCTTATAACGGAAAATCATTCGCAAATCAGGGAAAGCATAAAGCAGGTTATACGAGATTCAGTCAAGCGCAGCAACTTATTTATCAGGAGTCATGGGATATTGCACGGGATGAATTCCGCAAGAAAAATTCCACCGTAAATTTTGATAATCTAAGTGCAAGTGAAAGATTAAAAATTGTAGAAGAAGTGCAAAGCCGCTTTAAAATTATTGAATATGCGCCAATAGAAAAGCCCGCTCCGTAATGGAGGGGCTTTTTGTACGCAATTATGTATACGTGTTTGTGTACATATTTGTGTACTTAGTTGTGTATATTGTTAAAAGAGCCTTATTCGTACTGATACCACCATGCACCACCTGGTCGATTATCTAACCATGCAGTGAATTTGTCTAAGTTCCCGCTCACACTTCTTTCCGTACGAATGTAGAACGTACCTTCACTCTTTCCAGAAATGTGAATCGCAGCACCGAAGCCCATTGTATTTAGGAAGTCGGCAACTTCTTGTAAATGAGAAAAACCAACACCACCAGTTACAACTAATTTTTGTCCGTTATCTCCCACAATAATTCCTCCATTGTCTTCAATTTTTTTACCTGTCACATGCTCAACTAATGCTTTTGCTGCTTTATCCGCATTTTGATTGTATTTTTGCATGTCACTTTCGTTATCTACGAAAAGGAGTTCAAAGTAGAAATCTGTTTTTGTAGTGTTCAACCAACCAAGATCAGGGCGAGACTGAACCCCACGCCAACGAGTGCCAAATGCATTCGTAAGGACTTTCCCGATTGCTTCACAATTTGCGTAGTTACCGTAGGAAGGATGATAGAGGACTTCTGTACCATTTCCCGCACCGTTTGAGGAATTAAAGTGGAAGGTAGCATCAAAAGAGCTATTTACACGTAGATGATTTTTTGCGCAGTTTGACCATACTTCATAAGCCGTTGTACCTACATTGTCAGTGCAATCTACAACGTCCCAACCTGCTAACCTAAAAAATTTACTAACACGAGCAACAAAGTCACGAGAAAGTAATTCTTCACGACCGTAAATACTGCCCGCTCCGGGAATGATTCTACTATGTCCACCTGAGAGTGCTGCTGTTGGCATTATTCAACATCTCCTTTATTCTGTTTTGGATTCTCGTGTGTTGTCCACCATCCGAGAAATAAACCGAGGGCAAAAATAATGTCCTGATAAAATCCTAATTCTTTTTGGAAATCAAGCCAGCCGTAGTGTTGAGAGAGTAAACCGAGAATGGAAAAGAGGAAAGCGTAGGTTTGCCATGTGGTAAATCGAAGTTTAAGGTTTTGATAATCCATAGGGGATTACCTCCTTACTTGAGGATTTGGTTCATCACAAAAGAAATAATTGCGCCCATTACACCCGTTACCGCAGCGCCGATAACAATGCGTAATGTCCATGTGGTATTATCCGCAATTTTTCGGAGGGATTCTTTTGTGTCTTTTAGTCCTGATTCGGCAACTGCCATTCGGACCTCTAAACCTGTAAGCCGTGTTTCATGTTCACCAAGCTTTGTCGGAACATAATCTTCCGTATGCATTACATGACCACCACCCCATTGCATAATTTTCCATTTCATCATATCAGAAAACTGTCGTAAATTGTATAGAAAATTCCCGCAACTGTTCCCACCTTTAGGCATAGGCTACAGTATACCAACAAGAAAGGAAGAAAAACACCATGCGGGATATGTATTGGCAGTACCAACACCTCGAAGAAACCCCGTTTTTACATTCTTCAAATTATCTATCCGAAATGTTCCAAAAAGGAAATATAAGAGAGCGCCATGCAGTCATGAAACACATGCTTAAACATGAGGTATTTGATGAACCTGAGTATGAGGGCTATTACAATCTAAGTAAAAAATGTCGGGCCAACTACAAAAAGTATGAAAATGATTTTTCTAACGTAGATCACGAATATGAAGAAGAGGGATGGTTTGCATAATGATAATTTTATCGTACGCAGTTGCAGGGCTTGGGCTTGGTATTGTAGCGGGAGAAAAAGCGGGTAAAGATGTGGGAACACTTACGGGAATTTTCAAGGGTGCATGTGCGGGTGCAGTATTGTACGGACTCTATAAAATACTCATTATCTTGCTCCCTATGATGCTATGAGGGAACGGGAATAGGAACGGGTCTTTGTAGTGATATCAAGGGATTAGAGGGAAATGGAGGGTTCTCAATGATTGAAATACTTATACCTATGACCATAGGGGGCGTGATGGCTACAATATTCAGAACTACGGGGAATCGGAAAAAGATTGAAACTTTCTTTGAAACTAGAAAAATATGTGTGGATTTAAAGGGGCGCAGACTCTACCCAAAATTCAAAAAGGAAACAACATTTAAGGAAAAAACGGTCTATCATTACCGCTTGCCAATCGGTATCCCGTCCAAAGCATTAGAGCAGTTTGATGAAACTTTGTCCGAGGGATTAGGAAAGCCCGTTACTTTAAAATGGGATAATTATATGTTAGCCATTTCTGTTTATAAGAAAAAATTAGAAGAACGTATTCCATTCACTGGGCATATGCTTAGAACAAACACATGGCAAGTTCCAATCGGCATGACCGTAGAAGGGTTGGTTTATCATGATTTTGAACAGATTCCGCACATCACTGTTTCGGGTACTTCGGGATTCGGCAAAACCGTCCTACTTAAATTGGTATCTTCTTCTTTACTCGCTTCTAACCCAAATGATTCAGTATTTTATTTCATTGATCTGAAAGAGAAACTAGAATTTCATGAGTGGGAAGAATTAGGGCAAACAAAAGGAGTAGCAGGGAATCCCCATGAAGCGCACGAATTACTAACGCATATTGTGCAGGATATGTTCAATATGATTGAGTACCTACGGGAACAACGTGTCACCAACATTTCGGAATCCGATATTAAACAGCGTGTCTTTATTTTCGTAGATGAAGCAGCAGAACTTACGCCGCATGGTAGCCCGAAACAAAAAGCAATGCTAAGAGATTGCCAGTTCATGCTTTCAGAAATTGCAAGGCTTGGCAGAGCAATTGGCTATCGACTGATTTTTGGAACACAATATCCAACGGGGGATACTTTACCGAGACAGATTAAGCAAAATGCTGATTGTAAAATTGGTTTCCGCCTACCGACTCAAATTGCTTCTATGGTAGCGATTGATGAAGACGGACTTGAGCGGCTGCCACAAATTCGGGGGAGAGCTATCATGAAAACCGTAACTACAACTGAAATGCAAGTGCCTTATCTTTCTGACACGGTTATGCGGGAACTGCTGCAAAAACATGGGATAGAGAGGGAGAAAAACCATGAGCAACCGCAAGCCAGTGAAACAAATCAAGAACAAGCACCTCAACTACGACCAATACAGGATACTGTCCGTTTGCTATAAACTACTTTATGTAAACAGAGAACAATTTCAGCGCATACTTGGAATCAAAAATAAACGGACGATTAATAAAAAGCTGCAGCATCTTAATGAATACTTTGATATTTATAAGTACGGTAGCTACGTGTACCGATTGAACGCAAAAGGGAGGGACATTTTAGGGGTGAAGCCACACAAGGGGGATACAAACATTGAGCACACTTTACTCCGTAATGAAGCTTGGATATACTACGGCTGCCCTGATAATTGGCAAATCGAACGTCCACTGGAATATACCTACAATAGAGAAAAACATACAATTATTCCTGATGCGGTGTTTAGTAAGGGCAGTACCCCTATTTTCGTAGAAATTGACCGAACAATGAGCATGAAAAAGAACGTGGAAAAATTGGAGCATTACAAACGGGTAATCCATATTTACCAAAACCAAAGCAATTTAACTCCTGAGGTGGTATTCATTACGGAAAGTGATTTTCGGAAGCAACGTTTACTGGATGTTGCAAAAGAACAAGGCATGTCGAGTGTCAAAGCTTTTACGATTGATGATATTAAATAAGGGGAGAGATCACCATGAACGAACAACAAGAATTGGATATCTTACGTGAGGTTGCAAGCGAGTATAAGGTAGTGAAGAAAGTTATTTTAAGAGCGTGTGACCGATACATTAACAATGATAAAGCAAATAAAGAAAGTAAAGAGCTGGCATCCTTCATTAAAGATTGCATGACAGAAACCATATATGATTCTCCATCAGAATAAAAAGAGCCCCCTTCTGCGCATGAAGGGGGTTTTCACATGTGAATTGAAATCAAGAACAACACATTTGGGTGTATGTGTGCCTAAATCAAAACTACCTAGAACGTACTTTCATCGTACCTATCATTTTGCATATTGGCAATTTAATAATCTACGAAATTTCGTTACTTTAATTTCTTTCCTAAACTTGCAAAATGTTTCTCTAATAAATCATTAATAAATTCTTGTTTTTCTCCACGAGCTGTATACAGTGTATCAATCGCTTCTAGTAAATCTTCTCTAATACGGAAGGTGCGAGTTTGATATACTGGCTTCACTTCAACCTCTTTTGGTTGTTGGTCTTTCGCTTCTTTTGCAGCCTTTGCAATTTCGAGTACATCAATGTGTACATTTTTGTGTACATCTTCGTGTACTTCATTGTGTGCTTCTATAATTTCTTTCGTTACCTCTGGCGGCTTATCACCATTTTGTTTATTTTTATTGCCCATCAATTTTTTAAATTTATCTTTTTTTGAATCAGCTTTCGTAGGATTAGTTGACACGTTCTTTCAGCTCCTTCACAAAGTTAATGTATTGCGCTAAAGCCGTGCGGTCTTTTTTCGTATCCAGTTTCAAACCCTCAATTGTATATTCTTTGATTTTACTTCTACGTTTAATAATAGAATCAAAAACAATTTCCTCATATTCTTCTTTTGCCGTTTCTAAAATGGAAGCATCAAGAGAAGCTCTACTATCTAACATGCTGCATAAAATTCCTGCAAGTTGTAAATCAGGATTTGTATTGTCTTGTGCTCCTGATAAGAAATCTAAATAGCGATCAAGAGAGTCATAACAGAATGGTTCACTTTGCAGAACAACAACTGCATAATCAGAAGCCGTGATTCCGTTTAACGTGTGGTCACCTAAGTTCGGTGGTAAATCAATTAAAATGTAATCATAGTTATCTTTTACAATCTCTAATGTTTCTTTTAATAGAAAAGCGGGTCTTCCTTTGTACTCCTGATATAAGTATCTCGGAAGTGTTGAAAGGTAATCTTCTGCAGGTAATACGTGTAAATTTTCATTTATTTCTACTATGTAAGGTCGTGGGTCTTTCTCTTTTAATGCCTGCAGCACCGTTTTTTCTGTAAAATCATAAATATTTTTTTGCGTTAAAAAGCTAGTTAAATTGCCCTGAGAATCGAAATCTACGGCAAGCACTTTCGCATCTTGACTCAATAAAAAGCTAGTTATTGCGGTTGTTGTTGTTTTTCCAACGCCGCCCTTTTGTATGCCAAAACTTATTGTTTTTCCCATAATAACGCCCCTTTCCGAATGTGTATTATTAAGTATACATTCTTGTGTATGTTTTGTGTACAATAATGTGTACAAATTATTACAGATTTCGAGGCATAGAAAAAGGAGGTAAGCATTCACTCACCTCCCGCTCGCTTGTAATACTAGGAAACATGTACTACAATAAGTATAAAATTTCGACACAAAAAGAAAAAACATTTCTCACACCGACCAAAGTTTGATGAAATGTCTTTTCGAAGAGAGTAAGTAAGAGAATCAGCTCAGCCCTTTGCATTACGTATAGAAACGAAAATAGCAGGAGAATCAACCCTTATTTACGTATTTATAAATTTGTTACACTCAGTATACATTTTTTTAAATAGTGATGCAAGGGCTTGATTTCCTGTACTCAAAAACAGGGAAGCAGCCCTTTTTGTGTTGCTTTTGATCTCTTGCAATTAGAATGGAGCGAGAAAAAATGGAAACTGAAAACAATAAATCGTTCGAAGTCACAACGGGTGAACCGCTCGTAAAAGGTGGCTATTTCGTAGCTTATAATTACGTGGTGCGCCACGTTTCAAATGTATATAAATTAACAACGGGAGAATTTTCTTGTTTGATGCTGCTCTTTAGCTACGCAGGGTCAGACGTTTCGAAATGTTTCCCGAGTCAAGATGTTCTTGCTACTCATTTAAATGTAAATGTCCGAACGGCTCAACGTTACTTAGATGGATTAGAAACAAAGGGAGCAATTATTACATACAATCGATTCAATAAAGATAAATTTAAGACGAGAAACATTTATGATCTGTCACCTTGCGTAGATAAAATTCGGGAACTATATGCCCCGAAAGTCGAGGAAGAATTTGTTCTCGTGAAGAAGGAAAAACCGCATAACGGCGGTAGTGACAAAATTGTCGTGTCCGAAAATCCAACACCCGAACCCGAACTTTCCGAAGATGAGTCCAAAAACGTTGATATTCCGGTAGTGACAGATTTGTCGTTACCGTGGAATCAGACACGACAAGAATGTCAGCCTATAATTAACATTAACAATAAACCCTTAAAACCTTTAAAGAATATAAAGAGTGATGATGATATAGCGAACTCCGTTTCGCCACCCGAAAATGAATCCGAAATTTTACAGGTGATTAATGAATTACGAGAAATGACAAAAGACGAATTGACAGCAAGGTCGTTTAATTCCGTTTTACGAAAAGTGAAAGATAAACATGTGCAAGGAAAAATACATACGAGTTTCAGAGACTACTTTGTTTCATCACTTGCGACAAAAATCGAAGAGTTAGAGGAACGCAGAATCAAAGAGAATGCAAAAAAAGCTTTGGAGAATACTAGACCAAAACGAACACCGTACACGGGGAAAATAGCATTCTATGATTGGCTAAACACATAAAAAGACACCGCATGAGCGATGTCTACTGACTTTGACGATATTTTTGCACATCTTTGTAGGTCGGAACGGGTTTTCCTGTACCTTCCTCGTACATTTTCTTGAATTTATTCCATTCGATGGCGTTTCCTTTTTGCCGTTGCTTAAAGGCATCTTGTTTGGATTTCGTTTCGTTTACAAAGTTACCGATTGGCACATGGAATAGTGCTTCTTCTAGCGGCATACCTTGTGCTTCTTGAATGCGGTCTTTGTAATACGGAATTTGCCCCGTCAACGTTCGGGCCGCTTCTTCAATGCGAGTACGGTCTTTTCGAATTGGATTTTGAAATGCGTTTTGTCCTTGAATCAAATTATCTACGATTGCCGTTTTTAACGGATGCTGATAGTTCTCGGTGATCGTATCCGTCACGGCGTTACTGCCCGTCGGTAAATTAATATTTGCGACTCTGTTCGGACCAACGCCGATAACTGTTCCGAATTGGCTTTGGTGCGGTTTCATTTGCTCGGGAGCTTCTACTCCTGCAAGGTCACGCAAACTCGCATCTAGTGTGTGCGCCGTTTTCGTTAAACGGTCAGGACGTTGAGCGAATCCCTTGAGCATCGCAGGAAGTACCATGCGGTTATACTCGTAAAACGGTATGATACGCCCCATTGTTTTACGCTCTAATTTGCTTAAATCGTTGTAATCAAAGTGAATCTTTTTCACTTCCATTGCGGCATCTTGATAGATTTTTTCCATCGGGAGATTTGGGCTTTCTTTTGCGAGTTGCTTTGCCTTGTATTCGAAATAGGCGAACTGATTTGTCATGTTCATGACTTCCGAACCTTTGAAAAATGGAGCTGCAGCAATGTCAGTGGCTTTGTCAAACTTCCCTGCGATTCCCTTTGCCCCGACAAGCGGGTCATAAAATTTCTCGTCTTTTGTCAGGTGAGCAAGTGAAGATTTGCCGAGTCCGTTATCTACGAATGCCCTCGCTGCATCGCTCATTTCACCGTAGGCTTTCATTTGCCCAGTTGGTTTAAAGAGCACTTTCGTAGCTGCTGCGCCGCCCGTCATAACTTTGTGCATTGGCATCCCAACAAGGTAATTCATGAACGCCGAGCCGATACCTTCACGAGCGGAAGTTGCGAAGCTGGCAAGCGCTGATTTTTTCCACTGTTTCATGGCAAAATCGTAGCCACGTAGGAATTTGTTGTCTGTTAAAAACTTGATAGCCTTGTTCATTTCCTCAGGCTCTTTTGTGAAGCGGCGCATCACATTTGCTACTTCTTTTGGCACGACATAAAGCGAATCCGTTCGGGAAGCCGCTTGGTTTGGCTCTGCTTTTGTGTTATATACAAAATCTTTTGTGTTGATAACTTCTGAATGCTTCGGGATCTCTTTGCCCGCTTTTTCGAAATTGCTATACGGTACGGCAAGTTCGGGATTTTTAAATACATGGTCAGACATTTTCTTGCTAGAAGCATAGCGAACGAGGTCATTCATTTTGTCACGCATCGCCACGTAGTAGTTATTGTTGAAGACCTGCTCTCCTTCTCTTGCATTGATTTCGCTAACGGAACCGACATACTTAGAACGTCCGTTAACTGATTTTTCGTTTATCGCACGAGGGATAGCACGCTCAATCTTATCTACGAATTCTTTCGTCATAACGTGTGGCATATAACCCATAATTTCTTTTTGGGAGAGTCCTACCGAATCCAGATAATCTAAAAGGGGCTTATTTGCGTCTGTAAACAGTTGCATGATTTTCCCTACCTTTTGGTCTGGTGGGAGATTTTTCAACTCGCTAGAGGGAATTTGGCGCATATCAGCAAGTGTTTTCTCGTATTCGTCAGCTTTCGCTACTTGTGATTGTGCATGTTTCAATTCTCGTTCTGTATCGCCAATTTGTGAGCGAAGACGGTTGATTTGCTCTTGACTCTGTATTTCGTGCGCATTCATTTGCATTCCCTCAGGCATTTGCGCAGGATTCCCGGGATTCATGCGAGCAGCGTTTTCTTTTGCCATTTGCGTTGCTACGTCTTCCGTCATACCGCTTGGAAGCTGAATGTCAGGAAACCCGTCAGTTTTTGGGGAAACTTTGGGAGGATTGAGGGTCGCCGCTTGTTCATCAATGTATTGTGGGCGTGCGCCGTTTGCGAGGTCGCTCGGCTCAATTACGTCATTACCGCGGTAAAATTGTGAAAGTGGAATGTCAGGAGGGGTTGGGGCAGTTGGAGAATTCAGGGGTACTTTTTGCCCTTCCAATGTGTCGATAATTTTATTCATTTGCTCTTGCCATTCGGGAGTCGGTTTGTTTAACACTTGATGCATTTTATCCAAAATTTCATAAGTCGGCTCTGTTGGTCGCACACTTTTAATCATTTTCGTGGCTGCTTCGAAATCGCCGCTCATTACCGCTTGCTCAATGTCTTGGATAATACTTTGCTCTAATGGAGTTCGTGCGGTCATTTTTTGTTCTAAATAAGCGAGGTTTGCCATGTGCTCCGCTTCCTGATCTTGCTTGAGCGGTGCAAAATCTTTGCGAACCGTTTCAATCACATCGTCTTGGAATTTGTTATGCGCATGGGCTTCGGAAAGGAAGTCGAGTTGATTCGGAGATTTTAATTTATCCCACGCCGCAAGCATTTCTTCGGGATGCAGCCCCGCTTGTATGCTTCGCTGAAAAACTTCAAGCGGAGAAGTATAGTCAGGTGAATTAATGCGGGCATCGTATGATTTCTTGATACTGTCTTGTAAATGATTGTAGGCAGCCAGTTCCTCATCATACGCTTTTCGTTGTTTCATAAGTTGTAGTTGTTGCTCTTCTGGAAGGTGTTTGAGGTCAGGGTCCACTTGAAATGCCTCAGTTTCTTTTTTAACGGGTGTTACTGGTGTTTCTAATGGTTTTGTATTGGTTGGGTTTAATAACTCGTCTAGGTCATTCTTAAGCCCTCCTAAACGATTTCCCATTGCATCTACAACAGGCTCATACTCTGCTCGTAATTCTGGTGCAGAGTAACTATGCAATTTTCCTTCATCGTTTAGCTTCTGCGTGAGATACGTTCCCTCAATGTCTGCCCCCACCGCTGCGCCGTCTTTGTTTAGTTTGCGACTTTGGAAAATGGCATCTTCTAAGAGATTATGAGATTGATTTTGGAATTGGTTCACATCTTTTAGCGCATCATCTAGTACGCCTGATTCGGCTCTTACTAGCTCATTTGTATTTGGGTCAAATTTCAATTTGCCGCCCCGACTTGCTTGTGTAAGAAGCGCTTCATCTACGCTCATATTCAGACCAGGAACGTTCGTATGTTTGATGTTATCGCCAAGTTGCGCTGCTGCTTCGCCAATCCCCGTGGATTTGCCAAATTTACTGCCGATTTTCCCCGCTTGCTTTGCGAGTCCCGCACCAACATAAGTTGTAGGGTCAAGACCAATATCGGCTAGAAGTCCTGTTGTGAAATCAACGTATTTGTTCCCTGTTTTCCATCCCGCTTTTTCGATAATGTCAGAGCCGTGCGCTTTGACTTTGCCCGTGAATCCGTCGCCCGCATCATCCCACATTTGGTCACTCCAAAAGTCTTCACCTTTATTGGAGCGTTCCAGTCCTTTATCTATTGAGTTTCGAATGGAAGCTGCACCGGTGATTCTGTCGAGTCCTTCTAATAAATTGAAAACTAAACGGTTCTTAGAGTATTGATCTTGCGTTGTGAGTAGTGCGTTTTCGTTCGGGTCAACATTCATCCATTGTTCAAAAATGTTCGGCTTCATGCGGTTTAATCGTCTTTCAATTTCGGCTGCTTCTTTGGTTTTCCCTTGCTCTCGTAAGTCTTTCGCCATCATTTCATATTTTGTTTCCGTTTGCGGAGACAGGGTGTTTCCCTTCGTGACTTGCTTCTCATTAAAGGCTTCCACATCTTCTTTTCGTCCGTTCGGATAATATCCTTCTGCCATTGCTCTGCGCCAGCTATCTACGTTCTTGTAATCCCAATTTCCATCGTACCCCGCTGCTTCCAGTTGCCCCGCAAGTGTCGGGTTGGAATCGTAAACTTTTTGCCTATTTTCGCCTGCGTGCTCTTGGTTAAAGGCTTCTTGCTTCTCACGTTTTTGCCGATTATAGTTGAGCATTTGGGATGCTTGCACCATTTCCACAATTTGATTATCGTCATAACGCCCTTCGTACGTGTTTTTGTAGTTATTCCACGCCTGATTGTAAGCGGCATTGCGGTAATCCTCAAAACCCCATCCCTTTTGATAGGGTACGTTGATTTTAAAGCCATTCCCTGCGGCATCGTACTGTTCCTCGCCCTTCCCGAGCTTTTTATATTGACCAAATAAATTAGGGAAAAACCAATCAGCAGGCTCGTTCTCGTTCCGTTTATACTCTGTTTTCTTCTTCACAGGTTCTTTTTTATCATCACCAAATATATCTTCATCCAACGAGGAATATGATTGGCGATTCCCTCCGCTCGTTGTAGTGCGTGGGCTATCCTCTACATAGGAATATGAGGGTTTTGATTCTTGATAAGATATTCTTTGTTGTGGCGGGGAATATGTCTGTTTTTGTTCTGCGGCATATACCCGCTGCGGTTCTTCGTAACGAACGGGTTCTGAATAAGAAGAAGAGGAAGAAGAACTTCCTCTATCCTCATCATCCCCTCCAAATAATTTTTTTGCTAAATAACCAAGAAATCCGAAAGCCATACACTATCACTCCTTTTATCGGACTAAGAAACCGAATGTTTTCTTTGCAGAATTCCAAAGATTCCCTAAGAAACTACCGCCACCACTTGATGATTTTGAAGAAGAAGATGATGATGGACGGTATGGCTCAGATGTTGAAACATTCGCCATTGCATTCTGATACGGGTCTCTTACTTTTGCTTCAAGGCGGTCACTATCTATCACATTCGTTCTTGTCAGCCCTTCGTATACTGGGGTTGCCTTTGCTTGCGTAAATCCGTAGCTACTACCACCACCGCCGCTATACGATTTCTTTTGGTACGGTGTGTAACTTCTGCTATAAGGGGTAAAGGAGCGGGCTGCCTGTTGTGCTGCCATTTGGTCACGTTGTAACTGTAATTGAGCCTGCCATTTCTTTTCTTCTGCAGCACGATCCATCGCTTTTTGTGCGTTTTCTTGTTCCATTTTCCAAATAGAAAGGCTATTTTCATAGTTCGCTCGTTCAGAATCCACACGAGCCTGCTCTTTTGCGAGGTCAACTTGATATTGTCGGTCAAAGGTTTGTTGTTCTTGTTGGAATTTTTTGTAGGCTTCATTTGAGAGGAATCCTTGTCTTTCATCGAAGTAATTTTTGTAGTCAACTGTACGGTCTTCACCCGCACGAGCTAATTGTTTGTTGAGGTCAGAAGTCGTATTATTTAATCCCGTGTATAGCTTTCCTACGTTGTTCTGCATATTCATATCTACGGAAGCCATGCGCTGCTCGGCGAGTCCTGCGTTGATTCCAGAGCTTGCATTCTTTTCTCGTTGCCCTCTCCAATCCTGCCAATAATTGAGATCAAGCGCTCTACTTGCATCTTGGAAATTTCGGTTTGCTGCGGTTTGTTGCGTATCAATGCCGTCTTTTTTTGCGTTGAATTTTTGGTCAGCGTTTTGATTTGCATAGCTTTCGGCATTTTGCCATCCCCATAAATCCGCAATTTGCTGCGCATTGAGTAAATTTGCTTTGTACCTACTTGGGTCAATATTAATATTTAAATTTGGCGCTACTGGTTGAGCCATTTTTCATCATCCTTTCTTTAGAAGGCTGGGTACGTAAGACCATCAAACTTAACGGAAGTATTATCGGGAATGTAGGAAACTGCAACGTCTCCATTTGGACGGAATGTTACAGTTCCTAAGACATCTAGATAAGTTCTAGTGTTGTAACAAGTAACAGCAAGAACCATATCTCGTTTTGGTCTTACATTCTCAGGAAGACCCCATATCATAACATGCCCAACCCCTACAGTTCCCCACGACATTACACCCCTTACATGTACCATGCCGTTTGCATCTAGATAAACACCAAACTCGTTGTTTGTTCTTGCTTGCCAATCATTTGAATAGTTGAAAATGTTAACAAATTTCCTTTCAACCTTTGGCAAATATTCCTTTTCAATTTTAATCAAACGAGAACCGAAACTATTCGGGTCAGCCGTTTTTAATAAAGTATCAAGGTCATTTATGGCAGCCTTTAAAACATCTCGCTCCATTTTATAATCGGATGCACTGATTACATCGTTATCTTTCCAATCTTTGAATGTACCGTCAGGAATGCGAGCCATACAAACACCTCCTATATTTTTGTCATTTTAAAAGTAAAGGCAACGCCGAGCATGTGGCAGGAGCTATTATGATTATGACTGAGTTTCAATTTTGCCCGATACCCTTTCCCGCTGAGTTTTATTTTTGTAAGAGCCGTTGGGGGTGCGCCAAATTTAGAAGTACCTAGTTTCCATTCCCCAAAGATCGTAGGCGTGTTGATGATTAAACTAGGCTTCACAATCTTTTTCACAAAAATTTCGCCGTTAATAATGCTGATTTCATTTGCATCAGGATTCACAACCATTGCGCCGTCAATATCTACATAAGCATTAATTTCAGTTGCGTGTTTTTGTCCCATGAGAATCTGCATTTCTTTGAATTTCTTTTTGTTGTAAGGATGGTCGAAGACGAAAGCCTTTGTTTCAATCAGCATTTCATACACATGGTCAAAGTCTTGGTAAGAGGAAGTATTGAAAAGAGCGAGCCTACCGCTAAATTTGGACTGTCCATATAAAAGCCCGTCATAGGCATACACACGGTCAAAATCTAAGTGAATCGAAGTATCCGTTACCCATGTTTTATAGGACTCATAATATCGAACTCGTTTACGGCTATTCGGAAACGTAAGTTGATACTGTCCATCATGGAAAATGGCACAAGCATCATCATCGAATTTCAATACTTCGGTATCAATCAGTGTATCTATTTTTTCGATGTTAAATTGATTATCGCTAAACTGTAGGCTTTTTAAGAAGTGAATCCCCTCGGCTGAGAGGAAAGCGAGGTAGTTTCCAACAACTAGGGCAGAGTTACCGCACTTTGTACCAACTTTCGGATTGATAACCCTACGTTTTATTTCGTTCAGATTATCACCGAATAGCCCCTGGATGGTCGAATCCGTAAAGCCAATAAGTGTGTTCCGAAACTCAATGAGCTTACGGAGTGGCTCTTGTTTGGTGTTTTCAAAGCGGAGAGTCGAATACATCGGGAAGTAACGGGGGTTATCAATATCGGCAATATATACGAAATCAGGTTCAGACGTATCACCATAGAGCCATAGGCGGTTTAGATACACAATAATTTTATTACAAGAGCGAATCCCTGCATTGCTATAAATAATGTTTTCATCACGTTCACTTACAACGTAGTTTGGCAAAATCATAGATTGTACAATACTAAGGTCAATCCCTTGCCTTGCTTCTACTCGTATTTCATAAACACCAGGTCTATTAAATTGGATGGTTGTGTTATTCGGACCCCAACGAGAATTGTCATTTGCGTCTTTTCCACGAGTGTACACCCAGTTTGTTTCGCCTTTTAACCGATAACTAAATGAAAACCCTACGTTAAAATCATACGTGTACGTGATATAGGCATCAAAACGAAGATTTGCTCCAGAATATCCAACTCGTTTTTCGGGGATAAGATAATCTACATAAAAATTAGTTCCCGCTCTATGTTGCAAGTTTTGTGCAGGTTTATCAGAAAGAGCATTTCCACCAACATACATATATTCAAGTGGATTCGGTACATATGGCTCAACTACTTTTGCAGTCGTCCCGTTAAATTCAACTAAGTCTGAACCTGTTGCAATAAATAAATTATCACGATACACAACGGCTTCGACTGGGCGAGTCTTTTGGAAAAAGCCATATGGCAAACCTGCTATAGCAATTTCTGCTCCTGTTTGCACGTTATAGAGCTTTCCTTCTATTGCTGCAATTTCAACTTTTGTTCCATTCTTCATTTTGAAAACAAAGAATCCTTGCCCTTTTCCGCTAGGGAGTGCCTTACCATAACCCCCCATGCCAAACCTACGCTGCAAACTTCCTCGCTCTGCAAGATTTACGTTAACGAGCTTTACGCATTCTTCATCTTTCATGAGATCGTTGGCGGTCACGGTATTAAGCCCACCCGCAAAATTGGTAAAGGACATATTAAACTTCGTGGCGGTGTTCGGGCGTACAGGTTGCATTTTCCCCATTCACACATCACCTACTTTCTTCATTCTCTCTTTATTGCTTCGTCCACTTCAATACGCCCGTATTATCTATACTTCCTTTCCAGTAAGACCCGTCAGATGATTTCATTACAATTCCTTTTAGCGCATCCCCGAATCGTAGGTCGCCATATACCGTATTATCACTTTCTGTATTGACGAATGTTTTCGGGTAATCATCGCCAGTTGTAGCAAATATTCTATTGACACGTACAAAAGTATTCGGATTATTTGGCACGGAGAAAGTAAACCGTAGTTTGTAGGTATTCGCCGTTCTTGCTGCAACATGAATGGTATCTGCAGCATTGTTTGTTACATTCGCAAATTGTTCATATACCCCGCCTTGCGTGAGGACTCGTTCGATTTTGATATTTTTCGGTGTCTCCGTCCAGCCAAATGATATGCCAACGGATTCAAGAAATGGCAATGGCGTAGTTCCGAAATCAATCTCGACAATGGCAGGTTGTATGTCTGTTGGATTCGTCCATCTACAAAATTGCTCTCTTCTCATGCTAAACATTGCCCAAACATTACCCGCCGTTTTCGGTGCTCCTGATAATGTTACGTTATATCTTTTGTCAGCAACAAGCAGAACATCATCTTGTTCTCCAACCATTCGTTTGTCATTCGGTAACATTGGCGGTAGATCCACAACAGGAACGGTTGTTTTTTCATAATCGGTATACGGCAGGTATGCTTTTCCTCCGTCTTTTGCAGAAGTCATCATCACTCGTGATATGCCGATTTGTTTATTTGGCAAATTGCTTCCCCAACATTTAATACGGATTTTTGTACACTTATCAGCAGCAGCCCACGGCGCAGAAACGGCAATACTTTGTGACCTGTTATTTTTCGTCCAGTGTACGCCTATCCATTGTTTACTTAGTGCATCATACATTTCCATTTCAAAATTTTGCGGCTGACTTTCCCAACTAGACATAACAGTTAAAAAGGATGCGTACCAAATCGGGTCGGATGCCGTGTCAATTTCTATAATAATTGGTGTTTCGTATGTGGCATTTGTACCATCAAACGTTAAACCGCTTTCGGTATCGAATGTAAATATATCCGTTAATTCACCTGCAACAATCGGATGTGTGGAAACTTTTGTGACCGTGTACCCACGTTTATGACCATTCACCAAATAGTCGTCCTGATTGCCTAAAAAGTTTGGTTTCATTGGCAAACTAATAGGCATCGCATTAATCCGTTTGTCGGCCGTGTAGTTATTCGGACTCACAAAGCTATTTAAGTAGCCATTGTCAATCCATCCTTCTGTAATTTCTTGCGCCATAGGACTGATAATTTGATTAAAGCGAGCGGATTTTGAAAATTCATATGCGGCTTCTGTCGGTTTAATTTTATGAATATCCCAACCGAAAATATTGAATCTGTTTGTACCGCCCTCGCAATATATGAGTCTCTTTGTTCCTTGCTCCGCTTGGAATTGTACTTGGTCAAAGAAGTTCCCGCCTACATCACGAGGTACTTTTGAATCTCCTTCAAGATATAAGCCGTATTCGAAGTTCATAAGCGTGACTTGATGGAAGAAGTTTGCATTTACCCAAGCCATATCAGACTCTTTTGTAATGCTCTTATCTACTCGTAAATGGATGCATTTTTGCATATTGGTAATTGTGATGTTGTTACATTTCACATTATCAATATATGACATTGGCGTTGTGGCTTCCATGAGGATTCCTGTACCTGTCCATCCACTTGTTGCATGTTTACCAAGTATATTAATATCTTTCAACATGTGCGTTTGCTCGTAATATTGGAAAATATCAGTTGCATTGAGGTAGATTGCGGCTTTCGTAAAGGAGAAATTGATGTTACGTAAATCAATGGTAACACCTTCAACGTAGCCCTCAGGTTTCAATTGAATGATATGAAAATCACCTGTCGGAATGAGGATTGCATTTTGGGAGAAGGTCACATGTACCTTACGAGGAACAATGAAGGTCTTTGAAATGAGGTAGATCCCATCGGGAATAAAAATATGTTTAGCAATATTGTTATCTACCATTGCTAGTAGTTCGTCAAAATAGGTACTTTCTGATTCTTTGCCATCGCCTTTTACACCGTACCATTTGGCATTGAATCCACGTTCTGAAAATTCATTTTGTGATTTTTCAGCAAAGCTATTTCCTGCCGTTTTAAATCTGTCTAGTGTACCTAGCTTGGCAGCAAAGGTATCTACTTGTTCTTTAGCTACACTCGAATAGAGTTTAGCAGATGCAATATCTTGTTTTTGTTGTTCGGTTAATCCGTTGCCGTTTCCATTATTTCCACCACTACCGCCAGTACCAGGAAGACTACCACCCATGAAGTCAAAGTTACTTCCACCGTAGTTAGCCCACATATTATGCGAATGATCTATGGCAATAACGGAACTTCCACCACTTCTCATGTCTTCCGTAACATCAGGTGAGTTACAAAAATCTTGTAAAGACCGTTCGAACATGGACATATTGAGACTGTATTCTTGCGGAGAGGATTCTTGTTTTTTGATTTCAGCAACAATAAAGGGAATGAATAACGTGTAATTCCAAGTGTCATTGGGGAATGGTAATTCTTGTTCTGGGGAGAAAGAATCGAGTTTAAAGAAATCAAATCTTGTTTTGGCGATGCGGTTTACCTCTGCTATGCAGCTATTGGCATAACGGACGATTGTTTGTATATCGGGGTCTTCATCTGATAAAACAGTAGCATGTGTTTTTAATTCGGAAAGAATCATATTATCGCTCCTTTCTATAGAAAAAAGGAGAGGGAATGTCCCTCCCCCTTGTCATGGGTTACAGTGTAGTGAATTCTAAGAATTCATCTACAAGTTGTTTGTAGGATTGCGGGATTGGTACTTTCTTCCCAAGAGGAACATTAATGAAAACCCCATTAATGCCAAGCGGTAAGTAATCTTGCCCGATACGTTTTTGATACACGTTTGGAATCAAGACTTCCACTTTTTCCTCTTCTTGCAGCTCTTTATTTAAAGCAGCCATTTCAGCGTTTAAATCCCCGTCGGTTTTGGCTTCTTTAATGGATTCTGTTGTATTCACATTTTTCGCCATAGGTTAGCCCTCCTTATGCATTTGTCGGTACAGACTCAACACGAGCCACCGCATATTGATTTAAAATAACAGACGTATAAGAAGAACACTTCGCACCTACTGATTGACGTTGGTCTAATGGGTCAGTCGCACCCGCAGAGCCAAGTTGTTTCATGATAGGCTTCACGTTACCATTACCCGTTACTTCCACATCACCATAGGCTTCTTCCCCTACAACGATAGAGCAATGTACGTTAACGCCGCTTGCTCCTTTGCCATCTTTTGTTTTCGCATTGATAACCTCAACGAAACGGACACCATACGCACGACCAATTTCGCCATTTAATAGTGGCTTATTATCTTGACCGTACTGTAAGATTTTTTGGAATTTCGGGTCATCTAGCAAATCAAAAGCTACGGTAGGAGAAATCATTGCTACGTAGTCGCCTGATTTTGCAGGACGTACAAAATTTTTCTTCATGGAAAGTACAACTTTACGGAAGGAGTCGAGTGTAGGAATATCACCCGCAGCGAGGGTAGCGGTTGAGGTTTTTTTGTTTTCGTAGAATACGTTCGTACCAGCGTTAAGCGTTTCGCGGCAGACAATATCCAATTTCTCGTTTACAATGCGCACAACCTCTTTTAAGTACGCTGCAACGATTGGATCTGGCTGTGCCCAATCTACCATATCCGAGAATAAAATATAATCCCCGTAAGGTAGTGTGGAAGCCGTAATTGCTGTTACAGAAGCATTTAAGCCGTCAGGCGTAACACCCTCTGTAAGTGGAATCGGCATTCCGTTTGTATCTAATTTCGGAGATAATTTCACGATTCTGCGGAAGTTAACAGTTGTTCCGTTTCCTTTTGGAATACCTGTTTTTTTCGCTAATTGGTTGTGCGTAAATTCGGTTTGTGTTTGTAGCATTTTAAGTAAGGCTTTCTCATAAAACGCTAATGGAATTGTACTTGAAGAACCTGAACCCGAATTGACCGAGCCAGCGACACCATTTAAACCAGTGGTTTGTGTAGTTGTCGGCATATCATTCACACTCCTTAAATGTTTTTATAGTAAAGGAGCGGGTTGCTTATCCGATGTAAAGGTTATGTTTTTGCATAAATGCTTCAACCTCATCATCCATTGTCGGTGTAGCAGCCGCGCTACCTCCATTCCCGATTGGTGTTGTCAATTGACGTTGCTTTTCTGCTTCTAAATCAGCTTGACGGGCTTGTTCGACTGCACGTTTCGTGATGTTTTCCTGATTTAACATAAGATAATATGCTTCAACTGGCGCATGTCGTGGGTCAAGTCCCTGTTGTTGTGCAGTATCAATAAAAGCAGACATGTCCTCATTTGACAGACTGTATTTTTGTTGCAAAGCAACTAATTGATTTTGGGTATCGTTTTGAATTTGCTGATATTCTTGCTCTTGGAATTGCGAGTTTACATTTTCTAATTGCGATTCCATTGCTTGCATACGTTGTAGATACTCAACTGGAACGCCTGTTTCTTGTGCTTCCTGCTGCAAACGGGCTTGTTCGTAGCTTTGAATCACCTGCTCAGGTGACATACCACGAGAAGCGCCGATTTCGGCAATCGTGTCATAATAACGCTGCATATCAGCAACTCTTTGATTCGCTTCTTCATTTTCACGGCGCATTCTTGCAAATGCTTCGTTTTGTCTTTCGTTTGGGAAAGTTTGATTCTCAGTAGAAGGGGGTTCTACTGTTGTATTTTCTTCATTTGTAGCTTGAGGATTTTCAGTTTGTTGAGTTGTTTCAGTGGCATTTTCTTGTGGTGGTTCTGCTGCAGGAGGTTCATTTCCTTGTGGTTCAGTTACCACGGGTTCGGGTGTTGTCACCTCTTGTGCGTATTCCGCTGCAGCCTCTTCAAAATTGAATTCTTCACCAGTCATATTGTATTCTCCTTTCCGTTACCCCAATCGGATTTACCTACATATCGGGGACTATGCAGGGCGAGAAGGTACAAACGCTTGTATTAAATGGCTTGGACACCATGCCTTGTCAAGAGAAATTATACAAAATTCTAGCAACTCTGACAATGATTTATTGTATGTTTACACCTTGCTGCCGCTTTTGAAATTCGCCCATCGGTCCACCGCCCGTATTTCCAGTACCATTACTATGCTGCTCCTGGGATTTTTCCATTTCAATTTCTTGGTATCGCTGCGCTAAGAAATCAGGAATTTGCTCCGGTGCAAGTGCACCGCTCTGTAAGGCAGAAATACACTCATTAATGACTTGTGCGGATTTTTCCACTTGATTATTCAGCTTATCCGTTTTCATGCGCTCAATCCGTTGCTCTTTGTTAATAAGATCCGAGTCTTGCATGTATTCTTCGGTTGTAATAACGGCAGGTTCAAAATTATATTGTCCTTGTAAATTGAGTAATTCTTTTGCTTCCTGACTTTGGCGCATACGGGTAATCGGTGCTTTTTGGGAAACGTTGATACTGTAGTCATACTCCATTCCAAAGTAGTCTTTTCCGATAAACTGCTGAAACTCGTACTCATCAGGACTATTACCCGAAACCCGTATAAAGCGAGCGGCATCATATTTTGTAGTGATAAAAGCTACAAGTAAACGAGTGATATTTTCAACTGCATCTTCCAAATCTTTTAATTGGTCACGGTCACGCATCGTAGCCCGCTCAATCAAAGAATTTACCCCTTGTGATGTCTGTAAGCTACCCACATTTTCACCGAGATAGGCTTCATTTAAGCCTGTTATTTCACGGATATTTGCCTTTGCCGTTTCATATAGGTTAAATAAACTCTGCGGGATTTGAGGAGGGATAACGTGATAAATCGCTTTTGAAGGGTCAGTTCCATTTGTTACCCATACATGAGAAGGAGCATTTCCAAATTGTTTTAATTCGGTAGGGTTAATGCCCGAGTCTCTTGTAGTTACTTTCTGCGGATTCTGTAAGAGTACGCCAATCATCGTGATAATGGCTTCAACTTTATTCAAGATACGTTGATTGTCAAGAATGTACTCACACACGCTCATAGCCCAAAAATCGTGTCGTTGCTTAAAATCGTAAATCATAACAAACGGATACACATTTGGCTCAATGGCTTGAATCGTATGAACAACTTGCGCACCTGCAATGTAAGTCACTTTAATATGTGATTTCCCTTGACCTGATACGACTTTTTCATAGTGCGTATGGAAATCTACAATCTTTTCATTTTCTTCTGACCCATAATCACGGTGGAATATTTCGCCCATTTCTGCATTTTGCTTGCTCTCTTCTGCATCTTTTCCGAATCGTTCCTTTACCCACGACAAACTTTTTCGCTCTACAATATGGATATAATCGCAATCCTCTAGCGTAAAAGCGTTTGGATCAGGATAAAAACAAGATGGTTCAATTTGGCAAACCTCAATTTCGCCTTTATAAAGTGTGCCTTTTCCACCATGTACACCGCTCTCATTCCAAAACATATGAAGGATTCCAGTACCTAGCAATTTACTCGTGCCTATAATTTCACGTAACGTACTGGAAATTTTTATCTTTTTCCAAACAAATTCATAAATCTTGTTGAGCATTTCAATATCCCCAATTTCTTCGGGAGAAACGGGGTACAGTTTTCCAATCGGGTCTTCTACTGCAAGAGCCGCTTTTTTGGTAGTAGAAACAAGGTGTATAAAATTTGTGTTTGGTCGTGGCATCCACGGAGGGAGATTTCCCTCTACTTCCCACACCTCATTACGGTTGTAAGAATCAAGTGTTTTCCACTTGTTATCTTTCTTTTGCCGTTTGGATTTTGCCTTTTTAAAACGTTCCATAATGCGTGATACCTCAGGATTTGTCTCAGGCATATGAACCCCTCCTTAAAATTTATTTTGCCCGTCTGTTTGCGTATAGTATTTCGTATATTCTTCTACCCCTTCGGATTTGTTGTAAACAGGTGTTTCCTCTTTTTCTTCTTTTTCATTCACATGAATAATTGTTTTTGTGATACGAATATCAATTCCGTTAAGAGCAAGCGTTATGCTGCTTATGGTAAAAGCAACTGCAACAATTATTATCCAAGTCACTCAGATCCCTCCTAAAAATTAGATGCCCAAGAGCTGTTATAAGAATTATCATCATCCCGTAATTCATACGGAATATTTTTCATTTTTCCACCGTTTAGGCGGTCTTTATATAAACCGTAACTCACATTGCGTAAGTTCTCAGGATTATCAGGCAAGATACTTACAAGATAACGTATCGAATCCATTGCGTGATTCCATTTATCCTCAGGCTTTTCATCGGCATTTTTATCATCGCCGAGTTCCTTTGGCTTAAATTTATACAAAGTAAATTCTTTTATCGTATTGAATAAATTGTTAAAAATACGAATGCGCTCAAGGGAGAAATAAGCGAGAACTTTTGCAATCCCCGAATCAATGCTATTGCCAGCGGGCTGAAAGTAGATGCCATATTCTGCGTAGTGCTGAAATAAGGTTCGCCCATCATGTTTATTACGATTACGTCCTGACGGGTCAGCCATTACCGCACGGAGCGCACCATTTGGTATCGGGTCAAGTAAAGCATTCATAATTTGGGCATGATGTGGTACGGGCTTGTCTGCCTGATAATGCTCGTCATACAGATACAAAATCCCTTCATCGGGGTCTATCGCACCTAAAACAAGGACAGTCGGGTCTAAAATTCCGAAGTCAGCGCCGCCGATTCTTTCCCAATGATTCGGTATTTCAAAAGGCTCAACGATAAAATCAAGAGCAGCAGGATATACGAGTCCTTCTCGGTTTTCGAAGCTACCATATAGAAATCTACGAATCCACCAATCAGGTTTCGTTGCTTTCAGATCACGCTCATAATTCTCAGGAAGATATTTATTTAAGTGGGTTGGTACGATATGAGAAGAAATAGCGGGGTTTTTCACATCTTGCAAGTAAATGACATTATCATCGTTGTATCCATGCTGATTAATAGTTTCGGATTTTAAAAGGAAGTCTGTCTTAATCCAATTTAAATCGGGGTTGGAAGAAAGGAATCCTCTATGTTTTTTCGTGGACGTGTTACGTAAACGGGTTTGCAGCTGCGTGAAATATTCGTAGGCAACGGTATTGGCTTCTTCTATCCAAAAACACGTTAAATTGAGGGAACGGGCTTTTGTTTCATCATCCAGTGTCCGAAATAAAACACGATGGCCATTAACTACATCTACGTAATTTTTCTGTTTACTGTAATGGAAAATGAGATCCTGAGGGAACCAATCAAAAAATTCTTTCATGGCGGTCTGTTCTAATTGCGGGAAGGTTTGCGCACCAATTAAGGTGAGTCCATTCGGGGTTGTAAGAATGTGGTGAATCACATCTTGACAGGTAGAAACGGTTTTGCCCGACCCGTACCCACCGAAAAATCCTTTAAATTTCGTTTGGTCCTTATGGTATTCCACTTGATGGGGCATCGGTTTGTAGAGTAATAAAATCGCATTACACGCATCACATTTGAGGTAAGATTGCTGACCGTTCGGGGGGTCTATTAAGTGTCCAGTATGGCAGTTTTGACATAATTCCACATGTAACCACTCCTTTATTTTGGTTACAAAAATTGTATCATAGGAGCGTAAAAAAGCCTATTTCATCAAGAGATAGACTTTTTTTAATCATTTTATTTTCTGGGAGTAATGAAATGATTTTTTAAATTAAATTAGATTCCCATGCCGCCTTCAGTGTACAGAGCAATCGGTTCTTTTTCCACTTTAGCACTATAATCTTTTGAAGCAGGTTGACTAAAACCAAATGATAGAACTGCAATACTAACTACACCAAGTAACGCTACTTTAAATTTTTTCACTTTAAAGACCCCTTTTCGTTCAGTATTTTTCTAGATTGTAAGTTCATGCGGTAGTAATCACATGCCTTTTCTTTTTCACCCATATTGTACCATTTGTCACCTAATACTTCCGCATAAAGTTCTAACTCTTTCCAAAGTTCCTGTTCTTCAAAGTAAGGGGTCGCTTCTTGCAAAATCTCTTCTAATCTTTCAACAGGCTCATTATTATTTAAAGCCTTTAAGATAGCGAAGTGATAATAAAACTCTTTATTGCAAATTTTCAAACCTTCTTCGATGTACGGAGCTGCAGCATCTTGCTCTTGTAAAGCAATATGATTTTGAGCTAATGTACGTAATAGTTTTACATAGTTAGATGTATTTTCTTTAGGGAACGATGGGTATACATCGGTTAAATGTCGGATTGCTAACTCAGGTAGTTCTTGATCTGAATAAAGTTTCCCTAAATTATAGCGAACCTTTAACAGTAATAAAGATGGTGCATTCAATTGTTGAAAATCATTAAGGGCTGATACAAGATATTCCTCAGCCATTTCAAATTGACCTAGCGTAATAGAAGCCATTCCGAGCGTATTATTACAGGCTGCTACTTTCATTTCATAAGCTTCATCACTTGAAAAATACTCAAGTGCTTTTGTTACGTGGTTAACAGCTAATGTAGCCTGCGCTAAGTAATAATGATAAAGCGCAACACGATAGTGATATTCAGCCGTTTCTAATTCACTATTAAGAATTGGAAGCAGACTTTCAGCCAGTTCCATATGGTATTCTGCTTTTGTATACTGTCCCATTTCTGTTGCGTATATAAATTTAAAGAAATGATAGTAGTATTGTAACTTTGTATCAGGTTGCTCTTGAACATGCGCAAGACCTTCTAAGTCATTTTTGAAATTCCCAATTAACATTTGGAAACGAAAATTAAATAAGGTGTAGTAATTGAAAAGTTCATCACTCTCTTTTAGGTTATCAAGCTTTTTATCAATAACTTGTTTTAATGTGATAGCTTTGTCAGTATGTTGAGAAACCATTTGGTGATACCATTCTATTAGTAAATCATACCCCGTATGCGTGAAACCCCTTGTTTCCATCGTCAATCACCCTTTTTCTAGATATTATCTAAATTTTACCACAATTCTTCGGAATATAAGTATACTGTGGAGTTGAGAAATATTTTTCGAAACAAAAGAAAGAATATTCTGACGATAGGTAGGTTCTGAGGTGGTCTTTCTTTGGTTTATTTTTCCTTACAGTAATTGAAATTTTACGTATCAGGATTTGGCAAATACGTCATAACAACCACCGTTTTTCCTTGTGCTCTTTCTTTTACAATTTCAGCTTTATCAATTAGGGATTTTAAACCTTGAACTTCTGCGGGAAGGTAGTCTGCTTCTGATAATCGTTTGAGGGCTTTAAGTCCTGCGGAGAAAATCTCTTGGTTGCGCTCAATCTCAATCGCTTGTGATACTGCGGGAATACGGAGAAAATCTTCCCAGTGAGTGGGAGTACCACCAATTTTTTGAGATAGATCATACTTAGAAAGGTAAACCGAATCAGGGAGTCGCCCCACGAACTTACGGAGCATTGCATTATAAATTTCGTTTTCTAGGGCACTCTCACTGATTTGCGAAAAAACGGATTGAATATGTTGAATATTCATGACTTTTCAACCCACTTGTAAGGGTTATATTCCGTAGTTCTTCCATGCTTTTTCAATAAGTCATACAGTGCCATTTCAATGAGTAATCCTTTTGAAATCTGCGTATCTACTTTTAATAGTTGGAGTTCCTTATGAATCTCTTTACTAATACGTATATTGAAAGCATCATACTCTTTTAATCTACGTTGTAATGCCATTTATTGCACCTCATTTCCTTTGCGGTGTTGATACAATTGTATCATATTGGAATCCTTTTACAAGCATATTTTCCCCTATTTCGGGAAAAAGTATACCTGACACGAGAGGGGGATGAGCGCTTTCAGCGGAAAAGTACATTTAAATTTTTCTATATTAATTTGGCTACTACTTGTATTCAACGGTAAAGCATGGATACCTCCTGTTCCTTTTTTCATCGGGAGCGTATTCCCTGATTGTGACATACGTTACAGTATGATCGGAAAATTTTTTCCGATGTGGATATTTTTTAAGCATCGGGGCTGGATACATTCGTGGTATGGGTTAATTTTATTTAGTCTGCCGTGGCTCTATCATAGTTGGGAATGGTCACTTTCATTTGCTGCAGGATTCCTGCTGCACCTACTCATGGATTCCTCCACGCCTAGTGGTATCCGTTGGTTTGCTCAAAAAAACAAAAGGAAACGTTTTGTGCGTAGTAGATAAATGCAATTTATTGCTATAAATGGCACTCTGAAAAGGGTGCTTTTTCTATATTTATGTAGTAGTAGATAAGTCTACTATAGGGAGGTATGAGCGGGACTCCTAAAAATAAAACCACGGGGGGATTAGCTTATATATATATATAATATAATAATAAATAATAAGTAACATATTTACCATCCCCACCCCAGGGTAATGTCAAAATTAGGACACAAGTCTACACATCAAGTCCAAAGCGCAGCGCAAAAAAATATAATATATAGTTGGTTGGTTATATATACATACACATATAGGTACACTATGATGTACACATGTATGTACACAATGATATACACATAGCTTAATCCCTTGATATACCTACAATCTCATGACAAAATAAATATAATTAATTGTAGAAATAAGAAGGAGATTCCCTGTTCATTATAGAATATATTAGTTATAAGACAGTAGACTGTTACATATAATATATTAAGAAGATAAAGGGAGCTGAATGATATGATTAAGAATCATGATGAGTTACAAGTAGTGAATGAGAAACAAACGGTAATCGCTGCACGTTGTATCCAGTGTCATGCTGCAGCTACGCATAATGAAAGCCGTGTGTGTGAGGAATGCAAAGAGCAAGATGATACATTCTATCATGGGCAGAAAAATGAGCTTCGCTCACAAATTAGCGTTATGATCCAGACGCTAAACGAAATGAAAGCCGTGCTCAACTTAGTATTGGATAACAAAGAAATGAATCAGGTACACGAGATAGTGGAAGGAAAGGAAACCGTATGGCATAGCAAAGACTCACTTGAGAACCTTCGCAATGGGTTATATGGAGAGATTACTATTAACCTTCAACGACTCAAATTGTAATCAGTATTCGTACTATAACAGTATACTATTACTTAATTAGAATACATCATCTTTCTTAAATATAGGAGAGGTGATGTATTATCCTACATTTATTATCGAGATATAAGGAAAGGCGCAAAATTAAAACAGTAGACTATGCATTTTTAGGGATAACAGTCTACTAAAAGTGGGAGTATATATTTTTTTTAAAATTATGGACGATATTTTTTTATATACTTCAATCAGTTAAATAATTGTTGATAAGTTGTTAAAAAGTGTCATCGTTCTTACTCTGTCAAGGGATTTGAGCAAATTATACAAATTTATTTTTTATAAGGGCATAATTTTGAAATTTTTATCCACTCCTATTTTTAGTAGACTGTTACACCTCATTTTATGGCATTTTAGTATAGTAGACTGTTATTTATTAATAGTGATTACAATGTAAATTGTGTACGATGTTGCAACAAATTAAAAAATCATATATAGCAATACTGCATAAACAATATAGTAGACTGTTGAATTTGAGAAATGTTGTTATATCAACGTTTATCGCTCTTTGACATAATTATCAAAAAATATGCGCTCCCTCTATTCGTATTTATGTAGTAAAATAGACGTAAAATACTAGTGCTGATTATTTTGCTTAGAAAACAATTTATATATGTCTAACAACTACACAAATGCCATTCTTTAATTAGAATGATGGAGGGAAAATATATGATAACTACATCAAAGGAATATGAAAAAATGGTCATGTTGACTGTACTTGAGGAAGCGAAAAAACATGCTGCAGGAACAATGCTACAACTTATTGAGAAGCATGAAGAAATACTAAACGGCGAAAACTTCCTATCTAATGTAACAATGAAAGATATGATGAATCGCAAAAAGATGTTGTATCAAGTAATTGAACCCGTGTTTACACAACATGATATTAATTTTGATGAAGTAAGAAAGAGCGCCACGATCCAAAACGATATTTTCAGAGAAGGAGGGCGCAGCCGTGTTAAAGATGAGGAATACATTATGTAATAGTAATGAAGTGTATCTCACAAGCAAGCACATCGAAACAAAGAAATTAAGAAGCTACATGCAATGGTCAAAAGGTGGCAAAGTAGAATCTCTTTTTCCGAAAAGTTTCACTAAAATGTATCATCGGGCCTTATCTGAATCACATATCAGAAAGTGCAGCATTGAGGATGTCATTAGGATGCAACAAGAATTGTTTACCTTGTATCAGGCTGCAGGACTATCGACAGATACAATTGTTTCACTAGCCGAACAAGAGATAACAAAAACGGATTATCACAATGCACGCAGCTACAGGCATTACAAAACAGGTGAAATTATCCCACGGAAAAACATTAAGTTTCAATAGTGCGTATGTCGAAATTTGGCATACGAAACTTGATACAATTAGTTATAAAACAGTAGACTATTGTATAAAATAAGAATATAATAAGAGTAAGAACAAGGGGAACAAAAAACCACTAAAAAGCAAAGGGGAAATGAGAAATGGATACAATTAAAGCGGTTAAAGAAAGTTTAGAAATTGGCGTTGAAAATGGTTTATTCATCAAAACAGCAGTTACAATGTTGAAAGCATCATCTACAACTTTTGTAATGATTCCAGGTACTACACAAGGAGTAATGCAATTAACGCATGTTGAAACAGATAAAGAAAAGGTATTTCTTTCTTTCAAAAAACCATATACAGGTGTAACTATTGAATTAAGCGCAAATAGATATGATCCCGCTTATGTAGTAAATTATCCAAAGTATCAAATTATCCCGCTCAAAGATGTAAAGCAAGGCGATACCATCAGTTTTGGGCTAACTGGAATCCCACACGGCAAAGTAACCTATTACAAGAACTATCATGACAATCGTAAAATAGAATTACAATTCTTTGATTCGGTAGCTGGCTTTGAACGTAGTTTCGGCTTTCAAGATGAAAATACACTAGTATGGTTATTCCCTGCTATACAAGAAAAAACATACAAAGAGTTAGAAGCTGAAAACAAAGATTTAAGAGCAAAAATTGCACGTTTAGAACTGCAGCTACAAAAAGAAAATACGGATGTAGAACCAAAGCATTGCAGCTTTTGTGTAACAAAAATATATGATGGTCTTTTGGTTGAACATACAGGCGATTGCTATTGTGACGAGGGATGTTTGCAAGAGGCTACACGCTCCACACAAGAAGAAACAGGAGCATTTTACACGGTATTCGAGTAATACGGTTTATTTTTAAAATTACTATTCGTACTATAATAGCTTACTGTTATAGTACGAAACCTTAACAATTTGAATAATGAGAGGGGAAATGAAAGATGAAAAAGTTTACATTAGCGGAAATTAAATCGGCGGTAAAGGCAAAAGGCTCACATTGGTTTGATATTGATACGATGCGTTATCATGGCACGCAAATTGTTTCTATGCCGAACATGGCAAACATTTTCATTGCAGAAAGCAACATCAATTTTGAAGGAGATAAAGGATTTTATCTACATCATTTTGACGAAGTAACAGAAAAAATTGCAACACTTAACGATTATCAGCATTATGAAACAATTGCAGCAGCAAGAGAAGCCCGCAAAGCGTACACGGAAGAACTTATAAAAGGGATCTGAGGGAGCGTGTAATTATGAATCGTTTAATTATCAAAATGCGGGAACTGAAAAAAGGCGAGTGCACAGTAGTTTGTCAGCATGTTCCCAATGGCAAAATTAGAGAATTCAAAGGCATTTATAACCCGAAATTAGACATGGTTTTTATGTGTATCGCAGGGCATTACAGAATATTAGGATACTTGCAAGGGAGTGAAGAACATGAAAACAATCGTTCATCACATGATTGATACATTAACTCACTTTGATGCAGATACCTACCTACAAAATAACATCTACCAAAATGAAGATTCTCTTTTCAATGACCTCTTTGAACAAGTAACCTCACTAAATCATATCAGCAGCGAAAACCAACAAGCGTGGGAACTTTGCACAAGACACAAGCAAGTCAAACAACTCTTTCAAACATGCGTTACCGATGTAGAAGAAGCCTTACATGAAATGAAAGACCTACAACAACAAGGACAATACACATGCGGAAACTATTTAAATTTTCGATAACGTCAATCGTTGGCTATTTCATCATTTGGTGCTTTGCAAAACAACTAACAGGCAGCACGATAGCTTCACTCATTATCGTGCTTGCCATCTATATATATAGGAGGTTTTAACCATGTTTAAAACTAAGGAGCAGGAGCAACAAGAACAAATGATTATCAGCTTGAACCGTGAAATACAACGCCGTGAACAATTAGTAAACCGTATGGTTGAACAGTATAGCGAAAAAGAAGGAATCATTTACATGCATGACTTTTCAGAAGGAATGAACACAGGCGCAAAAATCGCATTTGAAAATGAATTAACTTTTATCAAGCAATTAAAAGATGTATTGGAAGGCAACGAGCCGTTTTAGTGCTTTACAGTCTACTGTAATAATTATACAATCGTATCAAGTCAATTTTACTTGGTACGATTGTGAAAGGAGCGTATCATGATAAATTGGCTAAAATATCAAGCGCAACAAGATTACAGTATAGAAATTTACATCGGTATGTTAATTGTAGTATTGATTATATATGTAACAACTCGAAAGGAATGTGAGTAATGGCCAGTATTTTTGTACAAAAGAAATGCTTCCATTGTGGGAAGGAAAAAACCCGTGGATCGCTGGGCTTTTTTATCCCGACAATGAAAACGTATTGTTATGAAGGCTGCGATGATGGTTTTCAACAAGAAAATTTAATCCCTGCCAGTATGAGTGATTTAGTAATAGAGAGTATCAAGCAAGAATTTAATGAAGAAGTGCAAGACGCAATTTTTAAAACAAGTGGTAAACCTGCCAGTTTAAAAATGTCAGCTACCCAATCATTATGGTTTGCTAAGTATTGCATGCAAAACGATATTGACACGGTACAAGAAGGATTGCGCTCTATTATGAATATCGTTATGGAGCAAGAAAATTTTGATGATGTAGAACTGACAGAAAATCCATTCAAGACAGTTGATACATTTAAATCAACAAAGGCAGCAGTAAAAGAGCCAGTAAAAGAGGTTGAACCCGAGCCAGTGAAAGAAGAAAGTGTTTCTATTGTAGATGGACCGGAAGAAACGGCAGCTACGAAAGAAGAAGAAAAGCCAGAGAAAATTGATTTATCGGAGCTAGATGATTTCGAAGTTTAATGTATGAAATATTAACATGGTTAACTTTATGCAAAACAGCAGCACGAAAAACAAGGGATTCCATTACAAAAACGCTGATTTCATGCGATTGTATAAACATATGTATAATTGAATATAGTTAGTGAAAAATGAGAATCCCTCTAAATCAACTTTTTCGAGCGGATTCTAGTTAACATAATTTTTTATTATCGGAAGTCATTTTCAAATTTCATTGAATATAATATGCAATTGATTGAATAAGGAGGATTTTCACTTATGAAAGAAATTATCATGCAGTTATTTGAAGAAAACCCGAAGTTAGCAAAATTATACAAGGAAGATAGTGAAGAATTCAAGCGGGTATTATTATCTATTGGTAAGGTTGCTTCTAAACATTTAGATAAGAATGGGAAATCAAAAGAATTGTTCGGCATGGAATTTGTTGATGTAGCGGAACTATTCTCAAATGTATTTTTCGATTATAAACAAATATTAGCTCATTACCCTGATAGTGATATGTCAGAAGCACTTGCATTTTTAGAACATCAGAATAACCCCGTTTCTATTTATCTCGGAAACTCAAAAGCATTTGATACCTACGGAAATGAAATCTCCAGATCCCAATTCTCCAGTGCAAATAACATCACTTCATTTTTCCAACAATATTTATATTCTCTACGATTCTGCAGCATGAAAGATTTAGCGAATGCACTCATTTTAAAAGATAATGATTTATACGATGCCGCACGTTTTAGCAATGTAGCGGAATTAGTACGGATACAACCTGCTTTACAATATCAACGTAAAAAAGATTTGCCAGTAGGGAAATTCAAAGAGGGTACAGGATTCTTTGATTGTGGACCGATAACAAGCACATCAGAAGATTGCGCAGCATGTGGAAATTCATTAATAACCGAGCAAGAACAAGCGTTTTGTCGAAATTGCTTATCTTGTTACGAAATTTCAGAAAATTAAAAATTGAAAAATGTCATAAACATGATACAATTGTATCAAGTAAGAGGTATCCCCCTAATATACCCCGAACTTATCCCCGAAATCCCCTTCAGAAACCCGTCAAACCCCCGGCGGGCTTTCTTTTCAAAGTTTTTCATTCGAAAAAACTTTATTCGAAGAAAGGATGTGCACCTCATGGCACGAACGAGAATTAACAATGTTCATGCGTTAACCTTTGATGAATTGCAACGCAGCATGAAACGTATGCAGCAGTTTTTAAACGAGACAGAATCCTTTATGGACACACCGACCAAAGAAAATTACAATGCAATGATAGATAGCATTCGATACGCAATACAATACATTCCGAAAGAATACCATGTCACAAAACATAGATTTATCAAGGAGGGAAAATGAGCCTTGTTTATCTACAAAGAAATGGAAGAGACAAAAGCAAAAGAATTGGGCGGGCGGTATATCAAAGGAAAAAAGGCATACCGTTTCCCCGCACTCGTTCACAGTTTACGGGAGCTATACAAACACTTTCCAACAGATGCCGCAATAGTCGATTTAGGGAAAAAGCACCGCAATCATTTCGAAAAGGTAAAACAATTGAAAGAAAGAGAAGATTGTGAGGGCGATCCCCGTTTACGACCTTATCAACGGGTAGATTTAGATTTCTTAAAACGGCTGAAACATTGCGCTATCTTTTGGGAAATGCGGCTAGGAAAAACCCCGCTCACGATTCGATTAATTGAAGAAAACGAGTACAGGGCAGGAATTTTTGTAGTACCCGCAACCCTCCTTTATACATGGGAAGCAGAGATAAAAAAGTGGAGTAATCGGGAATGTGTAGTCATTCGAGGTGATAAGAAACGGCGAAAGAAATTGTATCAAAAGCATATGAACCGTGAAGACCTCATAATCAGTTATGAAACATTGCGAAATGATGTAGATGAATTTGTCACAACGCAATTTGATTTTATGGTACTAGATGAAGCCCACAAAATTAAAAACCACAAAGTTGACCTCTCAAAAGCCGTTTATAGTGTAGGCGGCCATAGTAACCACCGCATAGCCTTAACAGGTACACCCGCAAGTAACAAGCTACATGAATTGTTCGGAATCCTTCATTTTGTTAATCCTGGTCTTTTTCCTTCTTACTGGGGATTTGTTGAACGCTATTTCACAATCGAAAAAAGTTATGCGCATCAAGGCAAAGAAGTAGGCGCACTGATACGAGAAAAAGAGCTACTAGAATTACTGTACCGCATTAGTGTACAACGAAAGCAATCAGAGGTTTTACACTGGCTTCCCGAAAAAACATATCAAACAATAACCGTACCACTCGGCGAGAAGCAACAGAAACATTATGATGAAATGCTTGAGTATTATCAGACAGGTGAAGTTGATACCATCGGCTCACTTGACCAATTAATGCGATTACGACAGATTTGCACATGTCCCGAATTATTGAACCTTGATTGTGAGAATGCCAAACAGGAAGCATTGATTCAATATATAGAAGAGAACAAAGGAAAGCCAATACTTGTATTCAGTTGTTTCAGTAGCTACTTAATGAAACTACATGCACACCTCTACAAAGATTACAGAATCCATACCATTACAGGGAAAGTGTCCGTAGAGAATAGGCAAAAGTATGTAGATATGTTTCAGCGTGGGGATCTTGATATTTTACTTTGTAACATTCAAGCTGCTGGCGTTGGTCTTACATTAGATAAAGCGGATACCGCTATTTTCCTTGACCGCCATTTTAACCCCGCTTTAAACGACCAAGCAGAAAGCCGTATCGTGCCGACCACAAAGGAAAAAGCACATGGTATTCATATCATTGACATAACAACCCGTGACACGGTAGATGCACGGATTAACAACCTTTTATTAGATAAAATTTACCTAACAAAGAGCGTAAACAATTATCGTGATTATTTATTCACGAAATAGTTACGTGAATTTCGAAAAAATATGAATAAATACATTGACAGTAGACTATAATAATAGTACAATTGTATCAAGTTAATAAATAGTAAAGGAGCAAATCACATGAGCCAAGTTGCATTTAATGCACTTTGCAAGGAGCTTCACTACTTAGAAAAACAAAAAGCAGAATTCGAAGCATCCAAACAAGCATCCCTTGAAACAATTCAGCGTTTAGACGGCAACATATTTGAGCTAGATAGTCAAATCTTTGAGTTACAGGCGTACTTAGAAGAAATGGAAATCATTTTAAATATGGAAAAGGAGCGTGCTGAAAATGGCAGCGAAAACAGCAAAAACTGATGAAGTAAAAGTAGTGGAGGAACAACAGAAACAAAATCAAGTACCGCTTATCTACGGAAGAATTACCGCAATCATGCAAGCAGTCCAACACCTCGAAAAAGACACGGCAGTATCCTTCAACAAAACAAACTACAAAGCAATCTCCGAACAAAAAGTAACTTCAACTATCCGTAAAGAACTTATCCGAAACAATTTAGTTATGTTCCCTGAAAATGTGAGATATGAAAGAAACGGCAATATTGGTCAAGTGCATGTTACCTATAGAATGGTATGTTCTGATGATGGCAGCAGCATCACCATTGAATCAGTTGGGGAAGGGGCAGATTCTCAAGATAAAGCAAGCGGTAAGGCAATGACCTATTGCTACAAATACGCTCTACTACGTACATTCGCAATCCCAACAGGGGAAGACCCTGACAAAGTTTCCAGTGACGAACTAGATCACAAAGAAGAAGTAGCACGCAAACAAATGTATAAAGACAGTATCAATGCATGGAAAGAAACTTATCCAGAAGTTGTTGCAAAACGTATTGAATGGTGTGAAAAAAGAGCGAAGAAAGCATTTGATAACTTTGAAGACAATTTGTTACGAAAATGTCTTGAATATGTAGAAGAAGACTGCAAGAAGTATGAAAAATTGCAGCAGGATACGGCAGAATCACAAACGGCAGCTACTACGGAATCAAATTAAGGGGAATAGGGGGATATATCATGAACTCACCATATGATTTTTATATCACACCCGAAGAGTACGACATCGCAGAAAGTAATGGGATTTGCAGGGACACGTTAGAGTATCGCATACGTAAAGCTAGATTTTTATGGGAAAGAGAGGTGGCACTTACAAAGCCACCTCGTAAAGCATCAGAAGAGTGGAAAAAAGTGAAACACATCGCATTGCAACATGGTGTCAAACGCCAAACATTTTCCTACAGAAGAAGTAAAGGGTGGAGCGTAGAGGAAGCAAGTACCACACCACCATTAAGCCGTGCTGAAAGTTTAAGGCGGGCGAATTTGCTTAACCACAATAATACAGTATTTACACCGGAAGAATTGCAGCAAATTGATAAAAACAAGCTACATAGAAATATTGTATATTTTCGCTATAAAAAATTGAAATGGTCAAAAGAAGATGCAATCAATTTGCCAATTGTACCCGCAGAAGAAAGCGGAAGAAGAGGAAAAAAGGCTTCTTCTTGGTCACAAACGATGGGACTTGTATTTCAAAAACATGTTCAAATTTGAATTTTATTAAAAATGGAGGAATGAATTATGAATACAGTAACTATTAAATTCGGTCAAGGTACAGAGGCATGGAAGGATATGCAAGAAGTATTGAAGGTTCTACAAGACAAAGGTTACAAATTACACCCCTATG
>WPCH01113845.1_pt1 | contig 44180 bp, 50 predicted proteins | sample 5399881 | NCBI WGS metagenome assembly WPCH01 (sample SAMN12869468, study PRJNA574797) | sludge metagenome | isolation source: wastewater treatment of pH5 | place: China:Beijing | collected 2019-05-20
CGCCGGAGTATCGGCCCAGATCATGGGACATAAGCCTTCTGCCCTGGCCGAAAAGCACTACCGCCGTCGCCCGCTGGACCTGCTGCGCAAGTGGCACACCACCATCGAAGGCTGGATTCTGGAGCAGGCCGGCATCGAGCAACCGGGCGATGACCAGGTCGGACAGCCGTTGCGCGCGGTGGTTTAGCGGTATTCTTTAAGATACTATTATGAAACTGCGAATCTACACGACCAGCGAAGGGCGTGCACCGTTCGAACATTGGCTGAATGCACTCCAGGACAGGCAAGCAAGGGCCAGAATCCGCGCTCGCCTTGCGCGGGTTGAGGCTGGAAACTTTGGGGATTGCAAGCCTTTGCGTGACGGTGTGATGGAACTGCGCATTGACCATGGGTCCGGTTATCGTGTGTATCTGAGCCGACAAGGGCCTGTGGTGGTGTTACTGCTGTGCGGCAGTGACAAAAGCGAACAAGGCCGCGCCATCCGGCAGGCCGTCGAGTATTTGAACGACTGGAAGCAAAGGGGCAGACCATGAGAGACAAGAGCTTTTGCGAAAGCATCGAGCAGGCCTTGACTGACCCAGCTGAAGCCGCCGCCTATCTGGATGCGGTGATGGAACTTGAAGACCAGGCCGCGTTACTGGTGGCGCTGCGCCATGTCGCAGCGGCCTACGGCATGGCCGAGGTGGCACGTCGCGCTGACCTGGGTGACAAAACCTTGTTCAAGGCGCTGAGCGACAAAGGCAATCCCACGCTCGAAACCATCAACAAGGTGTTGCATGCGGTGGGCCTTCGCCTGAGTGTCGCACCTGTCGAGCACGCCTGACCGAGCAGCACGCCGCGCCTAGATCGGCCAATCGAAAAGCCGGGACACCATCACCGGCCTGGCGCGGCACCTTTTCTGATGGGCGCGTGATGGAGCGTGAGCCTTGAGCGTCAAAAATCTCAATGATCCGAAAGGTGTTTTTCGGCGCAGATTTCAAACCGACTATCCCAAGAACTATCTATATCACGAAACCCTGCACAAGCTGGTTGCGTCTGATCGCTTTGAGTTTGACGTTTGGGAGCCGCTGACAACCGCGCAACTGATTGATGACAGCCAGTGTCCCTATGAAGCTGCGTGCGAAGTGATCCATGCTGCATGTACTCCAATTGAAAGTTTCATATTTGATTCGCGGCAAGGTGATGTGAACAGGGACATCCGGCGATTCGAGCAACGTATCGACACCTTTCTGGCTGCTTTGAGTGCTTTCCGGAGCAGTAGACGCTGGGATCTTCAGCGAAAGATTGATCATTACCTTGAGCCGTCAAGGCGACAGGGGGAGCCGCAGCTTTATATAAACCCTGATGCGCTGGCGGAATTTATTGCCGAGGAGCTGCGATCTCTGAAGTGGATCATGAGTCTTCCCAGTCCACCACCGGGTGACATTCAGCGAAAGAAGGTGAATGGTGCCCGAGTTAAGGCGACTCATCGCGCTTGTCTCTTGAAGCGTGAAATCGGCAATCGGTTCAAACGAGAGCACCATCGCACCATTGCCACAATCATCAATGCGTTGGAAAGTTTGGATCCGCCTTACACGGAAAAGGATGTTTCCGTAGCCTGACCGGAAAATCCGCGCCAAAAAATGGCAAGAATGTTTCTCGATTGGGCAAATCGACAGCCGTATCGTGTGGCTCGTGATACACCACGGAGCCCCACGACATGCACCCGCACCCCGACCGCCGCCCGATTCTCCGCACCTACTCGACCGAGCAGGCCGCCGATATCCTGCACGTCCGGCCGCAGACACTGCGCGCCGCGCTGAGCAGGGACGGACATTACGGGGGCGTCCGCCCCCACAAGCTGCCGTCACGTTTTCTGGCCTGGCCGGCCGACCAGATCGATGCCATCGTGGCCGGGGAGGGCTGACCATGGCCGCCACCCACGCCCCCCAGCACCCGACGTCATACGTCTACGCCCCGCCCGTCATGCCGTGCATCGTATGCGACGCGGATACCGACCCCCGCCAGGCCGCCGTGGTAGAGGTCACCCGGTTCGGTGATCTGGCCGTCGCCGTCGTCATCTGCCCGACCTGCGCCCGCCGCGCAATCGATCAGGATGGCGATCTCGATGCGCTGATCTCCGATATCCGCGAGTCATACGCGCATCGCCCCGACCCGCTGGCTGGCGCACGCCCGGCCCCCGCGCCAGCCCCCGCACCGACCGGCCCCCGCACCATCTACCTGCCGCGCCGCCCCGTGCGCACATCCGGCCTGCGGCATCCGCCCCATGGCCGGCAGTTGACTGACCGCCCGCCCGAGCCCGACGCGGTGATCCAGATCGCCATCGACTGCCGCCCGGCATACGACATCATGCCCGCGCCCAAGCTGGCCGTATGGCCCGAGCACCAGCCCGACCGCATGCGCTACGACGTGGTCGCCGGTCGCCGCGTACGCGTGGCACACCCCGCCACCATCCGCCCGGCCCGGCTGCAAGCGCTGGTCCAGGCGCTGCTCGATCATGGCGCCGCCCTGATCGAGCTGGTGGAGTACCCGACCACCGCCACGCACTGCACGCCCCTGCACGTCCGGCCACGCCCGGAGGCCGGCCAATGACCCGCCTGCATGACGCGCTGACCCGCGCCGCCGATCTGCCCGTGATCCAGGTGCAGGACGGCGACCACCCCGAGGCCGTCGACGCCACCATGGACGCGCTCACCCGGGCCGAAAATCTCTACATCCGCGCTGACATACTCGTAGGGGCCCATACGCCGCCCGGAGAGCCCCCGCGCATCTCGCCCTACCTGCGCGAGATTGCGGGCCGTGTCGCCCGCTACGAGCGGTACAGCCGCCACGCTGGCGGGTACCGCCCCACCGACTGCCCCCGTGCCGTGGCCGATGGCGTGATAGCACGCGGCCACGTGCCCGGCATCCGTCGGCTGACCGGGATCGTGCAGCACCCCACTTGCGATGCCACCGGGCGACTGATCGCCGCGCCCGGCTACGACGCGGACACCGGCCTGCTGCTGGCCTGCGACCCCCGCACGCTGCCCGGCTGGCCATCGGCAGGCGTGCCCGACCGCCCCACGCGGGCCGATGCCGAGGCCGCGCTGGCCGTGCTGGGCGACCTCGTGAGTACGCTGCCGTTCGCCGCTGCCGATGATCGCGCCGCCGCGCTGGCGGGCATCATCACCGCCCTCGTGCGACCGGCCATGCCAGCCGCGCCGATGGTCGCGATCAGCGCCACCGCCCCGGGGACGGGCAAGACGCTACTGGCGGAGATCATGGGCCTGCTCGCCACTGGCCAGCGCCCGCCGATGACCGCGCTATCGACGGACGAAATCGAAAACGAAAAGCGCATCGCATCTGCGTTTCTGGCGGGCGCCGCCATGATCGTACTCGACAATATCAGCCGCCCCGTGCGCTCAGACCTGCTATGCCAGGCGCTGACGCAGCCCAGCCTGAGCGTGCGCCCGCTGGGCAGCAGCACCGTGGTCAACGTCCCGACCAACGCCGTGATTGTCGCCACAGGCAACCAGCTAGGCATCCTGGGCGATCTCACGCGCCGCACCCTACTGGTGCGACTCGATGCCGGCGTGGAGCGCCCCGAGCTACGCCGCTTCGACCGTGACCTGATTGCGCACTCCATCGCCCACCGTGGCCGCCTCATCGCCGCAGCGCTCACCATCACCCGCGCCTACATTGCTGCCGGTCGCCCCGCCGTCGACGCCGCCCCCCTGGGCAGCTTCGGGGCGTGGGACGCGCTCGCCCGTGCCCCGCTGCTGTGGCTGGGCCTGCCCGACCCCCTGGCCCCCGCGCAATCGCTGCGCATCGCCGATCCGGATATGGAGGCCACCGGGCAGCTACTGCGCGCCTGGCATGCCGAGTTCGGTGGTCGCGCCGTGACCGCCGCCGAAGTCCTGACCGCCGGACGCCTGACCGCCCCGACGAACGGCGGCCTGATGCGGCCCGAGCTCCACGAAGCATTGACGCTCGTGACCGCCGAAAAACTCACGTCCCGGCGCCTCACCAGTTGGTTGCGAGCCCACCAAGGCCGAATTGTCGACAGCCTGAAAGTACAAGAAGTGGGCCGCGATGCCCACAGCAAATCAGCGACGTGGTCGGTGCAAGAGTGCGGATGACCTGCGGAGAATGCGGATTCGGCGGAGTTTTTCCTATTAGTTATCTACGTTTACTTTTTTTTTCTGAAGGATAAAGACTCCGCAGAGTCCGCATTCTCCGCAATCCCCCCCACTGGGGGCCCCTGCAAGACCCGATCCCGTAAGGGGACGGAGAGCCTCGAAAAAGGTGTAATCAGTAGCAAAACACACCACAAGGAGAACGACCATGAAGACGATAACCATCATCCTGACCGGCGAGGCCGGCACCGGCTGGAACTACGCCGTACTGACCAGCGGCAAGCCCTTGCCCGCCGAAGACCCGCAAGACCTGCCCAGCGCCGCCCGTGCGCTACAGGGCGCACTGGAGACAGCCCGATGAAACCGAAATACCCTCCGACAAAAACAATCGCGGTAGATGTTGACGGCACGCTGCACCGAAATGGCGTGGTGAATGATCGCGTCGTTGAGTTTTGTCGTGTGCAGAAATCTCGAGGGTTTGTGTTGATGTTGTGGTCTGCGCGTGGGAAAGAGTACGCGCAAGCAGCGGCTGCAAGATTCGGCGTGACTGAGTTGTTTGACCACATCATTTCAAAGCCCGGCTATGTTGTGGACGATCAGGGGTGGGGGTGGATCAAATTCACGAGCGTGGTTCGTTCGTTAGCGGACCCACTGGACCTGTAGCTGTGGGTCCCTCCTGCCGCCAAACACTGAGGGTAATCTCGACCCCGGTGGTCCGCTAGGCCACACCCCTGACGCATAGGCAACAACCATGACGCAACACATGAAACCGAGTTGCAGCCCCGATTCTGCGCATCCGGCCTTGTTCACCGCCATCCGCTGGCCGAAGGCCACCACCCCGAAGCGAGAGCAGATACTGAGCATGGTGGAACGCTCAATCGACTGGGCCCTGCTCGAAGAGATCGCGCGCCCGTTCTACCAGGCAGACGCCCGCCGTACCGGCCGCAAGGGGTACAGCCTGCGGATGATGCTGCGACTGTTCGTCTTGCAGAGGCTTTGGCACATGTCCGACCGCCAGGCCGAACACGCTGTGCTCGACTCACACGCGTTCGCCAAATTCATCGGTACCGATCCATGGGCGCCGCGCCCACCTAGCGCAACGGCGATCCGTGCGTTCCGCAAGACGCTGCACGAGAACTACGTCGACACCGCCTTGTTCGTAGCCGACCTGATCGAAGAACGCCTGACGGCGAGCCTACGCGCTGCCGGTTTGGAATTCCGGCCTGGCCGCATCGAAGATCCGGTTTTCCGGAGGGTGGCGGAGTGAGCGCCGAACTCGTCCGCCGCCTGGCCGGCGCAATCCGGCGCTGCTTTCCCCGTAACACACCAAGGACATCTGACGATGACCCCACATGACGCCGCCGAACGCATCGCCCGCATTGCCCGGCATATGGCCGAGGTCCTGCCCCCGTCCGACCGTTGGCTACCGGCCGCGCTGCTACGCCGTGTCCGAGACCCAGAAACCGACCTCGACCGCCTCCTGGGGCTGCGCGGCAACGGCGGGCGGGGCCGGTTTCTGGGAAGCCCGATCCCGGAGCGTGACCGCCGCTTGCGCGAGCTGGTCGCGCTGGTGGACGGCAGCGCCACCAACAAGGCCGAGCACATCCTCGACCGGTTGCGGCAGGACGACCCCGAACTGCTGGCTATCGACCGCCTCGCGCGCATCCCCCGGAGCCGTCGCCAACTGCTGCGCATCCTTGCGTGACATTTCGATGCCATCGTTATGTCATCTTGCGCACTTCGCGCAAACTTGGTCCCAAGCCGAATAGGAGACCACCATGCAAGTCGAACTTTCCCGAGGCGGCATCCCTGCGGGCGTGACCATCGCCGCCACCCCCGAGGGCGCAACACTCGCAGTGTGGGCCGGAGACCGCGAGCTGATCGCACACCTGAATCCTGAGCGCATGTCCGACGCCGCGCGCATCCTCGACGCACGGCACGGCCATATGCAGATCGCCGGCACCGTGCGCGAATTCATAGCCCCCCCCCTCAAGTGAGGACCACGAAATGAGCAAGCCCCAACACGTTCGCCCTGGCGACAACACCGAGCTGCAAAGCTTCCTTGAGTTCCGGAGTCACCTCTCGGAGATCGGGTCACAGATCGACGCCATCGACCGGCGAATCAACGAGCGTGCGCGAGAAGAATCTTCAGTCCAGAATGAGCTTTCGCGGTATGTGCGCCATGTTCTGAGCCCGGGAGAGTCCAAGTACACCCACCTTGCGGCCGAACCGCTCGATGCCCAACTCGGAGAAATCCGGCGGGACAAGGCCGAACTGCTGCGCATGCGTGATCGGCTGCGTTTGGACCTGGCGCAGGCGCAGGCGAACGTGCCGAACGGCGGCCTGAACGCACTCGGACTGCTGCGGCAGCGGCTGGCCGAAGCCGAAGCGGAGTCGGAGCAGATCGACGCGCGTCTGGCAGCCTGCGGTGAACGTGCAGCCGCGCTGACACGCGAAATCCAGGCGATTGAGGAAGAAAAGGAACAAGTCGTGCGCAAGCATTGGCAGGACGCGGGCGCCAGCGGGATCGAAGACGACGAACAGATTCTGTCCGCCGTCGAAGACGCCGTAGAAGGCCTCGATCAGCGTAAGTCCGACTGCCGCTCTCAACTGGAACGAGTCCAGATGAAGGCAGCGGGCATCGATGTCCTTGCGATCAGCGCCGCCGAAAAAGTCGAGCAAGCCCGCACCGAACTGAATGGCCTGGGGTCGTGGATCCTTGCCATTTCCCGGCAGCACGAAGCCCGGCGCCTGGCCGAGCGCATCGAAGCGCTGATCCGCAAGGAATCGCCCATGCTGGCTGCACTGTGTTCGGTGGGTGCCGGGCAAACGTGCGCCAAATCCATCGGGGAGTACCTTCGGCTGGATGAGGTGCGGATCGATCCGGATGACGCACATGTACGCCGCGTGCTGCAAGAGCACTATTACGAGGCGTGATCCAGTCATGGCCAGCCTGAAAACCATGCTTGCAAAACTTGATGCCCGTGCCCAAGCGCGCCAGTCCGCGCGCGAGCGCCTGGGCAGGGTGCGGGGGGAGAGCGCCCATCTCGACGGTCATCTGTTCCAACCCATCTACTTAGCAGCGCTGGCGCCCGACGACGAACTGGAGAGCGACGACGAAAGGCAGGGCGGACTGGTCCCGGCCTTCGGCCCGAATGGCCATGCCGCCCCGGCGCGCGTGGGCGACCGGCCGCATGGGCAAGCTGGCAGGGTTGATTCACATCACCCTGCGGCAAGGGCTGGCACACCGACCGGATCGGCGCAGTGGTTCAACACGCTGAATCGGATTCGACGCTCAGGGCGCGGGTATGGCGGGTAACGACCACCACAACCATATCGTCGAAGCCGCGCTCGCACGCAAGCCCCGAGACCGCGAAAACCGTACTAGACCGTATGCGCGCACTGCGCACCCCAATGGAGACCACCGAGCATGAATCCGAACAGCACCCTTGAGACCGCCCGCGCATGGCTGGAGAACCCGAAAAACGCGCGCGACCGCGACTATCACCGGCTGTCCGGCGCACTTGTTTCCGCCGAAAAGGCGATTCAGTGGGTAGCCGATTGCCTTGGAAAAATCGGAGTCGCGACGATGAACAGCAGCACCCCCCGCGCGGCCGGCATTACCCCGAGTGCCAGCACTGAGGAACAACTCGCCGCCGAGATTATCGCCCTCGCCGCGCCAATGTTCGCGGCACGCAACCCCGGCGCCAGCGCCAGCGCGACGGCCACCACCGATCCAGAGGCCGCGTTCGCCGCCTCGATCCTGGCTTCGGCAGGCTTCACCCCGCGAGAGAGGTGAAGCGACCGCCACCGCCTTGCCAACCTGGAAGGCGGATGAGCATCTGCGACCGGCACGTTCTCCTCCGGTTGCGGTATCCGGGCGCGGCTGACGGGTGAAACAGCGCGCAAGGCAGGGGGCCGGACGATCGCGGAACTGAGCGGTTGGTGATCGAAAACCCTGTCACCTCACCTGAACCGAAGCGGACAACATCATGATGGACGACTACACCAAACCGAGCCGCAATACCCGCCGACAGAAACGGACGTGGAAGCGCAAGAAGCGGGCCGAGCAGGCCCGCCGCCAGCAATCCGGCTGACCCGCCATCACCCCGTGCTTGCCATCAACGCGCATCGTCGCTATGATTCCCCTGTCACTGCAAACAATAGTGACCGGGATTGGTCTCCCGGATACTGAGGCGGACGTTTCCGCCCCCCTGGCGGATTTTTTACGTCCACTGCATGGCCGCAACACCACAATGGGCGGGCCGTGCGGGGAGCCGAAAGGCTCGCCAGCCCTCAGTCTGGTAGACCAACCCGCACGGTTCCGCTCGCCCTGATTGGTCTCGGGGAAGCGGAGTTCATACCGCAACTGAGGAGCATCTGCCATGCACCCCCGCACCCTGCGCACCATTCGCGCCCGTATCATCGTCTACCGCATCCTGCGGCTCATCCTCGCCCCCGCTGCCGCCTTCCGGCTGGCCTACCGGAGGGCCTGAGCCATGACCGCGCACATCCGCGCCAATGCGCACTCCCGCACCGGCCCCGGCCACGACACGCCGCTTCAAAGCAGCCTGCGCACTGCCGCGCAACTGCTGGAGCTGTCCGCTCGCATCCTCCAAAAGCCCGACCGATACGGCGCCCTCGACCTCGCCTGTTTCGCCGCCGGCACCCTGCGCAGCGCCGTCGAACGCTTGGCCGAAGAACTCCTGCACGCCGAAACCGAACTCGAAACCCAACCCGCCAGCGCCCGCGCCTACGCCCTGTGCATCGCCGCGCACATCGCCGCCCGCGCCACCCACGAAGCCCGCGCCCGCCTCGACGCCCTGCGCCCCACGCTTGAGCGCCTCACCCAACGCCTGCACGACCTCACGCCCGGCGACCAACACCCGCACCAACACCCGCACCAGCACCAGCACCAGCACCAACAACACCACCAGGGGAGGGCCTGAGCCATGACCGCCAACACCACCAGCCCGGCCACCCCTGCCGCTCGCCTGCACGCCCTCCAGATCGGCGTGGAAGCCGCCGCCCGCCTGGCCCGGCTGGCCACCGAATCGCTCGAAGGCATCGAGTACGCCGAACCCACCGAAAACGCCCGCGCCATGGCGCACACCCTCAACATCACGCTGGAGCACCTCAGCAACGAACTGTACGAACTCGCCCTCGCCCTCGAAGACCGCGCCGAAACCGGGAGGATCGCACCATGAGCCCCACCACCGACAGCACCGGCCCCGACCCACTGTCCCCGGCCCTGGCTGCCCTTCGCGCCATCGTCCAAGAGATCGACGGCCCCGGTCGCCCGTACTCCACCGATTCCTGGCTACCTCACCACCTGCTCGACCAGGCACGCGCCGCGCTCGCCCTCCACGACGCCAAAGGAGGGCAACACCATGTCTGACCTCATCGCCCCGTCGCCCGATCTCGCGCAACTAACGCATCCGCCAAAACAAGTCAAGTTAACACTTCGACCAACCCTAAACGATGCGGAAATGGAAAGCAGTATATTGGCATGCATCAGCGCCCCGGCACCCGCCGAGGCCAGCCCGACAGGAGCCAGATCGATGCACACGACCGCCCAGACCATCCCCCCCGAGTGGCGTCACGACGCCCCCCGTCCGGCCCGCCTGACCACCGAAGAGCTGGCCGCCGAACTGAGGGTGCAGCCCCAGACCATCCGCGCCGGCCTGTGCAGGCGTGGTCACTATCTGGGCCTGAGGCCCGCCGCAAAGCTCGCCAACGGTCGGCTGCTGTGGTCCGTCTCTGACCTCGACGCCCTGCTCGCGGGGGAGAGCAGCCATGGCTGAACAGGTCATCGCCCTGACCGCCAGCGAGATCGACGCCCTGCACGGGGTCGGGCCGCTGGCCTTCACCGTCTACGTGCTGCTGCGCCAATGGATGGACTACGGCACCGGCACCGTAGGCCGCACGCGCCCCGTGAGCCTCGCCATGATCCGCGCCTACACCGAGACCCACACCCGAAAAAACAAGGGCATGCACATCGAGCAGCCAAGCGAGAGGGGCATCAGGACTGCGCTTGAGCGACTGATCGGCGCCGGCCTGCTGCAACGGCTATCGGGCGACCGGCTGGCATTCAGGTTGCCGTCCGCGCTGACCAGCGCATCAGTGCGCCCGAAAAAAACCCGACGCACAGCCGACACGCTCAACCCCGCGCCAGCACTGGCAATCAGCGGAATCGAAGGAGGAAACCCGACACACATCATGGGTCATGTAATTCAAAACCTTTACGCCCCGGCTGTGGATAACTTTTCCGGGCACGGTCCAGCCCCTCACGCCCGGAAACCCCGTTCACCAGACGGGAGCCCGTCCAACCGCCCGAGCCACCCCGCACCGCGCCTGAGCCCGACCATCCCCGGCACCAGCACCAGCACCAGCACCAGCCACCAGAACAGCCTGCTGCGCCTGGGCCAGCGCATCGGCATCGAAGCCCGACCGGGTGAGTCCTGGCAGGAATACGGACACCGCCTGACCCAATGCCGCACCTCACCACCCCGCGCCACCCACGGCGGCATGGGGTGAGCGAGCAGACCGCCCACACTTGGCTGGTGATCCGCTTCGGCTGGCATCGGCTGGTGCTGGGCACCCACCAGCCGATGCCGATGCAGGACAGTGGCCCCTGCTCGACGTGACCCGCGCCAGCCAGCCCCCGACAGACCACCGGCACCGGACAGGCACCAGCCCGACAGGGCACCGACCGCACCCACAGCCGCCTGCCGCCCGATCTGGCGCACCTGGCACACCCCGCCAGCCGATCCACCCGAAAGCCGGATGATCCACATCCTGCCGGTGCAGGGCAGGGCATCGAGCACCACACCGGCACCAGGCCCACCACGCCCGGCTGGTGCTGGGCACACCCTGCGCGGTGCGGTTCCGTCTTGGCACCGCACCAGCCCACCACGCCCGGCTGGTGCTGGGCACACCCTGCCGATGCAGGCCACCGGCACACCGGACAGGCCACCAGCGCCCCGACAGACCACCGGCCACACCCACGCCACCGACCGCGCCTACAGCCGCCTACAGGCCGATCTGGCGCACCCGGCACACATCCGCCAGCCGGATGATCCGCATCCTGCCGGTGCTGGCCACCCGCCTGCCGCCTGCCGATGCAGGACAGTGGCCCCTGCTCGACGTGACCCGTGCCAGCCAGCCCCCGACAGACCACCGGCACCGGACAGGCACCAGCCCCGACAGGGCACCGACCGCACCCACGCCACCGACCGCACCTACACCCGCCTGCCGCCCGATCTGGCGCACCTGGCACACCCCCGCCAGCCGATCCACCCGAAAGCCGGACGATCCGCATCCTGCTGGTGCAGGCCCCGGACAGACAGCGATGCACCAGGACAGCGACCACCGGCACATCAAGCAGGCCATCAGCCCCCCGACAGGGCACCGGCCACACCCACACCCCCGACCGGTATCTGTGCGCTGCATCATGCAGATGGGAACTACAAGCAAGAATCGGGGATTCTCTTGCCCTTCAAGGCATATGTCCAGACGGCACGAACACTGCTTGCATCAACTTGATTGCGCAGTGCAGCACGGCGACGGTGTGAGGATAGGCGCAGGTTGCGGAGGGGATACCATGCTGGTGCAGGCCCCCGGACAGGACGATGCCGGACAGCGGCACCTGCTCGACGTGGCCAGCGCCACCAGCCCCCCGACAGCCAGGTGATCCGCTTCGGCTGGTGCTGGGCACCGGACAGACAGCGATGCACCAGGACAGCGACCACCGGCACATCGAGCAGACCACCAGCCCCCCGACAGACCGCCGGCCACACCCACGCCACCGACCGCGCATTCATCCGCCTACCGCCCGATCTGGCGCACCTGGCGCACCTGGCACACCCGCCCGCCGATGACGATGCCGGACAGCGGCACCTGCTCGACGTGGCCAGTGCCACCGGCACCCCGACAGCCGGGTGATCCGCTTCGGCTGGTGCAGGCCACCGGACAGACAGCGATGCACCAGGACAGCGACCACCGGCACATCGAGCAGGCCACCAGCCCCCGACAGGGCACCGGCCACACCCACACCACCGGCCACGCCTCCAGCCGCCTACCGCCCGATTGGCACACCCCGACAGCCAGCCGATCCGCATCCTGCCGGTACTGGCCACCAGACAGGCGGCCAACCCCGACAGACCGCCGGCCACACCCACGCCACCGACCGCGCATTCATCCGCCTGCCGCCCGATCTGGCACACCTGGCACACCCCCGCCAGCCGATCCACCCGCCAGCCGGATGATCCACATCCTGCCGGTGCAGGGCAGGGCCGAATCCGCCCCGGAGAGCAGCGCCAGCGAGTGCTTTCTGTGGCTACATCAGGGAATTCTGGCTACACAGTGGCTACACAGCACCAGAAAGAAAAAAGCCCGGCTGTCAAAAACCGGGCTAAGTGCTTGATTTTATTGGTGGGCCCAGCAGGACTTGAACCTGCAACCAACGGATTATGAGTCCGCTGCTCTAACCGATTGAGCTATGAGCCCCCGAGCCGCATTCTAACCGATGAATGCACTGAAGAGGGGCGGGGCCGCCGGCCGGGGCCCCGCAGGGAGGGGGTGATCAGCTGTCGCTGTCGAGGAAGCTGCGCAGCCGTTCGGAGCGGCTGGGGTGGCGGAGCTTGCGCAGGGCCTTGGCTTCGATCTGGCGGATGCGCTCGCGGGTGACATCGAACTGCTTGCCGACTTCTTCCAGCGTGTGGTCGGTGTTCATTTCGATGCCGAAGCGCATGCGCAGCACCTTGGCTTCGCGCAGCGTGAGCGAGTCGAGTACTTCGTTGGTCGCTTCGCGCAGGCTGGCCACCATGGCTGCATCGGCCGGGGCCAGGGTGGCGGTGTCCTCGATGAAGTCGCCCAGGTGGGAATCGTCGTCGTCGCCGATCGGCGTCTCCATGGAGATCGGTTCCTTGGAGATCTTCATGATCTTGCGGATCTTCTCCTCGGGCATTTCCATCTTCTCTGCCAGGGTGGCCGGGTCGGGTTCCAGACCGGTTTCCTGCAGGATTTGACGGCTGATCCGGTTCATCTTGTTGATCGTTTCGATCATGTGCACCGGGATGCGGATGGTGCGGGCCTGGTCGGCGATCGAGCGGGTGATGGCCTGCCGGATCCACCACGTGGCATAGGTCGAGAACTTGTAGCCGCGACGGTATTCGAACTTGTCCACGGCCTTCATCAGGCCGATGTTGCCTTCCTGAATCAGGTCGAGGAACTGCAGGCCGCGGTTGGTGTACTTCTTGGCGATGGAAATCACCAGGCGCAGGTTGGCCTCGGTCATCTCGCGCTTGGCGCGGCGCATCTTCGCCTCGCCGGTGGACATCTGGCGATTGATGTCCTTGAGCTCCTTGAGCGGAATGCCGATGCGGTCCTGCAGTTCGATGAGCTTCTGTTGCTCTTCGAGTACGGCGGGATGCACGCGCATCAGGCCTTCAGCGTAGTTCTTGCCGGCGGCAATCTCGTCCTTCAGCCAGTCCAGATCGATTTCACGGCCAGGGAAGTTCTTGATGAAGTGCTGGCGCGGCATGCCGGCGCGATCCACGCACAGGCGCAGGATCTGACGTTCGTGCCCGCGCACCTGCTCCACCATGTGGCGTACCGAGTCGCACAGGCGCTCGATGGTCTTGGCGGTGAAGCGGATGTTGAGCAGTTCGTCGGAAATCTTCTGCTGCAACTCCAGATAAGTGCCGTCGCGCGAGCCGTTGCCTTCGAGCGCCCGGATCTTGTCCTCGTACAGGGCTTGAATGCTGGCGAAGCGCTCCAGTGCGTCGGTCTTGAGCTTGAGCAGCGAAGCGGCATTGGCGGCAGCTTCCTTGTCGCCGCTGCTGTCGTCGTCATCGTCGTCGCCGTCATCGTCGTCGCTGCTGTCGGCGTCGTCGTCCAGATCGTCGTCGGCAGGGTCGGTGCTGTCGCTGTCGTCGTCGGCTGTGGCCGCCTCGGTCAGTGCAGGGTCGAGCAGGCCGTCGATGAACTCGTCGATGCGGATTTCGTCGTTGGCCACTTTGCCGGCAGTCTCGAGCATTTCGGCAATGGTGGTCGGGCAGGCCGAGATGGCCTGCACCATGTGGCGCAGACCTTCCTCGATACGCTTGGCGATCTCGATTTCACCTTCGCGGGTGAGCAACTCCACGGTGCCCATCTCACGCATGTACATGCGTACCGGGTCGGTGGTGCGGCCGAACTCCGAATCGACCGAGGACAGCGCCTGTTCGGCTTCCTCTTCGGCTACATCCTCGTCCACAGAGGTGGCCACGTTCTCGGACATGAGCAGGTCTTCGGCGGCAGGCGCCTCATCGAACACCTGAATGCCCATGTTGTTGAAGGTGGCGATGATGCCTTCGATCTGTTCGGCATCCGCAACGTCATCGGGCAGGTGGTCGCTGATCTCGGCGTAGGTCAGATAACCCCGTTCCTTGCCGAGTGCGATCAAGGTCTTGAGCTGGGTCCGGCGCACCTCGGCATCAAGCGGCGACGTCGCCGGGCGATCGACGACGATTTCGTCTTTTTTCCTGGCTTTTGCGGTACGCCCCTTGGGGCTTTCCTTGCGCGCACCCTTGAGTTTTTCGCGGGCCATGGCACTCCTTGATTCGGGGTGGGTGAAAATCGGGAAACCGTAAATTATAGCAGAAAATCTAATGTTTGCCGAGGCTTGGCGGTTGCCGCTTGCGGATCAGCAGGTCTGCCAGGCGGTAGCGTTCGGCACTGCTCAGGCCGCGTTCGCGCGCCTGGCGGGTGAGGCTGGAAATTTCCCGTTCGATGGCATCGGCCTGCAGTTTGCGCAGGGTGTCATCGAACAGATCCTCGATCACTTCATCCTCGAAGCCGGCCCCGACCAGCTCTGCTGCTGCCTTTGACAGGGTGGAGGCATGCGGGGTTTCGCGAAAATGCTCGACCAGGGTGGCGAGATTGCAGCCGGGGTCCAGATCGCCGATGCTGATCGCGTCGATGATGGCAATCAGGGCGGTGCCGTCGGCATCGTCGGCCGGAATCAGATCCACCGGCAGGCGGGTGGCATGGATCGGATGTTGCAGCACCAGCCTGAGCAGCAGGCTGACTGCGCTGCCGGGGCGGGTGCGGGGACCGGTGGTGGCTCGGGGGGTACGTGGCGTGCCGAAGCGGCCTCCGTGCGATGTGCTTGACTGGCGGGGGGGCTGGCTCGGTTTGAGTCCGTAGGCCTGCTCTACTTCGCCCTGGTTGAGCATGCCGGCTTCTGCGACCGCTTTGACGAGTTGCAGGCGTAGCAGCGGGGCGGCCACTCGGGTGACCAGTGGGCGGGCTTCGTGCACCAGTCGGGCGCGGCCTTCGGCGGTGCCCAGGTCGCATTCGTCGGACAATGTGTCGAGCAGGAAGCGGGTTAGGGGCGTGGCGTGGGTTGCGGCCTCTCGCAGGGCCTGGGCGCCGTGGGCGCGTACGAAGGAGTCCGGGTCGTGCTCGGTGGGCAGGAACAGGAAGGCCAGGGTCACGTCGTCGCGCAAGGTTTCGAGTGAGGCCTCCAGGGCGCGCCGGGCGGCTTTGCGTCCGGCAGCGTCACCGTCGAAGCTGAACACGATGCGGTCGGTAAAGCGCATCAGTGTCTGCAGGTGGTGTTGCGTGGTTGCCGTGCCCAGTGTGGCGACGGCGTTGCACACGCCGAACTGGGCCAGGGTGACCACGTCCATGTAGCCTTCCACCACCAGCGCATGGCCTTCGTCGCGAATGGCTTTCTGGGCCTGGGTGATGCCATACAGCTCGCGACCCTTTTCAAACAAGGGGGTTTCAGGCGAGTTGAGGTACTTGGGTTCGCCGCTGTCCAGTACTCGGCCGCCGAAAGCAATGATGCGGCCACGCCGGTCCTGGATCGGGAACATGATGCGCTTGCGAAAGCGGTCGTAACGGCGGCCGCTGTCTTCGGCAACGATCACCAGCCCGGCGTCGACCAACTGCTTGTCTTCATAGCTGGGAAATATCTTGCGCAGACCCTGCCAGTCATCCGGGGCGTAGCCGATGCCGAAGCGGGCAGCGATTTCCCCGCTCAGGCCGCGCCGTTTCAGATACGCGATGGCTTCGGGGGTGTTCTTGAGTTGTTCGCGGTAGTGATGGGCGGCGGCTGCCATCACCTCGTGCAGGCCTTCGCTGGCGGAAGTGATGCGGGGGGCGGTGTCGCTGCCGGGTTGGCTTTCCGGTAGTTTCAGGCCGGCTTGCTGGGCGAGTTCCCGCACGGCCTCGATGAAGCTCAGGCCGCTGTATTCCATCAGGAAACCGATTGCATTGCCATGCACGCCGCAGCCGAAGCAGTGGTAGAACTGCTTCGATGGGCTGACCGAAAATGAAGCGGATTTTTCTCCGTGAAAGGGGCAGCGCGCAAAATAGTTGGCGCCGCTCTTCTTCAGGGTGAGATGGCGCTCGATGACATCGACGATGTCGATGCGGGCGAGCAGGTCCTGGATGAAGGACTGCGGGATCATGCCGGACGCTCGGCCGTGGCCGGGGCGCTGAGCTCAGCTCAGGCGGCTGCGGACGCGGCGGGACACTTCGGCCATGTCTGCACGGCCGGTCAGGCGGAGCTTGAGGACGCCCATCACCTTGCCCATGTCGGCGGCCGTGGCGGGACCGGTCTCGGAGAGCGCGGCGGCAATTGCGCTGTCGAGTTCTTCGTCGCTCATGGCTTCCGGCAGGTACACCGACAGCACTTCGATTTCGTGGCGTTCGGCAGCCGCCTGTTCGGGGCGATTTCCGGCGTCATACTGGGCGGCGGAGTCGCGGCGTTGCTTGATCTGCTTCTCTACGGTGGCCATGATGGCGGCGTCGTCCAACTCGATGCGCTCGTCCACCTCGCGTTGCTTGATGGCAGCCATCAGCATGCGGATGGCCGACAGTCGGGCGCTGTCCCTGGCCTTGAGGGCGGCTTTCATGTCTTCCTGGATGCGGGCCTTGAGCGACATGAGGTTCTCCGTCTGAAAGGGCGAGTGATCGCCGGGTTAACGAGAAGCGCGTTGCGGGTGCAGACTCAAAGGTCTGCACCCGCAACGTTGCATGCTGAACCGGACGGAAGGCGTCCGGGAGAGCGCAGGTGTGATCAGTACAGCTTGCGCGGCAGCATCTGGCTGCGCAGACGCTTGTGGTTGCGCTTGACGGCAGCGGCAAGCTTGCGCTTGCGCTCAGCGGTCGGCTTCTCGTAAAACTCGCGTGCGCGAAGTTCGGTCAGCAAACCGGTTTTTTCGATGGTGCGCTTGAAGCGGCGGATGGCGACTTCAAACGGCTCGTTTTCCTTGACGCGAATACCCGGCATTACGGAATTCCTTGATTGGCTAGATAGCAGAAAGGGAGCGAGTATAACGCGCGATTTGCAGACGATGCAAGGGTTGATTAGGGCCGGGTGGAGGCAGGCTGTTAAACTTGCGCCTGTCTGAAAGTCGGAATACGGGATCGGGGAGTCTGGCCATGAAGGTGCTTGGATGAAGGTACTGGGAATTGAAAGTTCGTGCGATGAAACCGGAGTCGCGCTGTACGACAGCGAGGCCGGGTTGCGTGCCCACCGCATCCACTCGCAAATCGACCTGCATGCGCTGTATGGCGGTGTGGTGCCGGAACTGGCTTCGCGCGACCACATCCGCCGCCTGCCGGTGCTGGTGCGTGAAACCCTGCAGGATGCCGGCGTGACGATGAGCGAGGTGGAGGCGGTGGCGTATACCGCCGGTCCGGGGCTTGCCGGCGCGTTGCTGGTGGGGGCGAGCTTTGCCGAGTCGCTGGCGCTGTCGCTGGGGGTGCCGGCCCTGCCGGTGCATCATCTGGAAGGGCACCTGCTGTCGCCGTTGCTGTCGGCCGACCCTCCGGACTTTCCTTTTGTCGCGTTGTTGGTGTCGGGCGGACACACGCAGCTGATGTCGGTCACGGGCGTGGGGGAATATTGCCTGCTGGGCGAGACCGTCGATGATGCGGCGGGCGAAGCCTTCGACAAGACGGCCAAGTTGCTCGGGCTGGGCTATCCTGGCGGACCGCAGCTGGCCCGTCTGGCGACGGGGGGCAAGACCGGACGCCATCGCCTGCCGCGCCCGATGTTGCACTCCGACGATCTCGACTTCAGCTTCAGCGGCCTCAAGACGGCTGTGCTGAATGTGGTTTCCCGCGATGGCTGGCAGGTCGAGCATGCGGCCGATCTGGCGGCGGATTTTCAGGAAGCGGTGGTGGACGTGTTGTGCCACAAGGCCCTCAAGGCGCTGCGCCAGACGGGCCTGAAGCAGCTGGTGGTGGCCGGCGGAGTGGGTGCGAACCAGCGCCTGCGCAGTCAGCTGGATGCGCAGGCGGGCAAGCGGGGCGCGCGGGTGTTTTATCCGGAGGCCGAGTTGTGCACCGACAACGGGGCAATGATCGCATTTGCCGGTGCGCTCAGGCTTGCGGCCGGTGAGCGGCCAGCACGGGCGCCAGCTGTCAGGGTGCATCCGAGATGGCCCCTGGCGGACCTGCGCAGTCCGCGTGCCGCCCCGCAGGCGGCGATGCAGGCCGGTGGTGTGGCAGGTGCGGGTAGCGCCCCCTGATCAGCCTTTTTTGCCGGCCCCGATACGGCCTTCGGTACCGTTCCTGAGCCGGCGGATGTTTTCTGCATGACGCCAGAACAGCACGGCCGTGACCAGAAACAGGACGCCGATCACGGCAGGGTCGTCGATCAGCACGATGCCGGCCACTGGTGTGATGGCCGCTGCAGACAGTGCCGCGAGTGAGGAATAGCGGGTGATGCCGGCCACCGCGATCCAGGTGAGCAGCGCGATCAGTGCAATCAGCGGTTGAATGCCGGCCAGCACGCCCAGTGCGGTGGCCACGCCCTTGCCGCCCTTGCCACGCAGGAACACGCTGAACACATGCCCCAGAAAGGCGGCGAGGCCGGCCAGGGCCGCCGTGCCGGCATCAAAACCGAGCCAGCTTGCAGCGGCCACCGCCAGCCAGCCCTTGGCGCAGTCGCCGACCAGGGTGAGCAGGGCAGCCGCCTTGTTGCCGCTGCGCAGGACGTTGGTGGCGCCCGGGTTGCCCGAGCCGTATTGGCGCGGGTCGGCCAGCCCGAACAGGCGGCTGGAAATGATGGCAAAGGGCACCGAGCCGAGCAGGTAGGCGCCGATGATCAGTAGCAGTGTCATGGTTCAGCGGTGGTGTGGATTGCAGGGGCTTGATTCTACAGGGCACGAGGCGTATGCGAGCGCTTCATTGCGCGCTGGCGAGCCGCACGCTCACCAGCGTGGGGGACAGCGCGGTGAGCAGGTCGTGCGGGTGGACGCCGACCAGAAAACCGCGCCGGCCGCCGTTGATATAGATCAGCGGCAGGTCGAGGATGCTTTTTTCCATGAACACCGGCATGCGCTTGCGTGTGCCGAAAGGCGAGGTGCCGCCCACCAGATAGCCGGAGTGGCGGTTGGCCACCTCCGGCCTGCAGGTTTCGATGTGCTTGCGTCCGGCCTGACGGGCGAGTTCCTTGGTGGACACCTTGCAGTCGCCGTGCATCAGCATGATCAGGGGCTGGTTCTGCTCGTCCTGCAGGATCAGGGTTTTCACGATGCTGTGCTCGGGCAGGTTGAGCAGCCGGGCAGAGGCCGCCGTGCCGCCCCGCTCCTCGTATTCGTACAGATGGGTGGAGTAGGCGATGCGGTGCTGTTTCAGGAAGCGGGTGGCCGGTGTTTCCGGGGCGTGGGTGTCCTGGCGTGCCATGTGTGTGAAATGTCCGTGATGCGGGAACGGGAGGGTGCCGTTCAGGCGCGTGGGTGGTGGGTTGCATGCAGCGCCTTCAGGCGCTCGCGTGCGACATGAGTGTATATCTGGGTGGTCGAGATGTCCGCATGTCCGAGCAGCAGTTGCACCACCCGAAGATCGGCGCCGTGGTTGAGCAGGTGTGTGGCAAAGGCATGGCGCAGCGTGTGGGGCGACAGGCGCTCGGGGGCGATGCCGGCCTGCAGCGCATGTTGCTTGATGAGCTTCCAGAACATCTGCCGGGTCATGCCGCTGCCCAGCCGGGTCACGAACAGGTGGTCGGAGGTGCGGCCCGCGAGCAGCAGCGGCCGCACCTGGCGGGTGTAGTCGAGCAGGCTGTCCAGGGCCAGTTCGCCCAAGGGTACCAGGCGCTCCTTGTCGCCCTTGCCGGTGATGCGCACCAGCCCCTGGTCCAGGCTCACTTCAAAGACTTTCAGCTCGACCAGTTCGCTCACGCGCAGCCCGGTGGCGTAGAGCACTTCGAGCATGCAGCGGTCTCGCTGGCCGAACAGGGTGTCCGGGTCCGGTGCCTTGAGCAGGGCTTCCACCTGTGCTTCGCTGAGGGTCTTGGGAAAGCGCTCGGCACGTAGCGGGGGGACAAGCTGTGCGCTGGGGTCCTGCGCGATCAGGCCGCAGCGCAGCAGCCACTGGTAAAGGCGTCGCCAACTGGAGAGCAGGCGGCGCTGGCTGGAGGCTTTGTTGTGCAGTGAAAAATGGGCCAGATAGGCCTGCAGGTCTGCCGTGCTGGCCTCGGGCAGGGGGCGTTGATGGTGTGTATCCAGCCAGAGTGCGAAGGCGGTCAGGTCCAGGCGGTAGGCCGCCAGGGTGTTCTTCGCCAGGCCGTCTTCCAGCCAGAGCGCATCGCAGAACTGATCCAGGGTGCTGCGTGCGGAGGGGGAGAGTTGCTGTTCGAGGCTGCTCATTGCGCTGTGACCGGCCGGCTGCGTGACCTTGCTGCAACCGGCCGGCCCATGTTTTTCAGCGACGAATCGTTTTTCAGCGACGAATTTCGCCGTTACCGAAAACGATCCATTTCTGGCTGGTGAGCCCTTCCAGTCCGACCGGGCCACGGGCGTGAATCTTGTCGGTGGAGATGCCGATCTCCGCCCCCAGGCCGTATTCGAAGCCATCGGCAAAGCGGGTGGAGGCATTCACCATGACCGACGAGGAGTCGACTTCGCGCAGGAAGCGCATGGCGTGGCTGTAGTTTTCGGTGACGATGGCCTCGGTGTGACCCGAGCTGTAGGTGTTGATGTGCGCAATGGCCTCGTCCAGCCCTTCGACCACGCGAATGGCGATGATCGCGGCGAGATATTCTTCGCTCCAGTCGCTTTCAGTGGCCGCACGCAGCAGGGCCGGATCGATGCCGGCCGTGCCGAGCAGGGTCAGCGATTCGGGGCAGCAGCGCATTTCCACGCCCTTGTCTGCCAGCCGCTGGGCGATTGCGGGCAGGTACACATCGGCCACGGTACGCGACACCAGGAGCGATTCGGCGGTGTTGCAGGTGCCCAGGCGCTGGGTCTTGGCGTTTTCGACGATGGGCAGGGCCTTGGCGGGGTCGGCCTCGTCGTCGATATAGACATGGCAGTTGCCGTCCAGATGCTTGATCACCGGCACCCGGGCGTCGCGGGAAATGCGCTCGATCAGCCCCTTGCCGCCACGCGGCACGATGACGTCGACGAACTCGGGCATCGCGATCAGCTCGCCTACGGCCGCGCGGTCGGTGGTGTCCACCACCTGCACCGCATGCTCGGGCAGGCCGGCCTGCAGCAGCCCGGTGCGCACGCAGGCGGCAATCGCCTGATTGCAGTGCAGGGCTTCCTTGCCGCCGCGCAGGATGGCCGCATTGCCGGACTTGAGGCACAGCGCGGCCGCATCGGCGGTGACGTTCGGGCGGGCTTCGTAAATGATGCCGATGACGCCCAGCGGCACTCGCATGTGCCCCACCTGAATGCCGGAGGGGCGACGCTTGATATTGGTCATCTCGCCGACCGGATCGGGCAGGGTGGCGATCTGCTCCAGGCCGGCGGCCATCGCTTCGATGCCCTTCTCGTTGAGGGTGAGCCGGTCGATCAGCGCGGCCTCCAGACCGGCTGCGCGGGCATCGGCCAGGTCGCGGGCGTTGGCGGCCAGCAGCTCATCGCGGTGTGCGCGGATGTCAGCCGCCATGGCCAGCAGGGCGGTGTTCTTGGCTTCGGTGGAGGCGGCGGCCAGGGCACGCGAGGCGGCGCGCGCCTGCCGGCCCAGGGTGTGCATGTAGGTGTGTACGTCCATGTGTGTGGCTTTCCGGTGCGGTTGCGTATGATCGGCAACTATAAGCGATCGGGCCCGCGCTCACCAGTGCGCACACCGGTTGCGGTCGTACTCAGGGGGCTCGGCAGGCACCCGGCGAGGTCAGCGGCCTGCGGGAACCCGCGCGATGCGCATCACCAGAATCAGGCACTCATCCCAGAAGTCCCCTTCGCCAATGCCCTTGACGATGCGGTCCACCCGGGCGGCGTGCAACAGGGCCGCATGCACGGCACGCATGCTCAGGCGCCGGGCCGCGTTGCCAAGTTCGCGCTGGCGGGCGGCATCAAAGATGCGCAGTTCCTTGAACAGCAGGTTGGCCGGTCGCCGGGCATCCAGCCCGCTGCGCAGCGCGGCGAGCTGGCGCAGTTCATTGCTCAACATCCATAGCAGTAGCGGCGGGGGGGCACTCTCGGCGCGCAGGCCGTCGAGAATCCGCATGCTGCGCCCGGCATCGCCTTCCAGCATGGCCTGGCGCAAGGTGCTGAGGTCGTAGCGTGCGACGTTCAGCACGGCGCTCTGTACGTCGCCCAGCGTGAGCGGACCGGGGGGGTGGAGCAGGCCCAGTTTGAGGATTTCCTGATGGGCGGCGAGCAGGTTGCCTTCGACATGGTCGGCAATGAAGTTGAGCGTGTCGGCATCGGCCTGCTGTTGCTGGCGCGCCAGTCGCTGTGCGATCCAGTCGGGCAGGGCATTGCGCTCCGGGGTGTTGAGTTCCAGTACCACGGCAGCATTTTCGAGGGCCTTGAACCAGGTGCTCTTGCGTACCGCCCAGTCCATTTCGGGCAGCGAGATCAGCGTGATCTGATCGTTGGCGGGCTGCTGCACATAGCGCTGCAACGCTTCGCTGCCATCGCGTCCGGGTTTGCCTCCCGGAATGCGCAGGTCGATCAGCTTGCGGTCGCCGAACAGGGAAATGTTGCCACTGGCCAGGAACAGCTGTTCCCAGCGAAAGCCCTTGCCCACCACCAGGGTTTCGCGCTCGTGAATGCCCTGCTCGCGGGCCGCGCTGCGTATTGCGTCGCCGGCTTCGATGACCAGCAGCGGCGCGCTGCCGTGCAGCAGATACAGCGGCGCGAGCGGGCCTTGCAGATGGGTGTGCAGGGAACCGGGGGCAAGCTTCACGACGACCGCCTCACGGCGAGAGGGTGGCCAGCCGGTCCATCATCTGCTGCAGCAGTTCGGCTTCCATGTCGCGGAACAACAGGGCTTCCTCCCGCTCCTTGGCGATGACGCGGGTGTCGTCGAAATTGTATTCGCGACGGCTGTGCAGGGTGACCGGCGCGAGCAACTCCACGCCGTTGCGGTCGACCACGCGGAAACTGAGCGTCTGGAACAGTTGGTATTCACGCACCTTGCCGGCGGCTGACAGCGAGAGAATCTCGCGGCTGCGCTGGTTGCCCAGGATTTCCAGCCGCGCATCGGCCTGTGCAGGATCGGTGACGGCCACCGTGGTGCCGCTGGTGCCGACCTTGCGTGCGAGCGCCTGGCCGAATTCGCTGTTCGTGTCCACTCCGAGGTGCAGGGTGGCAAACGGCAGCGGCTGCGCGCCGCGCAGCCGGAACCCGCAGGCACTCAGGCCGCCGGCCAGCAGCAGTGGCATGAGCGCGCGCAGCGCCTGACGGCGGGTGGGGGTAGGGCTGTGCATGGCGTCGGGTATCCGGTACGGGCTCAGGGTTGGGTTTCAGACCACGATGTTGACCAGGCGTCCGGGCACCACCACCACCTTGCGCGCGGGCTTGCCTTCCATGAAGCGCAGGGCGGCTTCGCTGGCCAGCGCGATCGCTTCGATGTCTCCCCGGCCGGCATCGGCGGCGACCTGAATGCTGCCCCGCAGTTTGCCATTGATCTGCAGCATCAGCTCGACCTGATCCTGGCGCAAGGCTTCTTCCGACACTTCCGGCCAGGCCGTGCTCAGGATGTCGTCGCCAAAGCCGCACTCATGCCACAGGGCATGCACCAGATGCGGGGCGATGGGCGACAGGACGCGCAGCAGGATGGACAGGCCTTCCTCCATCACGCAGGCAAGCGCATCGCCATCTTCGGCGGTGGCCTTCTCCAGCGTGTTGAGCATCTTCATCGTGGCCGAAGCGACGGTGTTGAACTGATGCTTGCCGAAGTCGTAGTTGGCTTGCCGCAGATGCGTGTGCAGTTCGCGCCGTACGGCGGCCAGCGCATCGCCGAGCGCCGCGTTGTTCAGTGAGGCTGTGCCGGTGCGCAGCGGGCGAATTTCATTCACATAACGGTGAGCAAAATTCCACACCCGACGCAGGAAGCGGTAGGCTCCTTCGACGCCGGAGTCCGACCATTCGAGCTGCTGGTCGGGCGGTGCGGCGAAGATGATGAAGAAGCGTGCGGTGTCGGCACCATACTGATCGACCAGGGCTTGAGGGTCCACGCCGTTGTTCTTCGACTTGGACATCTTCTCGGTGCCACCGATGACCACCGGCTGACCGTCGGCAGCGAGTTTGGCGGCCACGATGCGCCCCTTGTCGTCGCGCTCGACCTGCACGTCGGCCGGGTTGATCCACTGCTTCTTGCCGCCTTCGAGCTCGCGGTAATAGGTTTCGGCCACCACCATGCCCTGGGTGAGCAGATTGGTGAAGGGTTCGGAAACCTCCACCAGTCCGCAGTCGCGCATTGCACGGGTGAAGAAGCGCGAGTACAGCAGATGAAGGATGGCGTGTTCGATGCCTCCGATGTACTGATCGACCGGTGCCCAGTAGCTCACCCGCTCATCGACCATGGCCGTGCCGTTGTCGGCGCAGGCATAGCGCAGGAAATACCAGGACGACTCGACGAAGGTGTCCATCGTGTCGGTTTCACGTCGTGCCGGCTTGCCGCATTTCGGGCAGGTGCACTGATAGAACTCGGGCATTCTCGCCAGCTGCGAGCCCTGGCCGGTGAGTTCCACGTTCTCGGGCAGCACCACCGGCAGTTGTTCATCCGGCACCGGCACGTCGCCGCAGTCGTCGCAGTGAATCATCGGGATCGGGCAACCCCAGTAGCGCTGGCGCGAGATGCCCCAGTCGCGCAGGCGGTACTGTACCCGCCGGCTGCCCAGTCCCTTGGCTTCCAGGTCGCTGGCGATGGCGTCGACTGCCTGCTGGAAGTCCAGCCCGTCGTATTTGCCGGAATTCACCAGCGTGCCATGTTCGGCGTAGCCGTCCTGCCAGGGCGCGGTGACGTTCTGCCACGCATCGGTGGTCGGGCGCACCACCATGCGGATGGGCAGTTGATATTTGCCGGCAAATGCAAAGTCGCGCTCGTCGTGTGCGGGAACCGCCATGACGGCCCCTTCGCCGTACCCCATCAGGACGTAGTTGGCCACCCAGACCGGCAACTGCTCGCCGCTGAGCGGGTGGATGACCTGCAGGCCGGTGGGCATGCCCTTCTTTTCCAGCGTGGCCAGGTCGGCTTCGGCCACGCCACCGCGCTTGCATTCCTCGATGAAGGCGGCCAGGTCAGGGTTGGTGCGCGCGGCCAGTTCGGCCAGCGGGTGTTCGGCGGCAACGGCCACATAGGTGGCGCCCATCAGCGTGTCGGCACGGGTGGTGAAGACCTTCAGCACGCCGGGCGTACCGATGCTGGCTGCGTCATACGGGAAGTGCACTTCCACGCCTTCGGAGCGGCCGATCCAGTTCTTCTGCATCAGCTTGACCTGTTCGGGCCAGCCGGGAAGATCGTCCAGCGCAGCGAGCAGCTCGTCGGCGTAGGCGGTGATCTTCATGTAGTACATGGGGATTTCGCGCTTTTCCACCAGCGCGCCGGAGCGCCAGCCGCGCCCGTCGATGACCTGCTCGTTGGCGAGCACGGTCTCATCCACCGGATCCCAGTTCACCGTACCGAGCTTCTTGTAGATCAGTCCCTTTTCGTACAGGCGGGTAAACAGCCATTGCTCCCAGCGGTAGTACTCGGGCGTACACGTGGCCAGTTCGCGCGACCAGTCGATGGCAAAGCCTAGCCGCTTGAGCTGGCCTTTCATGTAGTCGATGTTGGCGTACGTCCATTGGGCAGGGGGGACATTGTTCTGGATGGCGGCGTTTTCCGCCGGCATACCGAACGCATCCCAGCCCATGGGCTGCAGCACGTTGTAGCCGCGCATGCGGTTGTAGCGGGTGAGCACGTCGCCGATGGTGTAGTTGCGCACATGGCCCATGTGCAGCTTGCCCGACGGGTAGGGGAACATGCTCAGGCAATAGTATTTGGGCTTGTCCGTATCGTCGGAAGCGCGGAAGGCCCCGCTGTGCTCCCAGTGTGTCTGGGCGGCAGACTCGATTTCGGCGGGCGTGTATTTGTCCTGCATGGCGGTGCTCGGTGTCTTGAAGCGGTTGAGGTAAGCGCTCGATTATAGCCGCAAAACCCCTTGCAGCCCGCAGGCGCGGCGTGTGCGGACAGGCGTGCCGGTGGGCAAGGGCGCGGTTGTGGCGGTAGTGCGGACAAAAAAACACCCGGTTTTGAGGCCGGGTGTAAATCTCCAGTTAATGGAGAGGGAGGGAGATCGTAAAGCGTTATCCGGTGATCGGGTGTTCAGGCGGCCCAGCGGGAGTGCAGCGCGTCCTGTTGTCCCCGGTACCAGTTGGCGGAAGCGCACATCATGGTTTCCAGGGCGTTGAGCGACACGGTGACCAGACGGCTCTGGCTGCGGATCAGCGGGGTGACGCTGGGCGCACAGAAGCTGGCACGTTCTTCTTCCAGCAGTTCGCGGAAGATGTTCATGGTTTCGCCCCAGTATTCGGCATTGCCCACCCAGCCGGTGGTCTCGGTGGCCTGTCTGACGGCCTTGCGCCACAGGCTGGCGGCTCGTTTTTCGGATACGCCGGCCTTGCGTGCGTACCAGGGCAGCAGTTTGGGTGTTCTCATGGCAGTTTCTCCTGTCGGCCCGGCCGGGTTCGCGAGAGCGACGGGCCTTGTGGGTCCGTTCAGGCGGGCTCGTATTGCGACGCAGCAGTTGCGCCAGATGTTTCAATGTTACTGTGTTTTCGAGTAAAAGTCCGGAGTTGAGTTCCGTTCCGCAGATATTTTTTTGCGGTGCACCAATACAATAATCCAGGCGCCCAATTTGGGCAAGCCGGTTGTTGCAATCCTGCAACGTGGTTGTAATCGGCGCATGCAGTCGAGTGACCGACCAGGGCAGGGAGAGGGGCGACGGGGGCAGGGGGAAAGCGTTCCGGACCGGGTTCGGTCCGGAACGTGGGGGCGTGTGCCTGGCTGTGTGTGCGAGAGGTGTCAGCGCACCAGTTGGGAGAGTTGGCCCGCGTGGTAACGGGCCGCGATCTTCTCCAGGCTCACGGGCTTGATGCGGCTGGCCATGCCGGCGCAACCAAAGGCTTCGAAACGGGCCTTGCACACGAACTTGGCGGCTTCGCGGGCTGGCTTGTTGAATTCGCGCGGGTCGAACTTCGAGGGGTTTTCAACCAGGAATTTGCGCACTGCTCCGGTCATGGCCAGACGGATGTCGGTGTCGATGTTGATCTTGCGCACGCCGTACTTGATGCTCTGCACGATTTCCTCAACCGGCACGCCATAGGTTTCCTTCATGTCGCCGCCGTAGGTGCGGATGATCTCGAGCAACTCCTGCGGTACGCTGCTGGAGCCATGCATCACCAGATGCGTGTTGGGGATGCGCGCATGAATCGCTTTGATGCGGTCGATGGCCAGGATGTCGCCGGTGGGCTTGCGGCTGAATTTGTAGGCGCCGTGGCTGGTGCCAATGGCGATGGCCAGGGCGTCACAGTCGGTCTGGCGGACGAAGTCGGCGGCCTGATCGGGGTCGGTGAGCAGTTGCGAGTGATCGAGCGTGCCTTCAGCCCCGATCCCGTCTTCCTCTCCGGCCTGACCGGTTTCGAGCGAACCGAGGCAGCCGAGTTCGGCCTCGACGGTGACGCCGATGGCGTGCGAGAACTTCACCACCTCACGGGTGACTTCGACGTTGTAGTCGTAGGACGAAGGTGTTTTCCCGTCTTCGAGCAGCGAGCCGTCCATCATCACGCTGGTGAAGCCGGAGCGGATTGCGGCCATGCACACGGCAGGGGACTGGCCGTGGTCCTGATGCATCACCACCGGGATGTGCGGATAGGCTTCCACTGCGGCATCGATGAGGTGGCGCAGGAAGGCCTCGCCGGCATATTTTCGGGCGCCGGCCGAGGCCTGCATGATCACCGGGCTGTCGCATTCGTGGGCCGCTTCCATGATGGCCTGAACCTGTTCGAGGTTGTTCACGTTGAAGGCGGGCAGACCGTAGCTGTGTTCAGCGGCGTGGTCGAGCAACTGGCGCATTGAAACAAGGGGCATTGCACTGTCTCCGTGGGGCCGACGTGGTCGGCAGGTAATGGCTGATGGTGAAGAGTGGCGCGTATTTTAACGTTCATCGGCGCGCTTGTGCCGGAAGCCGTGCTTGCAGGTGTGTTGCATGACACATGTGCGGCATGCACGGCTTCCGGCATGGTTGATCACGCAAGTGGCTTGCAGTTTCGGTTGTTTGACCATTATCCTGTTCGGGTTTTTTGAGAAACGGGGAAGGTCCATGGGGTTGAATGAACTGGCCATGCTGGCAATTGCCGGCGCAGGCATTGGTGTGGGCTGGAAAGTGTTTCAGGGACGGGGGCGCTCCGGAGGCGCTCAGCGTTCCCGGGGCAGACGCGGTGCCCGGGAGGCGAACGATTTTCATGCGGTGGAAATACGTTGCCGGGGCGAGGCCTGCGAGGTCGCACTGGGGTTGCGGGGCAAGCGTTTTCTGGCCTCGGAGGCCCCGCCGCTGCCGTTGCCAGGTTGCAATTCGGCGCACTGCGAATGCGTGTATCGCCACCATGAAGATCGCCGGGAGGGGGATCGTCGCCACTCCTGGATGAATGCGGCGTACATGCCCAATGAGTTGAAGTTCGAGCGTCGCTATACCCGTCGGGGGCGGCGTCACACCGACCGTCGCCCGGGCGGGCGGACATAGCATGCGCGAGGTGCGGAGCCCCCTGAGGACAGGCTGCCCTGCCTCCAGGGGGTCAAGGGGGGCTGCAGGAGATCAGCCCTGCGCGCGTTCCTGCAGCACGGCGATGGCTGGCAGGGTCTTGCCTTCCAGGAACTCAAGGAAGGCCCCTCCGCCAGTGGAGATGTAGCCGACATCCTGAGCGATGTTGAACTTCGCAATTGCTGCCAGGGTGTCGCCCCCGCCTGCGATCGTGAAGGCGTCGGAGTGGGCGATGGCCGAGGCCATCATCTTGGTGCCCCCTGCAAACTGATCATATTCGAACACGCCGACCGGACCGTTCCAGACGATGGTGCCGGCATGGGCGATGATCTCGGTGAGGCGTGCCGAAGTTTTCGGGCCAACGTCCAGAATGCGGTCATGCGGGCCGACATCCTCGACCGGAATGCGGTTTGCGCGGGCCAGTGCCGACACCTCGTCGGCCACCACTACATCGACCGGCAGCGGCACTTCGGCGCCACGCGCCTTCATCAGGTCGATGATGGCCTGTGCTTCCTTCACCAGTTCGGGTTCGGCCAGCGATTCGCCAATCCGCTTGCCCGAAGCAAGCAGAAAGGTGTTGGCAATGCCGCCACCGACGATGAGTTGGTCCACCTTTTCGGCCAGGGTCTTCAGAATGGTGAGCTTGGTGGACACCTTGGCACCACCGACAATGGCCACCAGTGGGCGGGCCGGGTGTTCGGTGGCCTTGGTCAGGGCATCGATCTCTGCGCCCATGAGCATGCCGGCGCAGGCCACCGGGGCGAAGCGGGCCATGCCGTGGGTAGTGGCTTCGGCGCGGTGGGCGGTGCCGAAGGCGTCATTCACATAAATGTCGCACAGGGCGGCCATCTTCTTTGCGAGTTCTTCGTTGTCCTTTTTCTCGCCCTTGTTGCAGCGGCAGTTTTCCAGCAGCACCACTTGACCGGGTTCGACGGTGAAGCCGCCGTTCACCCAGTCGCTGATCAGCTTCACCGGTTTGTTGAGCAGTTGGCCCATGCGCACGGCCACTGGCGCCAGGGTGTCGTCCGGGCCCACCGTGCCTTCGGTGGGACGGCCCAGATGTGAGGTCACCATCACGGCCGCACCCTTTTCCAGGCAGTACTGGATCGAGGGGATGGAGGCACGGATGCGGGTGTCCTCAACGATGTTGCCGGCTTCGTCCTGCGGCACGTTCAGGTCGGCACGGATGAAAACGCGCTTGCCGCTGACATCGAGATCGGAGAGTTTGATGACGTTCATGGCTGTACTCGGATACGTGAAGAATGGATGAAGAAGAGTGTTGCAGGAGTGCGTGCTTGATGCATGGGCGGTCCGGCCGGCGGTGGCGCCTACCGGATAGCGGTTTCGGGCTGCCGTGACCAGCGTGCCTGCCAGTGGTGCAGGACATCGACCATGCGGCTGGCAAACCCCCATTCGTTGTCAAACCAGATCAGCAGGTTGGCCAGGTGCGGGCCACTCACCCGGGTCTGGCTGCCGTCGATGATGGCCGAATGGGGGTCGTGATTGAAGTCGATCGAGGCGTGGGTGTCCTCGGAGTAGGCCACCAGACCCTTGAAGGGGCCGTCGGCAGCTTCGGCGAGCACCCGGTTGAGCGCGTGACGATCGACTTCACGCCGCAGGTTCAGTACCAGGTCGATGGCCGACACGTTCAGGGTGGGGACGCGGATCGCCTTCGCCTCGACTCGTCCGGCCAGTTGCGGCAGCAACCGCTCCACGCCACGCGCCAGTCCGGTGGAGACCGGGATGATGGACTGCATGGCCGAGCGGGTGCGGCGCAGGTCGGTGTGATGATAGCCGTCGATGAGCGGTTGGTCGTTCATCACCGAGTGCAGGGTGGTGAGTACCACGTGGTCTACGCCGAAGGTCTGGTCGAGCAGGGAGAGCACCGGTACCGCTGCATTCGTGGTGCATGAGGCGTTCGACACGATGCGCTCGTCACCGCGCAGTTGTTGCTGGTTGATGCCGAACACCACGGTGGCGTCGACATCGCCTGCGCTGTTGCCCGGGTGGGACAGCAGCACGCGGGGGCAGCCGGCGTCGATGAAGCGCTGCAGGTCGCCGCGCCGACCGTAACGGCCCGAGCATTCGACCAGCAGGTCGATGTCCATCGCCCGCCAGTCCACGGCCTCCGGCGTGGTGTGATGACTGACCCGGATGGCGTGATCGCCGATGTGCAACTGCCCGCTTGCACGGTCCGCGCTGACCGGGGCAGGAAAGCGTCCGTGCGTGGAGTCGAAACGGGTCAGATAGGCGATGCTGTCCAGATCGGCCGGCTCGTTGATGGCTACCGGGCGGTACTGCGCACGAAACGGGGATTCGTGCAGCGCACGCAGGAAGCTGCGGCCGATGCGGCCGTAACCGTTGATGGCGATGCGCATCATTGAGGCTGGAACAAGGGCATGAAGTCTGGGGCGGGTATGGGCAGGTGGAGGCCCGCCGGGCCAGAAGACCCGGCGGGCGCAGGCGCTTGCCTCAGCGTGTCTCAGCCAGCACGCGGGCGGCGTCGAGCATGCGGCAGGAATAGCCCCACTCGTTGTCGTACCAGGCCAGCACCTTCACCAGATTGCCGTCCATGACCCGGGTCTGGGTGGCGTCGAACACCGAGGAGTGGCTGTCGTGGTTGAAGTCGCTGGACACCAGCGGGGCTTCGTTCACGGCCAGCACGCCCTTCATCGGACCATTCGCCGCAGCGTGCATCAGGGCGTTGATTTCGTCCTTGCTGGTGGCACGGCTGGCGGTGAAGGTGAGGTCGACCAGCGATACGTTCATGGTCGGCACGCGCAGTGCAAAACCGTCGAACTTGCCCTTGAGTGCCGGCAGCACGAGGCCGACGGCCTTTGCGGCACCGGTCTTGGTGGGGATGATGTTCTGGGCACCGGCGCGGGCGCGGCGCAGGTCCTTGTGGCGCACATCCACCAGCACCTGGTCGTTGGTGTAGGCGTGGATGGTGGTCATCAGGCCCTTTTCGATGCCGATGGCGTCCTGCAGCACCTTGGCCACCGGGGCCAGGCAGTTGGTGGTGCACGAGGCGTTGGAGACCACGGTCATGGCCGGCGTCACGATGTCGTGGTTCACGCCATACACGATGGTGGCGTCAACGTCATCGCCGCCCGGTGCGGAAATGAGGATCTTCTTTGCGCCCTGGTCCAGATGCACCTGAGCCTTCGCCTTGCTGGTGAAGGCGCCCGTGCATTCGAGCAGCACATCCACGCCCAGTTCGCCCCAGTTGATGTCCAGCGGGTTCTTGGTGGAGAAGAAGGGGATGCGGTCGCCGCCCACGATCAGTGTGTTGTCGCCCTCGGTCGAGACATCGAAGCCGAAACGGCCGTGGGTGGTGTCGTACTTGGTGAGGTGGGCATTGGTGGTGATGTCACCCGAGGCGTTGATCGCCACGACCTCGAACTGCTCGCGCAGGCCAAGTTCGTAGATGGCGCGCAGCGTGCAGCGGCCGATGCGGCCATATCCGTTGATGGCGACTTTGATCGTCATGTGAAGCGTCTCCCTGATGAGTGCTTGATCGGAATGAATGAAATGGAATCAGTTAACGTGAAACAACACCGTTCGGGCTGAGCCTGTCGAGGCCCTGTGCCGCCATTGCCCTTCGACAGGCTCAGGGCGAACGGCGGCACGGCATTCAAGGGCTGTGTCAATCACGGGGCTGGGCCACCAGGGCGCGGGCGGCGGCGACCACGGCTTCGGTGGTGATGCCGAAGTGCTTGAACAGTTCGCTGGCCGGGGCGGACTCGCCGAAGCGATCCAGGCCGATGACCGCGCCACGACCATCGTCCACTGCGCCAACATACTTGCGCCAGCCGTCGGTGCAGCCCGCTTCCACGGCCACGCGCGGAATGCCGGCGGGCAACACGGAGGCCCGCCAGGCGGCGTCCTGACGGTCGAAAACGTTGGTCGAGGGCATGGACACCACACGTGCGGCGATGCCTTCGCTGGCGAGTTGTTCGCGGGCGGCCACAGCGAGGGCAATTTCGGAGCCGGTGGCGATGAGCACCACTTGTGCTACGCCGCCATTGCATTCGGCGGGTGCTTCGGCGAGGACGTAGCCCCCCTTGCGCACGGCGGCCAGCTGCTCGGCGTTGCGCGGCTGGAAAGGTAGGTTCTGGCGCGAGAACAGCAGCGCAGAAGGGCCGTCATGGCGTTCGATCGCGCAGGCCCAGGCGATGGCCGATTCCACCGTGTCGCACGGACGCCATACGTCCATGTTGGGCATCAGGCGCAGCGTGGCGGCTTGTTCGACCGGCTGGTGGGTGGGGCCATCCTCGCCCAGCCCGATGGAATCGTGGGTAAACACGAAGATCTGCCGGACCTTCATCAGCGCGGCCATGCGCAGCGCGTTGCGCGCATATTCGCTGAACATTAGGAAGGTGGCGGTGTAGGGGATCAGGCCACCATGCAGGCTGACCCCGTTGGCAATTGCGGCCATGCCGAATTCGCGCACGCCGTAGTACACATAGTTGCCGCCGGAGTTGCGGCTCACCCCCTTTGAACCCGACCACAGGGTGAGGTTGGAGCCGGCGAGGTCGGCCGAGCCGCCCAGCAGTTCGGGCAACTTCGGCGCGTAGGCTTCGATGCTGTTCTGGCTGGCCTTGCGGGTGGCGATGGTTTCGCCCTTCTGGTTCATCGCCTCGATCACCGAGGCGGCATGTGCGGCCCAGTCCGACGGCAGTTCGCCCGCCATGCGGCGCTCGAATTCGGCGGCCAGTTCGGGGAAGGCGGCGCGGTAGGCGGCGAAGCGGGTGTTCCAGGCGTTTTCTGCTGCGGTGCCGCTTTCACGGGCATTCCAGGCAGCGTAGACCTCGGGGGGAATTTCGAATGGAGGATGAGTCCAGCCGATGTGGGCGCGGGTTGCGGCAATCTCGGCGTCGCCCAGCGGGGCACCGTGCACATCGTGGCTACCCTGCTTGTTGGGGCTGCCCGCCCCGATCACGGTCTTGCAGCAAATCAGCGTGGGCTGCGTGGTGTTGGCCTTGGCGTCACGGATGGCGGCGTCGATGGCAGCGGCGTCATGGCCCTGCACGTCGCGAATCACCTGCCAGCCATAGGCTTCGAAGCGCTTCGGCGTATCGTCGCTGAACCAGCCCTGCACATGACCGTCGATGGAAATGTCGTTGTCGTCATAGAAGGCGATCAGCTTGCCCAGCCCCCAGGTGCCGGCGAGCGAACAGGCTTCGTGGCTGATGCCTTCCATCAGGCAGCCATCGCCCAGGAACACCCAGGTGTGATGATCGACGATGGCATGGCCCGGGCGGTTGAAGCTGTCCGCGAGCAGTTTCTCGGCCAGCGCCATGCCCACTGCGTTGGTGATGCCCTGGCCGAGCGGGCCGGTGGTGGTTTCCACGCCCGGGGTGTAGCCGTACTCGGGGTGGCCCGGAGTTTTGCTGTGCAGCTGGCGGAAGCGCTTGATTTCCTCGATCGGCAGGTCGTAGCCGGTGAGGTGCAGCAGGGCGTAGATCAGCATCGAGCCGTGACCGTTGGAGAGCACGAAGCGGTCGCGGTCGGCCCACTGCGGATTGGCCGGGTTGTGCTTGAGGTGGTGACGCCACAGCACTTCGGCGATTTCGGCCATGCCCAGGGGCGCGCCCGGATGTCCCGACTTGGCTTGCTGAACCGCGTCCATGGCAAGCGCGCGGATGGCGCCGGTCAGCGGATTGAATACGGGTGGGGTGACGTTGCGGGTGTGTGACATGGCTTGAGGGTGTGACGACATGTGTGAAACGCGGATTATCGCCGAAAACCCCGCCCGGCTGCTAGGCGGTGCGCATTGCAGGCCGGACTTGCGGGCTCACACGAGGCGACGACGCTGCTCCATGAGGCGCCAGATGAGCGGGGTGAGGATGAGCTGCATCGCGAGATCGAGCTTGCTGCCCGGAATCACGATGGTGTTGGCGCGGCTCATGAAGGCGTCGTGAATCATGTTGAGCAGGTAGGGAAAATCGATGCCACGCGGATCCTTGAAGCGGATCACCACCATCGATTCGCCCAGCGTGGGCACGTCGCGCGCGATGAAGGGATTGGACGTGTCGACGATCGGGACGCGCTGGAAGTTGATGTGGGTGCGGGCGAACTGCGGCACGATGTAGTGCACATAGTCGTGCATGCGTCGCAGGATGGTGTCCTGCACGGCCTCGGCGGAGTAGCCACGCACGCGGGTGTCGCGATGCAGCTTCTGGATCCATTCCAGGTTGATGATCGGGGCCACGCCGATGAGCAGGTCCACATGCCGGGCCACGTCGATGGCGTCGGTCACCACCGCTCCATGCAGACCTTCGTAGAACAGGCAGTCGGTACCCACCGGCAGGTCTTCCCACTCGGTGAAGGTGCCCATTGGCAGGTTCCAGCGCACCGACTGCTCCTCGTTGTGGATGTAGCTGCGCTTGCGTCCGACGGCCGATTCGCCGTAGCCACGGAACAGGGCTTCGAGCTCTTCGAGCAGGTTCGCTTCCGGGCCGAAATGGCTGATGCCGCGCTCGCCACGGCTTTCCGCCTCTTCGATGAGCTGCTTCATCTCGGTGCGGGTGTAGCGGTGCAGGCTGTCGCCCTCGACGACGGCGGCGTTCACCCCTTCGCGGTGAAAGATGGCCTCGAAGGTGTGCTTGACCGTGGTGGTGCCGGCACCGGACGAGCCGGTGACGGCGATGATCGGGTGTTTGGCCGACATGATCGGGGAATCTCCGGAGGGGTTCAGTCCCAGGTGCGGGCGGAAAACACCCGCCGGGCGGCCATCACCAGCACGTGCACCTCTTCCGAGCTCAGTTCGGGGTAGTGCTCCCGCAAGGTGCGGTAGGCCAGATGGTCCAACCCGGCGTGCGTGCCCCAGCTGTTCTCCGGCGCGAAAAAGGGTTCGATGATGTCCAGGGCATCATCGAAGATTTCACGCACATGGAGATATTGGCGCCGCTCGGCTCCGTCGTACGAGGTATGGTCTGTCATGAATGTTCTCGGCGATGTCGTGTAGTCGTTGTCGTGATGTTCTGTCCGCGCCCGGCGCAGCCTCCCGCTCGCGGTCACACGATGGGGCGAGTCGGGCGCTGGGTGTTCCTGGCTGTTTCTGTCAATGGGGGACAGCGTGGCGTCGTCCGGTTGCACTGCACGCGGGTTTCAGCGATGGCGCTCCAGCCAGTCCTTCCATTCTGCGAACAGTTTCGCACTGGAGGCGGCGATGAAGCCACGTTTGTGGGCCGGGCCTGCCATCAGTGGGCCGCCATCGAGCGCCATGGCATGGCCGCCCGCTTCGGCCAGGATCAGCTGGCCTGCAGCATGATCCCAAAGTTTCTGTCCGCCGTGCAGATACACATCCAGCCGGCCTGCAGCGACGAAACACCATTCCAGCGCGCTTGAGCCAAAATTGCGCTGGGAATAATACGGCGGATGTGCGGCCAACTGGTTGCCGAGCTGCAGCGCGATGCGCTTGAAGTCTACTCCGGCGACAGCCTCCTTCAGGTGTGCGGCCGGCTGGCGCAGGGGGAGGGCGGAGCCGTTCAGGAAGGCGCCGGCTTCACGCGCGGCGTAGAACGACTCGTCGGTGACCGGGTTATACACCACGCCCAGGCGGGGCTCGTGATCGACCAGATAGGCAATCGAGACGGCGAAGAAGGGGATGCCGCTGGCAAAGTTGGTGGTGCCGTCTATCGGGTCGATGCACCACAGGCCGCGCAGCCCCTCATCCCACGATTGTTGTTGTTCCGCATCGCTCATTTCCTCGCCGAGCACCGGGCCGGGCAGCAGGCGCGGCAGTTCCTCGCTGAAACGGCGCTGCGATTCCATGTCGGCCTCGGTAAACAGTGAACCGTCGGCCTTGTGGTTGCGCGCGGTCTTGAGGTAGCGCGGCAGGATGACTTCGCGCGCGATGTCGCGAACCAGGGATTCCAGGGCGCGGGCACGGGACAGGCGATGACTGGCTGTGGGCATGGCTGACTCCGGCTGGCCGCAAGACTGGCCGGAACTCCGGCAGTGAATGTTTTCGCGGCAGGTGCATGTTTCCCTATAATACCATGATGATTTCGCGATTCTTTTTCCCTGGAACCGTGCCGCATGGAGGCACGCTGGAGCTGCCCGAGGCGCTTGCGCACCATGCCATAAGGGTGTTGCGCCTGCGCGTGGGCGAGCCATTGGTCCTGTTCGACGGGCAGGGCGGCGAGGCCCACGCGGTGCTTGTCGAGGCCGGAAAGCGCTGTACCGTGGAGGTGTCGGCATGGCATGCGCTCGAGCGCGAGTCGCCTGTGTCCATCGTACTGGTGCAGGCGCTGGCCAGCGCCGACAAGATGGACTGGATCGTGCGCAAGGCGGTGGAGTTGGGGGTGAGTGCGATCCAGCCGGTACAGGCGGCACGCTCGGTGCTGCGTCTGTCCGGCGAGCGCATGTACAAGCGGGTGGCGCACTGGCAGCAGATCGTGGTGTCGGCCTGTGAGCAGTCCGGACGCAATCGCGTGCCGGCGGTGGCGCCGGTGCTGGCGTTGCCGGATTATCTGCGCCAGTCGGACGGCGTGCAGCGGCTGATCTGCATGCCGGAGGCGGGCCGCAGGCTGAGCACGCTCGAACGCCCGGAGGGCACGTTACATGTGTTAATCGGCCCTGAAGGGGGCTGGACGGAAGAAGAAATGGCGGCATGTGTGGCGGCGGGGGCGAGCGGCATCGGGCTCGGGCCACGGGTGTTGCGCACCGAAACCGCCGGGCTTGCGGTGCTGGCTGCAGCCCAGGCGCTATGGGGAGATTTTTGATGTTCGAATCGGTGGAAATCGGTCACAAGACCTCCAAGTCGGACTACGACGAGGCCGAGCCCTTGCTGCGCACGCAGTTGCTGGACATGCAGTACGAGCTGCTGGTGGATCGGCCGTTTTCGGTGGTGGTGCTGATCAACGGGGTGGATGGGGCCGGCAAGGGCGAGACGGTGAATCTGCTCAACGAGTGGATGGACCCGCGTCATATCGAAGCTTGGGCGTTCGATGCCCCCACCTCCGAGGAACTGGAGCGCCCCTACATGTGGCGTTTCTGGCGTGCCCTGCCACCCAAGGGCAAGATCGGGGTGTTGTTCGGCAACTGGTATACCCAGCCGATCCGTGACCGGGTGGCCAAGGTGATCAAGACGTCCGATTTCGATCAACGCCTGGACGACATCACTCGCTTCGAGTCGATGCTGGTGCGCGAAGGGGTGTTGCTGATCAAGCTGTGGTTTCACCTCTCGAAGGACGGGCAGAAGGCCAGGCTCAAGTCGCTGGAAGAGGATCCGCGTACCCGCTGGCGGGTCACCGATCGCGACTGGCGGTACTTCAAGCAGTATGACCGCTTCAAGCTCTATGCCGAACACATGATTCGCCGCACCAGCACAGGGGAGGCCCCGTGGCAGCTGGTCGATGGCACCTGTCCGCGTTACCGTTCGCTGTTTGTCGGCAGGGTGCTGCTCGATGCGATGCAGCGCAAGCTCGAGGCCGTGCGCAACAACTGGTCGAACCGCCAGACCGCGCCTCCGCTGCCAATGCCGATCGACGGCCAGAATGTGCTCAATTCCCTGTTGCTCGAGCAACCGCTGGCAAAGAAGGAGTACAAGGAGTTGCTCGAAGAGTTGCAGGGGCGGCTGGCCTTGCTGAGTCGTGACAAGGCCTTCAAGGACCGGGCGCTGGTGCTGGTGTTCGAAGGGCACGATGCGGCGGGCAAAGGCGGGGCCATCCGCCGGGTGACGGCCGCGCTCGATGCGCGGATGTACCGCATCGTGCCGATCGGGGCGCCGACCGACGAGGAGCTGGCACAGCCCTATCTGTGGCGCTTCTGGCGGCAGTTGCCGCGCCGGGGTAAGGTGGTCATCTTCGATCGCTCCTGGTATGGCCGGGTGCTGGTGGAGCGGGTGGAGGGCTTCTGCAGCGAAGCCGACTGGATGCGTGCCTATGCCGAGATCAACGACTTCGAGGACGAACTGATCGACGCGGGCGGAGTGGTGCTGAAGTTCTGGTTGTCGATCAGCGAGGAGGAGCAACTGGACCGCTTCAAGGAGCGCGAGGCGCAGCCGCACAAGCGTTTCAAGATCACCGAGGAGGATTGGCGCAACCGCGAGAAGTGGGATGTCTACGAGCGCGCAGTGTGCGATATGATCGACCGCACCAGCACCGAGCGTTCGCCCTGGACGCTGGTGGAGGCGAACAACAAGTATTTTGCGCGCATCAAGGTGCTGCGCACGATTTGCGAACGGCTGGAGGCGGCTCTTGGGCGTTAGTGCGCACCGGAACGGCCTTGCTGCCGGCTTGAAGGGGTGATGGCTTGAGCGGTGAAATCCGTAATTTGCATCCGGCAACCGAACCGGTCGACAACACCAGTCAGTTCGTGGCCTGGGTGCGTGCAGCGGCCCCCTACATCCATGCCTTTCGCGGCCGAACCTTCGTGATTGGTTTCGGTGGCGAAGTGGCGGGTGGGGCGCGTGCGCAGAGTCTGGCGTATGACTGCAACCTGCTGGCTGCGCTGGGCATTCGGCTGGTGCTGGTGCATGGGGCACGGCCGCAGATCGAGGCGGAAATGGCGCGGCGTGGCCTGCAGCCCCGATACCACCATGGCCTGCGCGTCACGGACGCGGCGGCGCTGGAATGCGTGAAATCGGCCATGGCCGTGACCCGCTTCGAACTGGAGGCCCTGTTGTCGCAGGGGCTACCGAACACGCCAATGGCCGGCAGCTACATGCGGGTGACCGGGGGCAACTTCATCACCGCGCGACCGGTCGGGGTGGTCGATGGGGTGGACTATCAGTACACCGGTGCGGTGCGCAGAATCATTGCCGACGAAATCAATGCCGATCTCGATCAGCAGAATGTGGTGCTGATCACGCCGCTGGGGGTGTCGCCCGCAGGCGAGATCTTCAACCTCAGCATGGAAGACGTGGCTGAGACCGTGGCCGTGGCGCTGAAGGCGGAGAAGCTGATTTATCTGTGCGATGCACCCGGGCTGCTCGATGCGGACGGTCGCCTGATCGACTCGGTGACCGCCGATGAGGCCCAGCGCATGCTGCAGGAGGGGGAAGGGCTCACCGAAGACCTGGACCTCTACCTGCCCCGGGCGATCAGTGCGGTGCGCAGGGGGGTGGCTCGCGCGCACCTCATTGACCGCGATCTCGACGGGGGGCTGCTGCTGGAGTTCTTCACGCACTCGGGCGTTGGCACGATCGTGTCGCGCGACCCGCTGTTCAGGCTGCGCGAGGCTACCGTAGAGGATGTGGCGGCGCTGGTGGCCCTGATCACGCCGATGGAGGCGGATGGTACCCTGGTGCGTCGTGGTCGTGAGTTGCTGGAGCAGGAGATCGACCGCTTCACGCTGGTCGAGCACGATGGTGTGCTGGTGGGGTGCGCCGCACTGTATCCGTTCAGTGAGGAGAATGCAGCCGAGCTGGCCTGTCTGGCGGTGACCCCCGAGTACCGCCGTGCCGGACTGGGCGACCAGTTGCTCAGACGCATGGAGCGGCGCGCCCGTTCGCTGCGGCTGGAACGCCTGTTCGTGCTCACCACCCGCACTGCGCACTGGTTCCGGGAGCGTGGCTTTGTCGAGGCCGATCCGGATGCCCTGCCGCGACAAAAGCGCGAACTGTACAACTATCAGCGTCGTTCGAAGGTTTTTGTCAAAACCCTGTAGCGACCTGCCGACACAAAGTCACGGATAATGTCGGTTCGTGAAAGCGCCCTGCGGGACAGGGCGCACGGGATCAACAACAGAGCAAGGACAGCAACAATGGCGAGAATGGTGAACTGCATCAAGCTTGGACGAGAGGCTGAAGGGCTGGACATGCAGCCGGTGCCCGGTGCGCTGGGCAAGCGGATTTTCGACAATGTGTCGAAGGAGGCGTGGCAGCAGTGGGTGAAATATCAGACCATGCTGATCAACGAGAACCGTCTGAACCTGATGGATGCGCGTGCACGCAAGTATCTGGCCGAGCAGATGGAGAAGCACTTCTTCGGTGACGGTGCGGATCAGGTTGGCGGCTATGTGCCGCCCGCGCAGTAAGCAGGGGCGCGGATCCCCGGCACTCGGCGCTTGTGATCTCAAGCGGCCGGTGCCGGGGAGGCGGATACGTCAGTCCTGGAGTGGGCTGGGCTGGGTGTCCTGCTCGATTTCCTCAATGGTCTTGTGGCGTACGTCGCGCCCATTCACCATGAAGACCACAGATTCTGCAATGTTGGTGGCATGATCTCCGATCCGCTCGATGGCCTTTGCAATGAATAGCACATCCAGCGAACGGGTGATCAGGCGCGGGTCTTCCATCATGAAGGTGGCGAGCTGGCGCAGAATGCCCTTGAACAGGGCGTCCACTTCCTTGTCGCGGCGCATGATGTTGGGCACATCGGCCAACTCGTGGCGGGCAAAGGCATCCATGGCATGGTTGAGCATGTCGATGACCATGTTGGCCACGTAGCGCAGCTCGATCTTGGGCACGAAGCGTGACTCCGACTCCACGATCGGTCGGGCTGCCTTGGCAATTTTCTTCGCCTCGTCGCCGACCCGTTCGAGGTCGGTGATCATCTGCATCACCGTCATCACCAGACGCAGGTCGCTGGCATGCGGGGCGTGGCGGGCGATCAGCTGGATGCAGGCCTCGTCGAGCCGGACCTCTTCCCGGTTGATCGCCTTGTCCTGAACAATCACCTTCTCGATCAGGGTTGCATCGTTCCTGTCCAGCCCGTCGAACGCATCGATGATCTGCTGGCGAACCTGTTCGGCCATGAGCAGGACGCCCTGCTGGATATGGTCGAGTTCATCGTCGAACGCGGTAAAGGTGTGCTTGTTCATTTTGATCATCTTGTTCAGTTCCGGTGCCGCAAGGCTAGCAGTGAAAGGTGACGTTTTTGTTGCAGTCCGGTTGCAGGCGGAGCCTGCCTGTCATGCACGCACGATGCGTTGCACCCCCTCCGGGCTGGCCAGCAGCAGCAGGTCGGCGCCACGGCGGGCAAACAGGCCGTTGGTGACCACGCCCACGATCTGATTGAGCTCGCTTTCCAGCGTTTCCGGGTCGGTGATGCGCAAGCCATGCACATCCAGGATGCAGTTGCCGTTGTCGGTGACGAAGCCCTCGCGCAGCACTGGCTTGCCGCCGATGGCAAGCAGGGCGCGTTCCACCTGCGCACGTGCCATTGGAATCACCTCGATCGGCAGGGGGAAACGGCCGAGCACGTCCACCTGCTTGCTGGCATCGCAGATGCAGATGAAGCGGTCGGCGACTGCGGCGACGATCTTCTCTCGGGTCAGGGCGCCGCCACCGCCCTTGATCATCGACAGGTCGGGATCGATCTCGTCGGCACCGTCTACATAGACCGGGAGATAGGTGACCTCATTGAGTTCGAGCAGCGGAATGTCGTATTTGGCCAGTCGCCGGGAGCTGGCTTCGGAGCTGGAGACTGCGCCGGCAATCCGGTCACGGATGCTGGCCAGGCCGTCGATGAAGTGGTTTACCGTGGAACCGGTGCCGACTCCGACGATGCTGCCTTCCTCGACATATTCGAGTGCGGCCAGTGCTGCGGCTTTCTTCAGTTCATCCTGATTCATGAGGTGTGAGCGTCCTGTGTGACTGGGTTGCAGGAAAAAGGTAGGGGCTTGTCCGGAGGGTCAGAAAAGGCCTTCGAATGGCTGGATCATCACCGTGTCGCCGGACTGCACATCGGCTTGTTCTTCCGGCAGTACGATCAGGCAGTTCGCGTCCGACATCGATTTGAGGATGCCCGAACCCTGGGCACCTGTGGCGCTGACCGTCATGCCGTCGGCCGAAGGGGTGAAGATGCCCCGCAGAAACTCCCGGCGTCCCGGGCGTTTGCGGATCGGGCTGGTGCAGCGGGCCGGGAAGCGCGCGGCGGGCGGCAGTGGATCGACCCCCGACAGGGTGAGCAGGGCATCTTTCACGAACTGGTAAAAGGTCACCATTACGGCAACCGGATTGCCGGGCAGGCCGAACACCCAGGTCTCGCCGATGCGGCCAAAGGCCATGGGGCGACCAGGCTTGATGTCGAGCCGCCAGAAGGCGATTTCGCCCAAGCGGCTCATCATCTCGCGAATGAAGTCGGCTTCGCCGACTGACACACCGCCACTGGTGATGATCACGTCCGCGTTGCGGCTGGCATCGAGAAAGGCTTGCTCCAGTGTCTCGGGGCGATCCTCAATGACCCCCATGTCGATCAGTTCGCAGCCAAGCAGGCGCAGGCTGCCATGCAGCGTATACCGGTTGCTGTCGTAAATCTGCCCGGGGCCCAGTGGCTTGCCGATCGATGCGATTTCGTCACCGGTGGAAAAGAAGGCTACGCGCAGTCGGCGGCGAACCCGCACCGAGGCGATGCCCAAAGAGGCAATCAACCCCAATTCGGCCGGGCCGCAGCGCTTGCCGGCTGCTACCGCGACACCGCCCAGGCACAGATCCTCTCCCGCTCGCCTGAGGTGTTGTCCGGCCTGTTGGCCGTGGGGAATCCAGACTTGGTCGGCACTGCTGCGTGTGGCTTCCTGCACCACGATGGTGTCGGCACCCTGAGGAATCTCCGCGCCGGTCATGATGCGCACGGCCTGACCCGGGCCAACGATGCCGGAGAAGGGGCGACCGGCAAAGGCGTGGCCGACCACGCGCAGGCAGGTTTCATCCTGTCCGGCAAGGTCGGCGTGGCGTACCGCATAGCCGTCCATCGCCGAGTTGTCATGCGCCGGTACATTGCAGGGGGCGATCACATCCGTTGCCAGTACCCGGCCCAGTGCGGCATGCACGGTGACCTCTTCCCAGCCGTCCAGCGGGCGGATGTGCCCGAAAATGGCCTGTCGGGCGGCATCCACGCCCAGGCGGGTGGCGCTCAGAGGTGGGGCAGTCGGGGTGGCAGCAGTCATGATGGATGGCCTCCAGTGATCGTGCGGGGGTCGGTTGGGACGCAGGTAGCGCCCCTCGGATTATCCCTCATCCCGGCGCACAGGTGGCCGTAGACCCGATGCGACAGCAATTCTCATTATGCCGATTGAGGTATCCTGAAATCCTGAAGGCTTTCCCGGACTGGAGTCTGCCATGTGTGCCACCCGTACTGCGCAGCCAGTGAGCCTGAACCAGGCTGCTTTGATTGCCCACCTGCGTAGCGCTT
>WPCH01053778.1_pt1 | contig 43765 bp, 51 predicted proteins | sample 5399881 | NCBI WGS metagenome assembly WPCH01 (sample SAMN12869468, study PRJNA574797) | sludge metagenome | isolation source: wastewater treatment of pH5 | place: China:Beijing | collected 2019-05-20
AGATTACTATTTGAATTGAACCGCCGTATACCGAACGGTACGTACGGTGGTGTGAGAGGGGGAACTTGCTTCCCCCTACTCGATGTCGTTATATAAGGGAGCAAAACATGGATTATACCCGGGTTAAAATATTTACAGAAGCGGACAATCTGGAGCTTGTGGCTGCAATGTTAGAGGAGAAGGGCATTACAGGCATTGAGATAGAGGAGCCGCAGGTCTATTCGGATTTTCTTGAGAAACGGAACAGCTTTGATTGGGATTATATCGATCCTTCTGTGGAGGCTCTGGAGGATATCCCTCCCAATGTGACCTTCTATCTGGAAGATACTCTGGAAGGGCTGGATCTGCTGGATGAAATATTGGATGAGATTCGTAGGGTGGATATCAGCAGGGTAGAAGTGGCCGGCGTGTCGGATGAGGATTGGAAACACAAGTGGAAGGAATATTTTAAACCCGCGAAGATTACCGGGAGAATCGTGGTAAAGCCGGGCTGGGAGACCTACGAGAAAACCGGGGATGAGATTGTCATAGAAATCGATCCGGGCATGGCCTTCGGTACCGGAACTCATCCTACTACTACTCTCTGCGTTAAATTGTTGGAGAAATATATCGTAAAGGATAAATCAACAGTCTTGGATATTGGCTGTGGTTCGGGGATACTTGCTATCGCCGCCGCTGCTTTAGGAGCGCGGCAGGTGCTGGGGGTGGAGATTGACCCTGTAGCCGTGGCTGTAGCGAAGCAAAACATCGCGGTCAATGGCTTGGAGGAAAGGATTCAGGTCGTAGAAGGGGATCTGGCAGAGGGAATAGATCGTCGGGGGGATATTCTGGTTGCTAACCTCATGGCGGATTTGGTGATGACTCTTTCAAAAGACGCGTCGAATCACCTGAATCCGGATGGTGTTTTTATTTCCTCGGGTATTTTGATTGAGAAAAAGGAATTGGTAGCGTCAGCGTTGAAAGTATCCGGGTTTAAGATTCTGGATATTCTCGAGGAGGACGAGTGGTGCGCAATAGCGGCGGCAATGGGACAAGTGGAGCAATAGAGAGCATGAGTCGTTTTTTTGTGGAACAATCCGCCGTAAAGGCGGGAACGATTGAAATCACGGATAAAGAAGACATTAAGCATATTTGCAAGGTGCTGCGGCTCGGCGTCGGGGACAAACTGGAGGTTTCCGATTCCAAAGAGTTTGAATATGAGACGGAGATTCTTGCGGCAGACCTTCATGGGGTCATTGTGCGGATTCTGGACAAGCAGCGGTTTGCCGGTGAGCCTGAAACCAAAGTCACCTTGTATCAGGGCATACCAAAACACGGCAAGATGGAAACCATCATCCAGAAATCTGTGGAGCTGGGAGTCCATGCCATCGTTCCCGTTTTCACCGAAAGAACGGTGGTGACGGAAAAGCAGGGCTTTGAGAAGAAGATAGACCGCTGGAATAAGGTCTCGACAGAGGCTGTGAAGCAGTGCAGGAGGGGGATTATCCCGGAGATCAGGAAGAACGTAACTTTTTCCGAAATGCTTGGCGGCCTGAAAGAGTACGATCTGATCCTGTTCCCCTATGAGGACGAAAGGGAGAGAACCATGAAAGACGTGCTGCGCAATCTGTCCGAGCCAAAAGAAAATATCGCGGTAGTCATCGGGCCGGAGGGCGGCTTTTCCGGGGAAGAGGCGGAGGCAGTGGTTGCATCGGGAGGAGAATCTCTTTCCCTGGGGAAAACCATTCTCAGGACGGAGACGGCTGGTCCCGCCGCTATAGCTATGATAATGTACGAGCTTGAAATGTAAAAGTGTAAGGATGCGAATCAGGAATATGAAAATTGCTTTTTATACCCTTGGCTGCAAGGTAAATCAATATGAAACACAGGCATTGAAGGAAAACTTTATTGGGAGGGGCTACGAGGTTGTGTCGGAGCGCGACCCGGCGGATGTGTATGTGGTGAATACCTGCACCGTTACGGGACTTGCGGACCGCAAGTCCCGCCAGTATGTCAGAAGGATGAAGAAACAGAATCCGGACAGCATTGCGGCGCTTATCGGCTGCTATGCCCAGGTCAGCCCCGAAGAAGCCGCCGCTATCGCCGGGGTGGATCTGGTTGTAGGAAACAACGAAAAAAATGCTCTGCCGGAGTACATTGAAGAACTGCTGCAAAAACGGCGGGAGGAGAAGGCGATGGATGAGGAGTTCATCCGCGTTGTCCCCGGCGAACAATTGACGGAGTACGAAGAAAGCGGCGTTATCACGTCTATGGAATCCAGGACCAGAGCCTATATAAAGATACAGGAGGGGTGTAATCAATTTTGCTCCTACTGCATTATTCCTTATGCCAGAGGCGCCATAAGAAGCAGGGATTGCGATCATGTGGCAGCGGAGGCGAGGAGTCTGATCGAAAAGGGATTCAAGGAACTGGTGCTGACGGGAATCAATACGGCCCTTTACGGTATGGAAAAAGATTTCGCTCCAAAAGAAGTTGGAAAAGATGAAGTTTACGGAATAGAGATTATTGTAAAGCTGTTGAATGACCTGCCGGGTGACTTCCGCATTCGGTTGGGATCCCTTGAACCTACGGTGGTCAATGTCTCCATGGTGAAAAGGTTATTGAAATACGACAAGCTCTGCCACCATATGCACCTTTCGCTCCAAAGCGGAAGCGACAGGATATTGAAGGCTATGAACCGCAATTACGACAGGCGCGGCTATTTGGAAATCGTGGAAACCTTGCGGGAAGTTGATCCACACTACGGACTGACGACAGATATCATTGTAGGATTTCCCGGGGAAACAGAAGAGGATTTCAATGATAGCGCAGATTTGGTTCGTCAGGCAGGCTTTATAAAAACTCATGTCTTCCCTTATTCCAGACGGCGGGGAACAAAGGCGGCGGATATGGAGGATCAGATAGACGCAAAGACAAAGAAAGAGAGGAGCGCTGAGCTGGCCCGAATCTCCGATGCTTCGACTCTTGAATTTCTGAAAAGCGCTATTGGAAGCAGCAGAAAGGTCCTCTTTGAGGAATACCACGGTGAGTCCGGTATGGTGAGCGGATATTCCGATAACTATATCAAGGTTTACTGTCCGGTTTGCGATGAGGAACAAAGTCAAGAGTTGCTCAATACTCTGAGAGAGGTTGTCTTTACAGAAGTTCACCTTGACGGCGTAAAGGGAAGGGCTGTGTAAAACCGGCGAAAATTTCCAAAAGGCGTTGCAGGAAGCCCGGCTTCATTGTATAGTAAAAGGAACCGCAAAAAAGTGAAATGACCGGGAGAGTGAAAAATATGGACAACTGTATTTTCTGTAAAATCGTAAACAAGGAAATCCCAGGCAATATAGCCTACGAGGATGATGTAATCATGGCTTTCCACGATTTGGAGCCTCAGGCGCCGGTTCATGTACTCATCGTTCCAAAGGAGCATATTTCCTCTCTGGATGACGTAACCTTCGATCATGTGGAGGTTATGGGATGGCTCATGGCAAAGGTCAGGGATATCGCCGCGGATCTGGGGCTGGAAAACGGATATCGCCTCGTATGCAACTGTGGCGAGGATGGAATGCAAACCGTTAAGCACTTGCACTTTCATCTTTTGGGCAAGAGACGGATGCTGTGGCCTCCAGGCTGATTCGCAGTTTTCATTCCGCAGTTTCATTCAGAAATAAACCTTGATTATTTGGACAGTAGTGTGTATAATAGGTTCGTTATAGGCAGACCGTTCTATTTACTCCACTGGGACAAAGCCAATAGCTTTTCCGGAGTAACAGCGCATCTACGGAGGGAGGGAAAAAGGATAGATGGCACAGGTAGTTGTAAGAGAAGGTGAAAACCTGGAAAGCGCTTTAAAAAGATTCAAGCGTTCTTGCGCAAGAGACGGCGTAATGTCTGAGCTCAGAAAGAGAGAACATTACGAAAAGCCCAGCGTCAAGAGAAAGAAAAAGTCAGAAGCTGCTCGTAAAAAAGCAAAAAAATACTAAAATGAGGTGTTGCTTATGTCTTTAAAAGACAGATTGGCAAACGATTATAAAGAGGCCATGAAGGCCAGAGATGAGATAAGAAAGAACACTGTGAGTCTTGCCAGAGCTGCGGTGAAGCAATATGAGGTGGACCACAGAGAAGAACTGGATGAGCAGGGTGTCACGGACATTCTGAGCAAACAGGTAAAAATGAGAAAAGATGCCCTCTCTGATTTTGAGAAAGCAGGAAGAACGGATTTAGCTCAAGCCTATAACAAAGAGATCGAGATATTGATGGAATATCTGCCCAAACAGATGACGGCGGAGGAAATTGCCGAAATCGTTGCGGAGACAGCCAAAGATCTTGGAATCGACGGCGGCAGGCAGAACATGGGGAAACTCATGGGAGCGGTTATGCCGAAGGTAAAGGGAAAGGCTGACGGCGGCCTCGTTAAGGCGGCTGTTGAAAAACTTCTGCAGTAATTGGGAAACATAGCTTAACAGTCTCAGGAATAACCCGGTACAGCCGGGTTATTTTTTTTTCTGCCGAATCATAAAGTGTAGAGACTGGAGGGCTATCTATGTTTGTTCTGGATGAATTAATTTATGATTTCGGCGTCAATCTGCCCCGGGTGCTGGTAGGCGGAAAAACGGGGATTCTTGACCATGTAAAGAAACTGCTTATTGTAACGGAAAGCAATATCGTGGCTAACTGCGGATCCGGATACATCTCCCTGATTGGAGAGAATCTGTCCATAAGGCAGCTTTCCGATGAAAGGGTTATTGTAAGCGGAGAGATTCGGACTATCGAGCTTTTCGGCGGCGAGAGGTGAAGCATGCATTACATCAACATCCGGGTCGAAGGCTTTGAAATACATAACCTGCTTTCCCAATGCCTGAAAGAGGGAATCCGATTAAGCAATGTGAAGATTCTGAGCGACTATGAATTTACTGCGGAGATGGACGGCGGGGACTGGGCCCGGCTTCTTCGTCTGGCGGGGAGCCGTTATCACGCGTCAATAGAAAAGGAGAAGGGCACAAAGCCATTTTTCCTGCGCCTGCTTTCCAGACGAAGCACCATAGCGGGCCTGGTTATCTTTCTCATTATCATTTTTCTGCAAACCTCTTTTATTTCTGAAATTCGAATCTATGGCTATGAAAGGCTTACGGAGAGGGAAATTCTTGAAAGCCTGCGGGAAGCAGGGCTATTTGTCGGCTGCAGCAGGTCCGTAGATCCGGAGGATGTAAAAATCCAAATGTACCGCAGTCTGGACAATCTAAGCTGGATCGGAATCACCTATAAGGGCGGTCTGGCTGAAGTCACTATTGCCGAAGGAACGGACCCCGCCTCTCGGGAAGAGGATGTGGAAAAAGACCGGCCCTGTCACATTGTAGCTGTCAAAGAAGGCTATATCGAAAAGATCATTGCCAGAGAGGGAGGCGAAGCGGTCGTAAAAGATGACTTTGTACATGTTGGAGATGTGCTGATTTCGGGTATACTACAAATTGACGACAAAACTTACAGCCAGGACCCGGACAACGTCGCCTATCGATATGTGCACGCTGACGGCGAGGTTTATGCTAAGACGATATATCGGTTTATATGCTATCAGGAGGTTTATGATCTGGAGAAAAGGACCACAGGAAAGGGAATACCCGGTGTTCGCCTCACTTTGGGAACCCGGGAATTCAATACTGCTAATCTGATTACTCCCTATAAATCCTCCGTTTACAATGAGAAAAGAGTCTTTGGTTTTCTATGGCCCTTTCCTCTTGAACTGGCCGTCAACCATGTTTCGGAGCTGGAGCTGTACAGAACGGAAAGAACTCAGGAAGACATTGAAAAGCAGGGGAATGGCCAGGTTAGGGAGTTGATAAAAAATCATATACCTGAATCGGCTCAAATCCTAAATAAAAGTTTGAATTTTTCGCCTGAAGAAAATATAATAAAGGTCACAGTCATGATAGAGGCGTTAGAGCAGATCGGCCAAAAAAAGGCCTTCGCGCCTCCCCGGATGGAAGTTGAACCCCAGCCGGCAGAATGACGGGATAATCGAAAACAGGAAGGAAAAGGCTACATTTGGAAAATATGCAGACCGAGGAGATTCGGATAAGGATCGACGATGAAGACGGCAGCGACCAACTTTTTGGAAACCTGGACGTCAACTTGAAAATTATTCAGGACAATTATGATGTAGATATTGTTCAGCGGCAGGATGAGATCATCCTGCTGGGCAAAGAAGCCGCCCAGGCCGAAGCCGTCATTGATGAACTTGTAAGTATCCTGCGCTCGGGAGAGGTTCTGGATCCTCAGAAAGTGAATTATGTAATCAGTCTGAAGGAGAAGGGACTATCCTACAGGGAGAGCGGTATCAATAAAGATGTGATTTGTTTTACCCATAGGGGAAAGGCTGTCAGACCCAAAACCATAGGACAAACCTCCTATGCAAAAAGCGCTAAAAATAACGACATCGTTTTTGGAATTGGACCAGCGGGAACAGGGAAAACTTATATTGCGGTAGCATTGGCTATCAACGCTCTAAAGAACAAAGAGGTGGCTAAAATCATCCTTGCCAGGCCTGCGGTGGAGGCTGGGGAACGTCTCGGTTTTCTCCCCGGGGATCTTCAGGAAAAGGTAAATCCTTATTTAAGGCCTCTGTACGACGCGCTTTATGATATACTGGGGCAGGAGAGTGCTCTTCGTCTAAAGGAACGAGAGGTTATTGAGGTGGTTCCTCTGGCATATATGAGAGGGAGGACACTGGATAATTCCTTTATCATCCTGGATGAAGCGCAGAATACTACCAGAGAGCAGATGAAGATGTTTTTAACCCGTCTGGGATTTGGGTCAAAGGCCATGGTAACAGGGGACATAACCCAGATTGACCTTCCCAAAGGAAAGAAATCGGGGCTTATCGACGCCTGTCGTGTTTTAGAGGGTGTAAACGGTATTGGATTTTGCTTTTTGAAGGATACAGACGTGGTGCGCCATCCTCTTGTGAGGCGGATCATCAACGCTTATGACCAGCATGGCAGCTTCGACTCCGGGGAGGATTCGGAGCAGGAGCAGGAAGAGGAATAAGAATAAGAATAAAGGTATACGTGGGAGCAGGCAGTGCAGCAGAAAGGGCCATTATGGAAATTGTATTCAGCGATGAAAGAAAGCCGGGAGAATCCATTCTCGAAAAGATGTATGAGGCCGCCGAGCTTTGCCTCAGCAAAAAAGGCGTTGATTCGGAAAGGGTCACAGTCTCTGTTACCTTTGTGAGCAGCGGCGAAATAAAGGAACTCAATGCTCTTTATCGTAACATAGACAAAATTACCGACGTGCTTTCCTTTCCCCAATATGAAAGCCCTGCGGAAATGCCGGAACAGGGAGGAATATTGCTGGGAGATGTGGTAATCTGCACCGAACAGGCTCTGCTTCAGGCAGACGATTTCGGCCATTCCCCCGAGAGAGAGCTGGTCTATCTTTTCGTGCACAGCATACTGCATCTCCTGGGATACGACCATGAAAATCCGGAAGAGCAAAAGGAAATGAGGCAGTTTGAAGAGTCCGTAATGACACAATTAGGGTTGGAGAGAAAGGAACTGTAGCAATGGACAGGGATAAAGAACTTTTTTTAATGGCGCGAGACGCCTTGAAGAATTCCTACTCTCCCTTTTCAAAGTTTGCTGTAGGAGCTGCTCTGCTCAGCGAGTCGGGAGAGATTTTCACGGGAGTCAATGTGGAAAACTCCACCTATGGCGCCACCATTTGTGCCGAACGCACAGCCTTCGTAAAGGCGGTTTCCGAAGGACAGAGAAAATTCACTACTATTGCGGTGGTGTCAAGTGAAGGCGCGGTGCTGCCCTGCGGCATCTGCCGACAGTTTATGTTTGAATTCGGAGATGACCTTCGGATTATAACGGGAGAAGATGAAGACCATCTGAGGGTTTACAGGATAACGGAACTGCTGCCGGAGGGCTTCCGGCTGGAGCCATAGGCCATAAGGCCGGAAGAGTTTTTTTATTTCGGAGCGCTGCAAAGGAGTCGGCTCCGACAAATACACAGGAGAAATTATGAAATCGGGTTTTATTGGAATTATCGGCCGGCCCAATGTGGGAAAATCCACATTGTTGAATGCTATATTAGGTGAAAAAATCGCTATTACAACAGATAAGCCTCAGACCACAAGAAACACCATACGAGGCATTTATACCCGCATAGATGAAAAGGGCGACGGTTGTCAGCTGATTTTCATCGATACTCCCGGTATCCATAAACCCCGAACCAAGCTGGGAAACTATATGACGGATACGGCAGTAGGCACTCTGAGAGAAGTGGACGTCGTCGTTTTTATTGTAGATGACGCCGGCGGACCGGGAGATCAATATATATTGGAGCTGCTGAAAGAGACGGAAACGCCTTCGATCCTGGTGATCAACAAGATCGATAAACTGGAGCCGGAAGAATTTCGCGGCATTTACGAAAAATATGACGCAATGGGGATATTCCACAGCATCTTCGGGATTTCCGCACTGGAGGGTAAAAATGTGCAAACCCTGGTCAGCGCTATCGAGGATATGATGGAGGAAGGACCTATGTTCTTCCCTGAGGACATGGTAACGGACCACCCGGAAAAATTTCTGGTGAGCGAGATCATTCGGGAGAAAACCCTGCTTTATCTTGAGGATGAAATACCCCATGGTATTGCCGTAGAAATTGAAAGCTACGAGGAGAAAGAAAACCTCACCAACATAGGGGCGGTTATCTACTGCGAAAAAAAATCCCACAAAGGAATCATCATCGGCAAGGGAGGCAAAAAGCTGAAGGGCATCGGCAAGAGCGCCCGTTTGGAAATTGAAGGACTGCTGGGCACGAAGGTCTATCTGGAAGTATGGGTGAAGATCAGAGAAAATTGGAGAGACAGCCGGTTCTCAATCTCGGAATTCGGATACAGGAAAGAATAAGACAACCATGTATGCTGAAACAGAAGGCATCGTCCTGAAACAAATTAAAATAGCGGGAGGCAGGCGCATGCTTGTGATCTTTACCAAGCTTTACGGTAAAATCAGCGCCGGAACCTCCATCAGTGAAGGGGGAAAGAACCGGGCTGCCTTGGGGTTGCGCCCCTTTACCTATGGCAAGTATCGGATAAACAAAACCGGCGATCGTTATCATGTGAATGGCTGCGATACCATTTCAAGCCATTATTCCATCGGAGAGGATATCGACAAATACCTCTGTGCTTCGTTTTCTCTGGAATTTACCGACAAACTGCTTCCCGAGGAAGCGGCGGCGCCTAAGCTGTTTACTCTGTTGGTGGAGTTTCTCGATATGATGGAGAAGCGTACAAAAAAGTATGATACCTTGCTGGTAGCTTATCAGGCGAAGGCTTTGGGGCTGAGCGGAAGCTCTCCAAAAATGGATGACTGCGTCCTCTGCGGGGCCGAGGATAATCTGACGGGCTTCAGCATCCCGGATGGCGGCATGATTTGTGAGGAATGCAGAGGTTCGGCGGGTACCGACGGCAGGGAAAGATTGATTTACGATGTAAAATTTGATATAGTAAATGTGCTTAAATTTTTGATTCAAAAACCTTTATCCCAATTCTCAAATCTCGCGCTGGATGACGGGACTTTGAAACTGACCAGGAAAATCCTGAAAAGCTACACCGACTACCATTTGGATATCGGCTGTCTGAAAAGCGAGGAGTATATGGACTGCTGACAGGGTAATATCGTTAAGCCTGAGCAGTTGTAAAAGAAGAAAGTTGTTGCTTAAAGTCTTAAAATAGGAAAGGGGTACGCATTATGGAAATCACACTTGAAAAAATTGAACTGGTAAAGGATAGGACCGGCGTCAGCTATAAAGAGGCCAAAGAGGCTCTGGAAGAGGCTGAGGGCAGCGTCGTGGACGCGATCATCGCTATTGAGGAATCTATCGATATCAAAGCCAAGAGCAAGCTGGGCGAGCATGGCGCGGATGTTCTCGAAAAGATCAAAGCAGCGATTCGCAAGGGTAATGTGGCAAAAATCATCGTAAGAAAAGATGATAACGTCATGCTGAATCTTCCGGTTAACGTCAGCATCATCGGTTCCGTACTTGCACCCTGGGCAGCGGTTGCCGGGGTTATCGCCATATTCGGAACCAAGTGCACCATAGAGCTGGTAAAGGATAACGGAGATGTGGTAGATATCAGCGAAATTGCCACGGATACCTTTGAAGACGTTGTGGAAAAGGGCGCCGTCATTGCCGACGAAGTAATGGAAAAGGGCAGCGATGTATTTGAAAACGTCAAGACAAAAGCCAATGAAGCGATAAACAAGGCTGTCAAGAAGAGTGAAGATATCGCGGAGTCTGTGGAAGACGCGGTTGAAGATATCGTTGAGGATATTCTCGACGAAGCAGAGGATGACGCGGAATAGCGTCATCCTGTCTTGTGTCAATAGAAAATACAAAGAAGAAAGAATGGAGCAATAAAAAGAATTATGAGCAAAGAATTTACGCTGGATGTCATCGTCGCTTTAGCCAAATCCAGGGGATTTGTATTCCCCGGGTCCGAAATATATGGAGGACTGGCAAATACGTGGGACTACGGTCCCGTCGGAGTGGAATTGAAAAATAACGTCAAGAAGGCGTGGTGGAGGAAGTTTATCCAGGAGTCCAAATACAATGTGGGTTTAGACGCGGCTATTCTGATGAACCCGAAAACCTGGGTGGCTTCGGGCCATGTGGGCGGCTTTTCGGATCCGCTTATTGACTGTAAAAGCTGCAAAGCCAGATTTCGTGCCGACAAGCTGACAGAGGATTACATCCAATCCCAGGAAGGCATGTCCGTCAGTGTTGATGGTTGGTCCAACGAAAAGCTGCAGGATTTTATTGCGGAGAAGGAGATTCCCTGTCCCGAATGCGGCAAGAGCGATTATACTTCCATCCGTAAATTCAACCTCATGTTTAAGACCTTTCAGGGGGTAACCGAGGACTCCCAGGCAGAGCTGTTCCTGCGGCCGGAAACGGCTCAGGGCATCTTTGTCAATTTCAAAAATGTAGCGAGAACTTCGAGAAAGAAGATTCCTTTTGGCATCGGCCAGATCGGAAAGTCTTTCCGAAACGAGATTACTCCCGGCAACTTTACCTTCCGTACAAGAGAATTTGAGCAGATGGAGCTGGAGTTTTTCTGCAAACCCGGAACGGATCTGGAATGGTTCGCTTATTGGAAGGATTTTTGTGAAAACTGGCTGAAATCCCTGGGCATGAATATGGAAAATATCAAGCTCAGGGATCATGAGAAAGAAGAGCTTTCTCACTATAGCAATGCCACCACCGACTTTGAGTATAGATTCCCCTTTGGCTGGGGAGAGCTTTGGGGTATTGCCGACCGTACCGATTACGACCTCAAGCAGCATCAGGAGCATTCGGGCCAGGATATGTCTTATCTGGATCCGGAGACCAATGAAAAATATGTACCTTATTGCATCGAACCCTCTCTGGGGGCGGACCGCATGACTTTGGCCTTCCTGTGCGACGCCTACGACGAAGAAACCGTTGTGGACGTCAACGGCAAGGAGGACAAACGGGTGGTACTTCGTTTTCATCCGGCGCTGGCTCCCTTTAAAGCGGCTGTTCTTCCTCTGACGAAGAAACAGAGCGAGGCTGCCACTGCCCTCCATGAGGAGCTTTCCAAATACTTCATGGTGGATTACGATCTTCCCGGCAGCATTGGTAAGCGTTACAGGAGACAGGACGAGATCGGAACGCCTTTCTGTATTACCGTAGATTTCGATACAGAGACGGATCAAAGTGTAACCATCCGTAACAGGGATACGATGGAACAGATCAGGCTGCCTATATCCGAGATCAGAGGTTACATTGAAGACAAGCTAATATTTTAATTAAGGAGAAATAGATTATGAGCAAAAAATATGTTTATCTGTTCCGGGAAGGCAACGGCTCCATGAGAGAGCTGTTGGGAGGCAAAGGCGCTAATCTGGCCGAAATGACCAGTTTGGGAATGCCGGTTCCTCAGGGCTTTACTGTTACCACGGAAGCCTGCACACAATATTATGAAGACGGAGAGGTCATCAATGACGATATCCGTGCTGAAATATTAAGCTACATCGGTAAGCTTGAGGAAATCAGCGGGAAAAAATTTGGAGATGTAAACAATCCGCTGTTGGTTTCCGTTCGTTCCGGTTCAAGAGCCTCTATGCCAGGCATGATGGATACAATTCTCAACTTGGGCCTCAATGATGAAGTGACGGAAAGCTTCGCGAAAAAGACAAACAATCCGAGATTTGCCTACGACTCTTACAGAAGGTTTATTCAGATGTATTCCGACGTCGTCATGGAAGTGGGCAAGTCCTATTTTGAAAAGCTTATCGATGAGATGAAGGAAAAGAAGGGTGCTACCCAGGACACGGATCTGAATGCCGACGATCTGAAAGAATTGAGCGAGCTTTTCAAGCAAGAATACAAGGATAAGGTGGGTGAGGACTTCCCAAGCGATCCGGTGGATCAGCTCTTCGGCGCCATCAGAGCCGTCTTCCGCTCCTGGAACAATCCCAGAGCCATCTATTACAGAAGGATGAACGACATTCCTTCCTCCTGGGGAACAGCGGTAAACGTACAAGCTATGGTCTTCGGAAACATGGGAGACACTTCCGGCACCGGCGTTGCTTTCTCAAGAAACCCGGCTACGGGCGAGGCGAAGCTTTACGGAGAATTCCTTATGAATGCTCAGGGGGAGGACGTTGTGGCCGGTATCCGGACTCCGCAGACCATCGAACATCTCAAGGATATCAATCAGGAAGCTTATGATGAGTTCTATAAAATCGCATATACTTTAGAAAAGCACTATAAAGACATGCAGGATATGGAGTTTACCATCGAAGAAGGTAAACTGTACATGCTGCAGACGAGAAATGGAAAGAGAACGGCTGCGGCCGCTTTGAAAATTGCCTGCGATTTAGTGGACGAGGGTATGATCACGCCTGCCCGAGCAGTGGCCATGATCGATCCCAAACAGCTGGACGCTCTCCTGCATCCTCAATTCGACGCGGCTGCGCTGAAAGCGGCCAAACCCATCGGAGCGGGTCTGCCGGCTTCACCGGGAGCTGCCTGCGGCCAGGTTGTCTTTACTGCTGACGCCGCCGCCGAATGGGGCAAAAACGGTTCCAAGGTCATCCTGGTACGGTTGGAGACTTCTCCGGAGGATATTGAAGGGATGCATTATTCCCAGGGTATCCTCACCGTTCGCGGCGGAATGACCTCCCACGCCGCCGTTGTGGCGAGAGGAATGGGAACCTGCTGTGTCTCCGGCTGCGGCGAGATCTGTATCGATGAGCATGCAAAGACGTTTACATTAGGCGGCTGTGAGTTCAAAGAAGGAGATTTCATCTCCCTGGACGGCTCCACAGGAAACATATATGGTGAAGCTATCGCTACAGTAGAGGCTTCCATTTCCGGCGACTTTGACCGGATCATGAGCTGGGCGGATGAGATCCGGACCATGAAAGTAAGGACCAATGCTGATACACCTCACGATGCCGGACAGGGGAGAAAGTTTGGAGCGGAAGGTATCGGACTTTGCCGTACAGAGCACATGTTCTTCGACTCCAATAGAATCGCCGCTATGCGTGAAATGATCGTTTCCAAGACGGAGGAGCAGAGAAGAGCCGCGCTGACGAAGCTGCTCCCCATGCAGAGAGAGGATTTCGAAGGAATCTATGTGGCTATGGAAGGATTCCCGGTAACCATCCGTTTCCTGGATCCGCCTCTCCACGAATTCCTGCCCACCGATGAAGAGGATATCGCGGCTTTGGCGAAAGAAATGAAGATGGAGGTTTCCGAACTGAAGTTGGTTATTACTTCCCTGCATGAATTTAACCCCATGATGGGCCACAGAGGCTGCAGACTTACCGTTTCCTATCCGGAAATTGCCGAGATGCAGACCACCGCTGTTATCGAAGCGGCCATTAACGTGCAGAAAGCTCACCCCGAATGGAATATCGTGCCTGAGATCATGATTCCGCTGGTGGGAGAAGTCAAAGAGCTGGCTTATGTAAAGAACGTAGTTGTGGAAACGGCGGACGCCATCATTGCTAAATCGGGAATCGACCTGAAATACATGGTTGGAACCATGGTTGAGGTTCCGAGAGCCGCGTTGACGGCTGACGAGATCGCCAAAGAGGCGGAGTTCTTCTCCTTCGGTACCAACGACCTTACCCAGATGACTTTCGGTTTCAGCAGAGACGACGCCGGCGGGTTCCTGGGAGCCTACTACGACAAGAAGATCTACGAGAACGATCCCTTCGCGAGACTCGACCAGAACGGCGTAGGCAAACTGGTGCAGATGGCTGTAGAGTTAGGAAAGCAGACCCGACCCGACATCAAGCTGGGCATCTGCGGAGAGCACGGCGGAGATCCCGCTTCCGTAGAGTTCTGCTACAATGCAGGCTTGAATTACGTTTCCTGCTCGCCTTTCCGCGTACCCATCGCCAGATTGGCTGCGGCGCAATCGGTTTTGAAGGCGAAGAAATAAGTTGTCGATTTGAGGATATAAATCAAACGACCAGTTTAGCTCAATAAGTAAAATCGTATTTCAATCCGGCGGGGAGTATCCCTCGCCGGATTGTTTATCACCGGCTCCTTTTATAAACAAGATTGGAGCCGGCTGAGGATTCTTCTCTAATTAAGCGACAGGGTATCGAGAAGATTAAGCTCTATTTTGGAATTCTTGTTTAATTTAGAACCCGGGGATAGAGAAGAACTCCCGTCATTTTGGAATTCTTGTTTAATTTAAAACCCGGGGATAGAGAAGAACTCCCGTCATTTTGGAATTCTTGTTTAATTTAGAACCCGGGGATAGAGAAGATTAAGCCCCTTTGGGGTGATCTTGTTTAGATTCAGCCTCGGAAATAAACAAGGCTTGAAGTAGAGACTCGTTTATTTTCAAATTCCAGAGAGTCTGTCTCTCTCCGGATTGTGCTTTCGAGGAAACTCTTTTCGGTTTTACCGAAATTTACCGAAAATAATCGTAATATGTTGTTCCAGGGAGATTAGTCTGGTATATTTGGTATTAGATGGATATACTGAGGTGCCTTTGCATGTTAAAGAAAAACAAGGATACGAACCAGGCGACATATGGGAAGCAATTTTCTAAAAGATTTCTTCATGTTAACGAGGGTTTTAATCCTGTGCGATTAGCTTTCCGCATGACAGGTATTTATCTACTTGCGGGGGCTTTGTGGATTTTATTTTCAGATAAAATTCTGGAAATGATCGTGGGGGATGCGCAAACCCTGATTCGGATCAGTATGATGAAAGGTTGGGGTTATGTATTTATAACAGGTTTAGCTCTATTTATTCTGCTCATCTCGGCTTTAAACAAAATCAAAATAGACGAAGAAAGACTTCATCATATGGCCTACCATGATGCGCTTACCGGCTTGCCTAACAGGCAGTCTTTAAATAAGGACTTAGCAAGAATTCTCAACAATGATGTTAACGCCTGTGGAACTGTACTTTTTATCGATATGGACAACTTTAAAATTATAAACGATTCTATGGGACATACTGTTGGAGATCAATTAATTATTAAGATAGGGGAAAGACTGGTTCAGCTGGCGGAAAATACAGGGACTGTGTACCGGCTGAGCGGAGACGAATTTATTATTGTCAGCGCCAATGCAAAGACCCCGGAATATGTGGAGACGTTTGCCGCTGATATCCTGGCCGGATTCAAAGAACCCATTCAGGTAGGCGAAAGTCTTTTACATATTAATATCAGCGTAGGGGTAACCTTTTATCCTGAGCACGGCTGTAATCAAAATGAATTGTTGCGGTGCGCGGATATTGCCATGTTTAAGGCGAAAGAATCGGGAAAAAACGGCTATGTGGTCTATTCGCAAAAATTAGATGAAATTGTTGCGGAACGGGCGTTGATCGAGAAGCATTTGTATACCGCTTTGCAGAATAACGAATTTGAGTTGCATTATCAACCACAGTATGACTTAAAAGAGAACAGGGTCACAGGGTTGGAAGCTTTGCTTAGATGGAACAATAAGGAGTTAGGCAGCGTGCCTCCCTTAAGATTCATAAAGATTGCCGAAGAAATCCATCTGATAATGCCGTTAGGCGCCTGGGTTTTGAAAAGGGCATGTGCTTTCATTAAGAAAATCCAGATCGAGGCCCAGGACGAAATAACCATGGCAGTAAATATCTCCATGCTGCAGCTTCTGCAAAACGATTTTGTTGATTTTGTCTTAGACGTTTTAGAGGAAAATCAGCTCAGCCCTCAGTCTCTGGAACTGGAGATCACCGAATCCATACTAATGGAGTCTTATGAAGATATCGAAGGAAAACTGAAGCTGCTCTGCAGCAAGGGAGTCAAAATCGCACTCGATGATTTCGGAAAGGGTTATTCTTCCCTGAGCCACATAGGGGAGTTGCCGATTACTACGCTAAAGATTGATAAATCCTTTATTGATCGCATTGCAGCGGAATGCGACCATAAATCATTAACGGGACAGATCGTGAAGATGGGCAGCAACATAGGCCTGAACGTTGTAGCTGAAGGGGTAGAAACCGAGGAGCAGCTTAATCTATTGACTAAATACGGTTGCCATAAAATACAGGGCTACCTGTTCAGCAAGCCGGTGCCTGAAAGGGAGGTCGCCGGGATAATCGAACAGAAGCTGTAAATGTATAAATATATTGAAGTTTAGGTTTATGGAATTGGTGGTATAACTTTATCATATCAAATATCGATTAGACTCAGGCAAGGAGGAATTCGTTATGACTAATAAAAATAAATTACCGGATGAATCAGTTGAAGTGAAGGAAGAGCAACAAGAAGTTGTATCGGAAAATCTTGAAGAAATCGTTTGTCATCCGGAATTTTCGTCGGGCTGCATCGATGTATCAGATTCGTAATATTTGGAGACCGTTTCGGGTTTGTGAATGGACACATAACTGAAACGGTCTCTTGTAGATATGAATCAAAGGGTCAACTAATAAATAAAAGCGTATATTCAATCCGGCGGAGGTTATCCATCGCCGGATTTACGTTTTTACTCATTTATCTTATAGAATAGCCGATAGTATGATATATAACATTTGATTTGCGCAGTATGTACGGAGGAAAGCAAAATGCGTATAGAACGTATAAATCTTTACAGCCAGAAACTCATCGGGTTGATGAAAAAAACAGGGCAGGAACTGCTGGAAACAAGAAAATCGCCACCTGATGCGAAGAACATAGACAGATGGTTGGGGGATCAGGAAAAGATAAAAAAGACGGCTGCGAAGATGAAAGGCGAGCTGGCAAGTATGAAGCAGGCTCAGGAGCGCCAGAAGGCGGAGGAGGAAGGACTCAAAGTCTTAATGACCTGCCTGGAGATTTCAAGGAGAATTATCAGCGGCGACAGAGTTCCGCCGAAAGACCACGAATATCTGATGAAGCATGACATGGAGCTTTATGTCAGGTCCATTACCATGCGCAGATACAAGGAAGACCCCTATGAGTATAAGCAACTCTCCGAGGACGAAAAATCAGATCCCCTTCAAACGGCGATGGATGCTATGGCCTCGAGTGGTTCCGCAAACTCCATTTCGGTGCCCAAACTTGATGAGATTATTTGAGGATCAAAGGAAAGCATCCTGCTGGTTTCTATTTCAGGCGGATACAAAGTGTGATACAATTAATTCCGGTTGGATAAATATGAATGTATCAGGAGTATGTATGAAGGTCATAACGATATGCGGAAGCATGAGATTTGAATCCGAAATGAAAAACATCGCAAGAGTTTTGGAAACTGACAATGATTTCTGTGTCATTTAATGCATATATAATGAAAGTCTTGAAGATTTGGGGCGTGAAGCGATTCGGAAAATTGCGCGGGCGCATTATAAGAAAATCGATTTGAGTGATGGAATCTATGTCGTTAATATTGGCGGGTATATTGGTGATTCTGTAAAAGAAGAGATTGAATATGCCTTGTCACAGAATAAGGAGATCATCTATCACCAGCCAATGCCGAGCTAATTAAGTGTTCTATAATAAAACGGAGATTAGTCTATTTTGATAGCGCTGCTCCGGGCGTTTTGAAGACTCGGAAATAGGGGAATAATAAACTATTCTTATTAAAGAGAATTTAAATATCGATAACGAACTATAAAACCGAGGAGGATGTACTATGGCCAGACATAACATATACGGAATGAGCATGGCAAAGATCTATCCCCTTTATGTTCAGAAGGCGGAGAACAAGGGGCGCATGAAAGCGGAAGTGGATGAGATTATCCGCTGGCTGACAGGATATGGTCAGCAAGAGATAGAAACGCAGCTGGAAAAACAGGTAGATCTTGAGACCTTTTTTGCAGAGGCTCCCCAAATGAATCCCGATAGGGCCCTGATCAAAGGGGTGGTTTGCGGCATTCGGGTTGAAGACATCGAAGAACCGCTTATGCGGGAAATTCGTTATCTGGATAAGCTGATCGATGAACTGGCAAAGGGAAAGGCCATGGAGAAGGTTTTGCGGAAAGGATAGCCTTTCTTTTAATTAGATTTATTGGCGTATAACACCCCGGCTATGATGAATGCTCCTCCCAAAATCTGGGTGAGAGCAACGCTTTCTTTTAATATTAACCAGCCTGCCAGCACAGAAATAAAGGGCGGAAGATTGGCATATATTGAAGTTTTCGTGGGGCCGACTTTTTGAACTCCGGCGTTCCAAATGATGTTGGCTATGCCTAATACAAAAATTCCGGAATAAAAAACACCGCCCCATGCCTTTAACGAATAGGAAGCCCAATCGGCTTCGGGAATCCTCCCGAGAACGAGAACAATGAGAGGCAGCGTTGTAAAAAGCAGGGCGTAGGCGGTAACTTTTATACCGGATACCTCTTTAAAATGTACGCGCAAAAGGATCGTATATATACCCCAGAGTATAGCGGCCGCAACCATTAGGAGATTTCCCCACAAAGAATCCATTCCTGCCCCCATGACCTGTCCAGGTGCCGCAACTACAAAGATTACCCCTGCAAAGGAAATTATAATTCCTATCCAAGTGGACTTACTCGCCTGTTCCAGTTTTAATACACTCGTTGTAAAGGCGACGAAGACAGGCGCGGAGGCAAGAAGGATAGAGGAGGCGCCCGCTGTGGTTTTTGCTATTCCTAAAACCAGGGTAACCTGGTGGACACTATGCACAACGGCTCCCAGCAATACAAAATGCCAGAATTGTTTTTTGCTAATGGCGAACTCCTTTTCTTTCACTAAAAGGATAACCCAACATGCAATGGTTCCAACCATAAGCCGAAGCGTGTTATATAGGAGAGGGTCCATCTCCTCCAACGACACTTTGACGAATATAAAGTTTAATCCCCAAAAGACTGCCACAAGAAGGAGCATGATATCCAATAGATTGAACCGGCTCCGAATATCGTCGCTCTGCATAAATGATTGACTCCTTATCCGGGGAACACAATGGGTCCCTAAATTATAAAATATAATCCAGCCGCCATTTAACTGCTGAATAAGTCGGGTTTAATTGATTATACCATAAATCCGGGAGATTTATGGTATAATCCTCCATCTCTGTTTGCGAGATTCTGCCTATTTGCAGCAGTCACAGCTCGGTTCGCTCCCGGTAAGCCATCCTTTGATAATAGCGGAGGCGCATCCGACATTTGCTTCAATGGAGAGGGCGTCCACCGGACAATTCATTGCGCAGGCGCCGCATTCCATGCAACGGTCCCTGTCTGTTATCAGCGCTTTTTTATCCGATATACGGAAAACAATATGAGGACAAACCTCCGCGCATTTTCCACAGCCTATACATTTTTCAATATCAAGGTTAAGCGTCGCGACATTTTTTAAATATTTATGTTTCATAGCTGCCTCCTTATCAGGCAATAAAGCTTTTTACCAGCACCAACACTGCACCTAAAACGGATGAAGATATAATGAAGGGCAGTGAAATCTTCATTTCCTTCATCACTCCCGAAAAGGACGTGTAGGTTGACGTGCCGGTGAAGTTCATTGCCAGGTACGCTGAAAGAGAGGGCAACAGGAGCAGATATCCTATGCCCAGCAGCAGATTTTCCGGAGCAAGCCAGTTATTAAAAGAAACAAGGGCAGCTGTCCATATAAGCCCTGTGAGCCAGCCTTTCCAGGCAAAGGCTCTGCCAGGTATGAAGGGAAGGAGCAGGGGAGTCATCACCGTTCCCGTGAGTATCGCGCCTGCGTAAGCGATAAAGTCGGGCAGTCCAAAGGGTCTTGCGGCAAACAGATTAATGAGGAACAAAAAGCCCAATACGGACAACGCGGTCTTTGCAGCATTCACCAGTTCTACAGGCGTCAGGACCAATCTATCCCATGCGGTGAATTTTACGGTGCGCATTTCTTCTGTAGCATGAAAGCCGGAATGAACAAATTCTTTTATGTCTCTTGCTCTGACAGGGCCGTAAATCACTGAAAAACCGGTCTTTGCAGCAACTTTGTGAGCGCTGACTCCGACAGCTCCCAGTTGGGGTAATATCAGTCTCCTGTGGGATACAATTTCATGCAAACCCGACTCTGAAATGCGGTGTATAAGCTCATCGGTTCCGAATGTGCCTTTGCCGGCGGCACACCACACATTGACTCCTTTCGTGTCAAGGATTAAGATCCAGCAGTCGAGGCCGGATAATTCCTTTCTCAGGGAGTCGAATGTAAGCTTATAATTCGCGCTGACGAGGACGGGAGAGGAACTGTCGGGAGAGCCTGCTGCATAAAGCCCCGGGTTGACTGTGTAGTTCATTCTATCGATCCCCCAACGCACCTTCCATGCGCCGAGCACATCTTTAAAGCGGATATCCGAAGAGACGGCAGGTATCTTGCTTTCGCCGCCGCAGCAGCCGGCAGAGCAACAGCAGGATTTTTCGTCACTCATTTTCATCACTTCCTTTACTGTAGTCGAGACTCTCTTTACAAATACAATTTTCTCTATCCGTGGTGATATCGCAGAAAAACTCTTTTACCCTGTGAACCATGTCCATATCCAGTGAGTAATGGGTCCACTTGCCTTCCTCTCTGCCTTTAACGAGTCCGCATTGGCGCAGGAGTTTCATGTGGTGTGAGAGGGTAGACTGAGACATCTCAAATTTCTCTAAAATCTTACAGGCACAAAGTTCTCCGCAGGAGAGCATATCAATGATCATCGCTCTCCTGGGATCTCCCAGAGCCTTGAACACCATAGTATACTCAAAGTACTTCTCCGTCTGCATAATGGCACCTCAAATCTAAATGTTTCGATGTGACTATTATATGCGTCAAATCGATAAACGTCAATATGATAAAAGTTTTAAATCATTAAACAGTCTGGCCCTTGCGCAAACAAGAAGGCGCTATTTGTTTACTTATTCTATCCTATGATTTATAATTTAGATAGCTCAGGCAATAATGATACGGAGGAGGGAATTGTCATGAATGATTTGCTTATAAATGAATTAGTTGACGGTCTAAAACACATTTATGATGATAAACTGGTAAGCATCATACTCTACGGTTCTGTTGCAAGAGGAACTTATGCAGAGGAATCAGATATTGATATTGCAATCATATTAAAGGGGGCGAAGGAGCAGCCTGCTTTGGAGAAATTGATCGATTTTATTGTAGACTTAGATTTGAAATATGACAAAGTTTTTTCAGTTATCGATATTGACTATGACAACTTTATAAAGTGGGAGAACATTCTTCCTTTTTATAAAAATGTGAAGAAGGATGGAGTGATATTATGGACGGCGGCATAAAGGAACTTTCTGCATATCGCTATTTAAAAGCGCTGGAGGATTTAAAGGCTTCTGAGGTTATGTTAGAAGAGTCGCTTTATAAAGTATCAATTAATCGCTCGTACTATGCAATTTTTCATGCAATGCGTGCTGTGACAGCACTGAATGAATATGATTCTTCCAAACATTCTGGTATCGTTGCTTACTTTAATCAGTATTTTGTTAAGACCGGAAACTTCAATAGAGATGCATCAAGAATTGTTAAAAATGCTTCTTTCTTTAGAGAAAAGGCTGATTATGAGGATTTTTTTATTGCGTCAAAAACAGATGCAGAGAAGCAATTAGAGGATGCCAAAACTTTTATTTTAAGAGTTGAGGAATACTTAAAGAAGAATAAAGTGCTGGAAAATGGAATCATTTAAACAAAATTATCCTGTAGTTATTTTGGAAACATCACGGTTATATATGCGGGAGCTGCGGACAGATGATTATAGTTCTGTCTGTTCAATTGTGCAGGATCCTGATGTTATGTATGCCTGGGAACACGCTTTTTCCGACGAGGAAGCAGCTGAGTGGATCAACGAAAATATCCGGAGGTATAAGCGGGACGGTTACAGCTATTGGGCAGTGATAGAGAAGGCATCTGATAAACTGATTGGAGTCACTGGGTTAATTTCTGAGCAGGCAGATGATGAAGACTATGTTGGAATCGGTTATATCTACAACAAATCCTATTGGGGAAAGGGGTATGCCTTTGAAGCAGCTTCGGCTTGTGTTGAATATGCCTTTAATAGTTTACATTTAAATGAAGTAACAGCACAAATCCGACCGGAGAATACAGCTTCGAGAAAAGTGGCGGAAAGGCTGGGCATGTCTGTAAAGAAACAGTTCATTAAGCGTTATAAAAATAAAGATATTCCTCATCTTCTTTATGGGATTCAAAACATATATAAAAATCTTAGTTCGGCGGAGGAGCAACTGGACTGAGGTAAGGTAATAGAAGCTGAGGAGTCTTTAAAAAGTATAAGGAAGAAATACGATGTATAAGGCGAAAAAACATACCAGACTTGCTATTGTAATTCTATCGGTTCTAATTATAGGAGGCTGCAGTGTCAGAACTCCATTTTCAACGGGCGTCGATCAGACAGCAGCCGAAAATGCATATAAAGGCGAGAGCACTGTAGGGGATCATAGTATTGCCGATGGAGAAATGGTGAAAGAATTTCCGTCTATTGCCGACTTTGACCGGGATGGAGTCAGGGAAACGGCGCGGGTGACAGCCTCCGATGAAGGGCGCTTGTTTAAGTTGCAGATTTTCGATTTCCAAGAGGAAATCTTATGGGAAGCGGAGGCCGCCACGGCTCATCCGGGATGGGTCTCCTTTTTCCTGTACAAAGCAAATGGGGAAGACTATCTGCTTAAATATGTTCCTTATATGAATCAGGGAATGTGCAGCTATCAATACGAGCTGTTTTTTCTGGATTCATCCGGCAGCGAAATCATCGTTGACAGCGACTCTGTAGATTTTGACATAAATATTGGCAGTCCGGTCCATCTTTCTTTTAACCCGGATGAAATCGCCGAATTCATGAATAATGTAAATGCTTATCTGGAGGGCAGCATTGTTCTGCTCAACACGGATGGCAGCCTGGAATTTGAGGATGAATCCAACTTAAAAGACACCCTGTGGTGGCTGGATGCCGAAGAAGGATTCATTTATGACGAGACAGACGATCTTAAAGACATTTTGAAAGCATATAAAGAATACTGTGAAAGCCGGTAACATCTGAATAGCAAATACCGATATTATAATTCGGCTAGTCATACAAGTTGACAACAAAGCCGCCATGGGCTAAAATATGACTGGAAATTGAACAAATCACTGGCTTATCCTTTGCCGCCGGGTAACGAGATTGAGCGTCAGGCTTCATATCATTAGGCCTTAGAAGATATGAAGATTTGACGCTTTTTATTTTTGCGGAGGTACCATTATGAAAAGAGCAAATTGCTTCAGGGATTTTGCGAAGTACGCATCCTTAAATGTTTTCGGAATGATTGGATTATCCTGTTATATATTGGCGGACACTTTTTTTATCGCAAAAGGCCTTGGAGCCAACGGCTTAACCGCTCTCAATCTTGCAATTCCTGTTTACAGCTTGATTCACGGAATCGGGTTGATGCTTGGAATGGGCGGCGCTACAAGGTATAGCATCGCAAAAAGTAAAAAGGCAACCGATACGGATTGCATTTTTACGAATACTATTTTTCTTGCGGGTGGTTTTGCTGTTGCTCTCTTTTTTTCAGGCCTGCTTTTTTCCGAACCGATCATCCGGCTGCTGGGTGCGGATGAAGTGGTTTTCGCAATGGGTAAGACCTATCTGCAGGTTATTTTGCTATTTGCTCCGATGTTCGTATTAAATAATGTTCTCCTGTGTTTTGTACGAAACGACGGCGCTCCGCAGCTTTCCATGCTTGCTATGCTGGGCGGCAGCTTTTCGAACATTATTCTTGATTATATTTTCATATTCCCTCTTGGTATGGGGATATTCGGGGCTGTTCTTGCTACCGGGTTTGCTCCTGTAATCAGCATGATGATTCTTTCTCCCTTCTTCTTTCAAAAGAGGAATCATTTTCATCTGACAAAATGCAGATTATCAACAAAGCTTAGCGCCGGCGTCTTTTCAACCGGGATACCATCCTTTATTACAGAGATGTCCTCCGGTATAGTAATTATAGTTTTCAATATCATCATACTGCGCCTGGAGGGGAATGTGGGCGTTGCGGCCTATGGCGTCATTGCCAATCTCTCATTGGTGGTTATTTCGATCTACACCGGTATTGCACAAGGGATTCAGCCGCTGCTCAGCAGTTATTACGGAATGGGAAACCGCCAAAACGTTCAAGCTGTATTACGATATGCGTTAACGACAGTGTTGGTTATTTCGGGGGTAATTTATCTCGGTGTATTCTTTGGGGCGCCGCAAATCGCAGGAGCCTTTAACAGTGAAGAGAATGTACTATTGCAGAGTATCGCTGTTTCCGGCTTGAAAATTTACTTTATAGCCTGTGTCTTTGCGGGGTTCAACATTGTCATCTCTGTCTACTTCACGTCTACGGCATATGCCCGGCCGGCACATATTATTTCCGCCTTGCGCGGATTTTTCATCATCATTCCCATGGCATTCTTTCTTTCCTCCATCGGTGGTATGACTGGAGTTTGGTGCGTATTTCCCGCCACAGAATTAATCGTTTCAGGAATAGGATATACACTGTATCTCATATCGCGAAAAAGCATATTTTCGGAAGCGAAAGGCTAAGATAAGATTAAGCTGTAGTGTCGACAATTATAATGTCTTCGCCAATCTTTTTTATACAGTCCCAGGGCAGATGAACATAATCCCGGGCGCCGCTGAAGCTGATACGGCTTTTGTGCTCGGGCGCCATAATGACGCGAATTTTTCCCGTTCTCTCCTCAAACATGAGCTCGGCGTTATACAGGTCGCCGTAACGGCTGCCATCGGCAATGTTTATGATTTCTTTGTCGCCCAGATCTGATAATCGCATAATTTCCTCCTAAAATTCAAATGATAGTACAAGTTACTACAAGTATATTAGTACAAACTATATTTCATGATAGTCTTGTTGAGATTTTCAACGGCGGTGACGGAATAATATGCCGCCTGCAGTTTCAGCGGGACAGTATATGAGCCGAGGAAGGAAAAACGATGAAGGAAAAACAACCTGTTAAGGAAAAAGAACCTGATAAGAAAGAAGATCCAAAGCCGGAGGAGACTTCGGAGATCAAAAAAACAATAGACGATTTCGGAGTGATAAATAATGCTTTCGATTTTCGGAGCGACATTCAGTATTTGACGGTAATAGGCAGTATAGAAGGACACTCTGTACTTCCTCCACAGGATAAAACCACCAAATACGAAAACATCATTCCTCAGCTTGTCGCGGTAGAAGAAAACAAGCATATTAAAGGTTTGCTTACCATACTGAATACTGTCGGGGGAGACGTAGAGGCGGGGCTTGCCCTTGCAGAGCTCACGGCTACTTTAACAAAACCTACCGTTTCCCTGGTGCTGGGCGGCGGACACAGCATCGGGATTCCTCTCGCCACGGCCAGCAAATACTCTTTTATTGCGGAAAGCGCCACCATGACCATGCATCCCATAAGGATGACGGGGCTGGTAATCGGAGCCCAGCAGACCTATGAATACTTTCAGAGGATGCAGGACAGAGTAGTGGATTTTATCGTGCGTACCTCTAACTCCAATCGGGAGACCGTAATGCGCTATATGAACGCTACCGGAAACATGGCTAACGATGTGGGCACCATTCTATATGGAAAAGAGGCGGTAGAGATCGGATTGATCGACGAAGTGGGAGGCCTGCGGAACGCGCTGGATAAGTTGAAGGCTATGATAAAAGAGGAAGAATAGTCTCAGAGCGGCGAAAGAATCTATTCTGAAGGATAGCGGAGCCTGGTATCTCAGGGGATAGAATCCAATCCCCTGAAGGTCCCAGGCTTTTTCCAAGTGTCATTCTGAGCGTCAGCGAAGAATCTTTATTATTTGAGATATGTTTTTTTGTGCCCAGGTGTTGAAAACACTTTCTATGAGAGCGGCACGAAAACAAATTTGTCGAAATATGTCGAGAAAAAGAGGTTGTAAATATATGGAAAGTAAATTAGAATAAATGTAAATAAATAGAATTAATAAAATATATTGGTGTAACGAGATATGAATCGAATCAACCTTTTAATATTGCATAGCGACACAGAATACACGGCAGATTTAAGCAGGGTATTGGCATTGAAAGATCCTATTTATTCAATTGCCTTAGAGACTGAGAATAAACTCTGTTTTGAAGGAGCTTTAGAAGCGGCGGGAGAAGAAGCCTTTGATCTGATTCTTGTGGATCAGGAGTGGAAGAAGCGGGCGGAAGACGAAGGCGGGGCGAATCAGGAAAAGCTGATTGGACTTGCAGAGGTTTCCTTCCCGGAAGGAAACCAGGGATACATATATAAATACGGGGGCCTGGACAGGATTTGCTCGGAACTTCAGTTCTTCTACGCAGAGATCAGCGGCAAAAGGCGAACCTGTTTGCCGGGGAATAAGACGCAGATCGTGGGCTTTGTGTCCGGCGCGGGAGGAGTGGGGACAAGCAGCCTGGCAATTTCCGCGGCTCGGGAATTGACGTCCCTGGATAAAAGGGACGCATTGTACCTCTCTTTTGAGGAAGCGGAATCCACGCCGGTATATATCCCTATGGACGAGGGGAGAGCGGGGATCAGCGAATATCTCTACTACCTCTTCGCCAGGGAAAAGGAGGCCACAGCATCCTTCGTTGATGGCTTTATCATCTCCGATATGTACGGACTTTGCGCCTTTCGACCGGCAAAAGGTCCCGGAGAGCTGTCCGGACTGCCCGATGAACTGCAAGATAAGTTTTTCGACTCTTTGTATGAATCCGGCCGATTCCGTCATATTTTTATAGACTTTCCTGCCCGGATGCCCGGCGGGATAGAGCATCTGATGAAATACTGCCATAAAATATTCCTCATAGATGACGGCCAACCATTATCTCTATGGAAGAACCACAGGTTTATCGAATCGATTTCTACCGAAGTATTTGAGGAAATAGAGGAACACATCATCCCCGTCACAAACAAGTGGAGCCCGCGGGATGGGGAAGTATGGGAAGATAGCAGGATTTTTGTGGAGTATGATGAAGAGAGTTTTGTTAAATCGGATTTTCAAATTGAAATAAGTCTTCAAAGACGTTTTGGACTGGGGGTGAAAAAAATTGCAGACGAACTTGCAGCGGAGATGTGAAACGGTCAGCAGCCTTAAAGAAATTACAGAAAGCGTGAGGACGGTAATAAACAGCCGCAAAGAAAAGCTGACAGACGCGGAGGTTCTGGAACTTATCGAAGAATTTGTGCTTTACGATGGCAGAACGGCACACTGTGCTTTCCCTGCGAAGTCAAACATGATACAAGGGGTTTTCAACTCAACGAGAAAAGAATTAGGACTGCTTCAATGCTTTGCCGAGGATGAAAAAGTCAGCGAAATCATGGTCAACGGTATCGACGCCATATTTGTAGAGCGCCGCGGAAGGGTTGAGAAGCTGGATCAGCGCTTTGAAACGGTGGAAGAGCTGGAGGAGATCATTCGGCGCCTTGCCGGAAAAGTACACAGGGAGATTAACGATCTGAACCCTATTCTCGACGCCCGGATGGAGGACGGTTCAAGGGTTCACGCGGTAAACCGCAATGTGGCTCTCAACGGTCCTATTCTGTCCATCCGTCGCTTTCCGAAGCAGCGGATCACTATGGATGAGCTCCTGGAATGGGGGACTCTCACAGAAGAATCGGCGGCGCTGCTGGAAAAGCTCATCCTATGGGGATGCAATATTTTTGTATCGGGAGGTACCAGCTCTGGAAAAACCACTCTGCTGAACGTGCTGACAGGGTTTATTCCTCCAGGGGAGAGAGTGATTGTCATTGAGGATTCGGCGGAGCTTCAGATACAAGGGGTTGAAAACATCGTGCGCATGGAATGCCGCGGCGCCAATGTTCAGGGAAAGGGAGAAGTGAACCTTCGTCAGTTGATCAGGGCAAGCCTGCGTATGCGGCCGGACCGTATTATCGTGGGTGAGGTGAGAGGATCAGAGGTAATGGATATGGTTCAGGCCATGAACACCGGCCATGACGGATCTCTGTGCACAGGTCACGGAAACTCTCCTCTGGGGATGCTGTCCCGGCTGGAGGCCATGTATCTTACGGCAGCCTCCTTTCCAGTGGACGCGGTGAGAAATCAGATCGTTGAAGCCATCGATGTGATTGTCCATCTCGGACGAATGCCTGACGGGAGCCGAAAAGTGCTGGAAATCGTTGAAGTGGAGGATTTTCAGCAAGGCAGGTACATAGTAAACCCTCTCTTTCGTTATGACAGGGACGAAGGCCTCATTCCGACAGGCAATTCCATAAAAAACACCATTAAAGCAGAGAGGAAAGGGATAACGCTGTGATTGAGGACTATGGAATCTATTCTTTGGAGAGAAAGCAACGGTGGATCTTTTGTACAGTTTGCGCAGTCCTTTTAGGGAGTTGCGCGCATTTATTCTATGATCATGAGGTCGTTTCTCTGGTGTGCAGCGGCCTTGCCTGGCCGGCTTCCTCCCTGTATTCAAAATATCTGGCGGAAAAGCGAAAAAGGGAGCTTTCCTATCAATTCAGGGATCTGCTGTATGCCCTTTCTTCCAGCCTCGCGTCGGGACGATCAATGCGGCAGGCCCTCAAGGAAGCCGTTAGCGCTATGAACCTGATTTACGGAGATAAAGCTTTTATATGCGGAGAACTGGATCATATGATTATTCGCATGGAGGAAAGCGGTGAGACGGAAGAAGGAGTGTTGCGGGACTTCGCCCTTCGGAGCGGGATTCCGGACATCATCAGCTTTTCCGATATCTATGGAATCAGTAAAAGAACAGGAGGAAATATGGAAAGAGTGATTCGCAAAACCATATCCATTTTGCTGGATCGGATCGATATTGAAAAAGAAGTGCATAAGCTCACGATTCAGAAGCGGATGGAATTCGCTATTCTGACGACAATGCCTTTGCTGGTGCTGTTTTTCCTCAGAATCACGTCGGGATCGTATATGGAGGTTATGTACCAGACTCTTGCAGGAAGGATTACGATGACGGCGGCGCTTCTTGCTATGGGGGCAGCGGCTTTTATTGGAATCCGGATGACCCGTATCCGGCTATAGGTGAAAAAATGGACGTAAAAAAGCTGCTCCCCGATCCGGAGCTCTCTATAGAGAAATATGGCAGGCTATACAAATTTGAAGACGTTATAAAAGAGACTCAGAAAAATCGCCGGCAAACCGGGATGGCATATTTATTATTGACATTCTTGTTTCTACTATCCGCAGGAACAATACTCTGTCGGAATTTCCAGGGAAATAACGGTGAGGCGGATCTTATCGCTATAACACTGCTTTTCGGAGCGCTGTTTTTTCTGGTGTACAGAACCAGATACAGCCGAATCGAAAAACAGGTCAGAAAGACAAGGGAAGCGATCATCGAAGATGTTCCGGAGTTTATCGATAAGGTGGTCCTGCTTCTGAACGCGGGGATGGTGACGGAGGCGGCCCTTATAAAAATCGCGGAGGACTATGAAAGATCTCTGGAGGTCACCGGCAGAAGAGCGCTTTATGACGGGCTGTCGGGTACAGTTACACGAATTCGGGCAACAAATTCGCTGTTACAGCGGGAACTATCGGAGTTTGCTGTCAGAAGCGGGGTTCGGGAGTTGATGCGTTTTTCCGCCATAGTGGAGGACAATCTCAATAAAGGAAGCAGCCTGGTTGAAAAGCTGGAGGGAGAAGGAGCCCTTTTATGGATGGGAAGAAAAAAGCGCGCGGAAGAAAGAGCGAGGCTGGCGGAAACAAAATTGTCCCTGCCTCTGATGCTGCTGTTAACGTCGCTGATTCTGGTCACTACAGCGCCTATGCTGTTGGGCATGTAAATATTCGTGAAGAAAGGAGGGACCGGTATGAACTTTAAGAGTAAAAAGGGCATGGAAATGGTTCAGGTAGCATTATTAATTGCCCTCGCTGTGGCCATCGGACTTGTTTTCAGAGAAAGGATCATGGATTTTATTGATGGGACTTTTGACACACTGGAGGGAAGCGGGTTTTAAGAAAAAGAATAGATCCAGACGAGGATCCACCTTCGTAGAAGCGGCTTTGATCCTTCCGATTGCTATATTGTCCGTTTCACTAATTATTGCCTATGCGGCGGACAAATATGACAAGGTAAAAGCCCAGACGGAAGAACACAACGCCCTGCGGGAGGCTTCCATGGATGGGGACCGTATCGATAGAGGCGAGAGCGATTTCGTGCGAAACATAGATTTTTTATTGGAGGAGATCTGAATGGCTGCCCGGGGAAACAATAAAAAGGGGACTGTGACGGTGTTCCTCTGTATGATTTTATCCTCCACGCTTCTGTTGGCAGGCATGTTTGGAGAGGCCGCGGCGGGTCTGGCTTCAAGGACCTATGCCAACGCGGTATTTGATCTGGCCGGACGATCCATCCTGTCGGAATACGACCGAAGGCTGAAATCCCAATACGGCATATTCGGGTTTGTAATGGAGGAGGATGCTATTGAACAGGCGCTGAGCGCCTATGCGGAGGAGAGCTTCACATCCGGCCCGGGGAAAACAAGCCTTCTTTCCCTGGAAATTGAAGAGATCTTTGTAGATCTTTCCGAGCACGCCCTGACGAATCCGGACCTGCTTGAAGAGCAGATTGTCGAGCATATGGGCTATCGCGTGTTTTTCGATATGCTGAATATTCTGGATGCCTTGAAATTTCTCGATGATAAAGACCGCTCTCCCACAGCGGATCCAGATCCGGACATGGTAGAAAAAAAGATGCGCACATTGCGAAGCGGGAAGATGATCCGGGAGCTTCCTTCCAGATTACTGCAGGGGATGGACGGGGGCTTTAAAAATATTCTGGACATTCCCTCTCCGAAGGATATGGGACGGATCGCTTATAACGAGCTTTGTCTCAACCTTTATATCCTGAAGTATTTTCGCCATGACCTGGATTCAAGCCAATGGAGCGATACCTTTTTTTCAAATGAAATCGAATATATTCTGTGCGGCCGATTGAGTGATGAATCAAACCGTAATATTGTTTACGGGTCGTTATTGGCTTTTCGAACCGCCATAAACGCGGCTCACATTTATTCAGACACAAACAAATGGGAGCTCGTCACACTGGCTGCCGCTGCCACCGGAGGGGGCATTGCGGCTCAGGCGGCGATTACGGCGGCCTGGGCCGGGGCAGAGGCGGTAAGCGACATGAACAGACTGGGAAAAGGGAAAAAAGTGCCGCTGCTCAAAACAGCGGAGGATTGGGTTCTAAGCCTGGATCATGTTCTAAACGGAACTCCGGATATGGAAGGCGTGATATCCGACGAAGAGGAGGGACTGCGTTATGAGGAATATCTTTTTTTACTGCTTTGCTTTAAGGACAGAGAAAGCAAGCTGATCCGTATTATGGACCTGATTCAGATCAACATGAAGGGGATGGTCAGCGAGCATTTCGCCATGAGCAGATGCTCCTCCGGATTCCGCTTTGAGTCCACCGTGTTTCGACAGACGGGGTTCCCCGGTATGTTTTCATTCAGGAGAGGAGAATTTTCAGGGGTGCATGTATATTGAGGTTTTCGTATGAACAAAAAAGGTTCTTTATTTGTTGAAACAGCCATTACTCTTCCGCTCTTTTTTCTGGCCCTCTTATCGATATGCGTTCTGATACGAGTCATCGGCACGGAAGAAAACACCATGCGCTCCTTTGCTGAAGAAGGGCAGAGAGTAGCCAAAGAAGCCTACCTGACCCGATTGGATATTATCCCCGAGGGCTATAGCGTCGAAATCGCAGAGGGCATCGCTCACGGCACTTTGCTGGAGCTTCGGGTGTTGGAAAGGCTGAAGAAAGAGGAATCCATATTCCTGAAAGAACCGCGTATAGATCAATTTGAATATCTGTTTGCTGAAAAGGGAAATACAGGATTGATCCGTTGCAGTATGGCGTATGGAGTCCCGCTCCCTCTGCCCGCAAACTTCCAAAGAAAATTGGAGTTTGAACAGTCTTTGTTCTTCCGGGGGTTTATCGGGGCAGAAAATTATAACGAGGGCATGGGATTCGACAGAATGGAAGAGCCGGACGATCCGGAAACAGTTTATGTGTTTCCCCGGGCGGGAGAGCGGTTTCATCAACTGGATTGCAGAATCATCGAGGTTTTTCCGATAGAACTGGTCCTGTCGCCGGGAGTGCGGAAAAGATATGCTCCCTGTAAGTTGTGCGACGCCGATACCCTGCCATGGGGAAGCCGAGTGTATTGTTTTGACACGTCGGGAAAGGCTTTTCATAAAGGAAGCTGTACAACAGTGGAAAGATATGTGATAGGCATCGATAGAGAAGAAGCCATAGAAAAAGGGTACAGCCCATGTGCCTTTTGCGGAGGATAACATGGATTGCGGAGGATTACATGGACGAAAAAACCTTAGATTTTTCTATTACGATAGATGGAGCTAAAAGGGAGATCATAGAATCGGGAGGCCGGCGTTTCTTTACTTTGCTGCTGAACAGAAGTGAGATTCCGCAGTACCGCAGAAGGGCTCTGGAAAATATGCGCAGCCGGGATTTTCTCTCCATGCGCTTTGTCGGTGAGGGAGATCTATTACGGGCTTACTATGATTTCAGTGGCTGTATACAGCTTAAATATGCTTATGAAACATGGAAAAAGGATGGGAGAGACCTTGCATCTGAAAGTATTGCGGTCATCAGTGCAGCCCTGCGTTCTCTTGTAGCGGCGGAAAAGCATCTGTTCTGTCGCGGAGATTTTCGAATGAATACAGATAGCATATTCATCCGGCCATGTATCGGTGATATCCGGCTGGCGTATATACCGGAGGTGAAACAGGGCCATGCCGGCCACGCCTCGTCCCCATTGACTCCGCTGATTATGGATACAGTCCGAATAGCTTGTGATGAGCAATGGAGCATTTATGGGGAGGAAATATGTGAAAGGATAGTATCCTGTAACGAACCTGTAAGCGCTATCGAGAAAATATTGAACGACAAAGGCAGGCAGATCTGCAGATCCCAGTGGCCGGAGAAATCAGAACTGCGGAAAGACGAAAGCCGATATGACTATGGCTGAAGGATAAAAGACAGTTCGGACATGCATGAAAATAACAAGCCGGGTGGTTGCCCGGCCTGATTGGTGATGTATTATGAGATACTTATTGGAATTCCCGGTCGCTTCTGAATTGTCTTCTTTCCTGCTTTTTCTTATCCCTGCACTCTTTACATCTTTTCGGTTCGTTGTCAAACCCTTTTTCTTTGTAAAATTCCTGCTCACCCACAGTGAAAACGAAATCGGAACCGCAGTCCTGGCACACCAGAGTCTTGTCTTCCATTTGCTTTTCTTTCCTCCGAAATTCTTAAAATATTAATATTTAAAATAGAATGAATAGGAGCGAGCCGTACAAAAGGTCATCGAACCATCAGATATTTTAAATATTCCGCTACCATTATATAGCAAAGAAAAACCCCTGTCCATTAAAAATCTAAATATTTAAAAATTTCAAATACAAATTTCAAGATGAGCATTTTGACGGCTGGAAGAATACGATCATTTTCCAGAATCCAAAGCTTACCCATGAAACTTCCTTTAAAACCATTTTAACGCAAGGCTTTCCCTTCTGCTCTGCTTGCGACTTTCGACAACGATTCCGTAAATTATCCTAAAATACAAAAACACTCTTCTGTGTATAAGAAATCAAGCTTTTCTTATACACAAATCCGCCTTTTTTGATTTTTGGATAAGAGTCAGCGGTTTAAAAGGAAGGGGATCCTCGTTTTGGCCATAATCTTATACATAGATTGCAATTTTCTCATTTTTGGATAAAGCACATTTTATTTTTCATGCATAAGCCCTGTGCAGAATCAATATGGCATGGAAAGGAATATATGCATTGTGGTATAATATCCGCAGAATCATCGAATGCGGACATTATACATCAGTGCCCTGCGATTATTTCGGCAGACAAAGAGCCGAAAACGCAGATGGCTGATTATACCAAAATCGCTTCGCAATTATGGTATAATATCTGCAGAATCAAGGATTGCAGATATCATACATTTAGTGCCCTGCGATTATTTCGGCGGACAGGAATGCCGAAATCGCATATGGGGCGGATTATACCAAAATCGCTTCGCGATTATGGTATAATAAATAAAAAGTAAGATGAAAACAGCATGACAAGAAAAGGAGTGCGGCATGAAAAACTTTATTAAAAATTGGAGTTATCCGAAGCACGTTGCCACGGAAGCAATGCTTTATACCTCCATGGCCCTGATAGGAAACGCCTTCTTCGGTAAAGGCGCTGAACCCGGCGAAAAAACCCTTTGTCCGGCAAAGGCTTATAAAGATATGCCGAAAAGGCAAAAGTGTTTCAATCACATTGTAGTAGGTTGCTTTATCGCCGATATTACAGCAGGCTATTTTCTTTTGAAAGGTCTCAAGAAGATAGCCGGGTAGAAAATGTTAGGATATGTGGCTCCGGACAAACCGGAACTGAAGATAAGGGAATATGAATTGTATTCCGGTTATTACTGCGGGATATGCAAATCTGTAAAGGAAAGATATGGCCAAATCCCCAGGCTGGTCTTGAATTATGATTCTGTATTTCTTTCACTGGTGCTGAGCGCATTGAAATCTCCCATAGAGGAGATCAGGCGGGAAAGGTGCCTCGTACACCCTCTAAAAAAACGCGCTATCGTTCACAATGAGGCCGCGGTGGATTATGCTGCGGATATGATGCTGTTGCTGGCTTATTTCAAGCTGGTGGATGACAAGCGTGACGAGGGAGGCATTAAACCTGCGGCGGGTCTCGCGGCGTTGAAAAGAACTTACAAAAAGTTGATGAAAAATCATGGCGAAAAATGTATAATGATCCAGGGAAAGCTGGATGAATTGGCGGACCTGGAAGGGCAGAAGTGTACTTCGCTTGATCGTGCGGCGGAACCTTTCGCAAAGCTGCTGGAAGAGGTCTTTGCCGCGGAGTCTCTGATTGATGATGGAGAGACGCTGAAACTGCTCCGGAAAATCGGATATCATACGGGCAAATGGATTTATCTCATCGATGCTTATGACGATCTGGAGGAGAATATCTCCAGCGGCGCCTATAATCCGCTTCTTTTGCAGTGGGAATATCGGCCGGATCAGGAGAGTATGGCCGACTTTCGAAACAGGATCAAAGAGCGGGTGGAATTCAACCTGTTGTTTTATCTTGCAGAGTTATCCAGAGCCTGGGACTGCCTGACGGTTGCGCGGAATCGGGAATTGGTTGAGAACATTATATATTCAGGACTGCTTCGGAAAACAGAGGAGATACTTAAGAAAGGAAATACGGAAGATGCGTAACCCCTATGAGGTGTTGGGAATAAAAGAAGGCGCAAGCCAGGAGGAAATCAAGGCGGCGTATAAGGAACAGGTTAAAAGATATCATCCGGACCTGCATCAGGATAACCCTCTTTACGAATTAGCCGAGGAAAAGCTTCAGGAAATTAATGAGGCCTATGATTATCTGATGAAGAACGGCGGATATAAAGGAGGAAACTCCAACTACTCCAATACCAACAATGGATTTGGAGGAAGACAGCCCAGACAAAGCCAGGAATTCCGCCAGGTCAGAATGGACATTGACCGGGGGAATTTAGCCGCCGCGGAAGCAGCGCTGAATCGCAGCGAAAACCGGGGGGCAGAGTGGTTTTTCCTGAGCGGAATGCTCTCTTTGCGCAAAGGCTGGTATGACGATGCTGTTACAAACGTGCAGACCGCTATCAGCATGGACCCGGATAACATGGAATACAGAACGGCAATGAATAATATGTTACAGGCGTCGGGAGGCTATCGTACAAATGCCTATAACAGAGGTTACAGCAACGCAAATGATGAACTTTGCAGGATGATGCAATGCTTCTGCTGTCTCGACCTGTGCTGCGATTGCTGTTAAAGGACGGAGGAAATGCAACAAAGTCTGAAAACAAAGACCGTCGCCCTTGGCGGGCTGATGCTGGCGCTCTCAGCGGCTACGATTTTTATGGCCGGCTTTGTGCCGGGAGTCGAACTGACTTTGTATGCCGTCAGTTCGATTTATACCGTTGTCATGATCATCGAGACAAAGGGCAAAGGGGGCTTTCTTTTCTACATTGCCTCCAGCCTGCTGGCCCTGCTTATCCTTCCCAACAAAGCGGCAGTTCTTCCCTATGTGTTCTTCTTCGGCCTTTACGGCATCGCCAAGTATTTCATTGAAAGAATCGGGAAACAGCCTGTTGAAATCTGCCTGAAACTCCTTGTTTTTAACCTGACTATGGGAGCGGGCATATTCTTGTTCAAAACCATGTTTCTCAGTAATTTCCAACTGCCGGAATACGCGAACACTTTGTTGATCCTGGGGGGACAGCTGCTGTTCCTTGTTTATGACTATATTCTCACTCTTCTCATCGTATTTTACAGGAGACGATTTCAAAAGCATCATTGACTCTTTTGCATATTTTCCGGACTTGTCTCATAAGGATAGAGAAATACGGAAATGAAAAGAGGGTAATGAGATGAACAAGAGGAGATATGGCAGCTACAACAGAACCCTGGGGAAGGGGCTCCTGACTTTTATGATAGTGGCGGCTCTGGCAATCGCAGCAGGCTACGGTTTGACGGAGTATGTAATCACTCCATATTTTCTGGGAGCAGGTACGGAAGAACCAGGGGAAGGAAATGGGCCGCAACAGGAACTTGAAGGATCCTCCATCATCGTCGATCAACAGGACGTGAATACAGAGGGAGGAGAAACCCCTTCAGGGGATTCAGAAACACCCGCCCCGGCGGAAGGGGAGCCGGGAACGGAAACAGGAACGGACGTTGTCCAGGGAACGGCGGTATTCTATTGCATACAGTATGGAAGCTTCAGTGATATGGCCGGTGCCGAAGCAATGGCGTCAACCCTGGCTGCCTCTGATATTCCCGTTACGGTAGTACAGAAGGACGGGGCATACAAATTAATTGGCGCTCCTCACGTAACAAAGGAAGAGGCAAGACTCTCTCTGGAAAAAGTAAAACCTGTGGCAGGAGATGATCTCTTTGTCACCACAGTGGAGGTAAGGATGCAATGATTCCTTTATCGACCGGGATGCGACCGGGACATTTAGATGAATTTGTTGGACAAGACCACTTCATGTATGAAGGGTCTCTGCTTTATAATGCAATAAAGAACAAAACCTTCGATTCCGCCATTTTCTTTGGCCCTTCCGGAACGGGCAAAACCACTCTGGCCAGACTCATCGCCCAGGAAATGGACTCGGATTTTTTTGAGATCAACGCTTCCACCACAGGAACGAAAGAGCTCAAAGAAATTTTAGAAAAAGCAAAGACTAAATTCTTCGGTCTTCAAAAAGAAAAAACCTATCTTTATGTAGATGAATTTCACCGCTGGAACAAGCTCCAGCAGGACTCTCTGCTGAAAGCTCTGGAGGAGGGAGTTGTGCGCTTTATCGGCAGCACAACGGAAAATCCCTATTTTGCTGTCAATAACGCCGTACTCAGTCGGGTGAGATCTATCTACGAATTCAAGAAGCTGAGCACGGAGGATATCGTAAAAATTCTGCATTCTACTCTCGACAATAAAGTAAGGGGGCTGGGAAAGCGTTCTCTTAAATGGGAAGAGGAGGCTTTGCATGCATTGGCGGATCTTTCGGGAGGCGACGCGAGGATTGCTTTGGATACCCTGGGGTTTATCGCGGAAAATCTGAAGCCCGGCGGCAGGATTGATCTGGCTATTGTAGGCGAGGCGATGCAGAGACAGACAACCTTTTACGACAGGAAAGAGGACAAGTTTAACCTGCTTTCCGCGCTGCAAAAATCCATCCGAGGCAGTGATCCGGATGCTGCGATTCACTATCTCGCAAGGCTTATTGACGGCGGAGCCGACGTAGTGATGATAGGCCGCAGGCTGCTGGTCATCGCCAGCGAGGACATCGGCATGGCCTATCCCCAGGCGATCTCCATCGTAACCTCATGCGTACAAGCTTCTCAGATGGTAGGGTTGCCCGAGGCCAGGATCAACCTGGCTCAGGCCGTGATTCTCCTGGCTTCCTGTCCTAAATCAAACTCCGCGGTGATGGCAATAGAGAAAGCGTCTAAAGACCTGCGGACAAAGAATATCGACGACGTGCCCCTTCATCTTAAAGACAGCAGCTACAGCGGGGCTTCAAAAAGAGGAATCGGTATTGACTACAAATATCCCCACGCTTATGGTGGTTATGTAAAGCAGCAATATTTGCCGGACAACCTTTATAAAGAACGGGTAAGATATTACGAACCAACGGAAAATGGAAAGGAAGGAGCTTTCAAGAAATTTGTTGAAAGCGTCAGGAATCTGCAAGATGAAGATTAAAGTGGCGGAGAATTCCGGATTTTGTTTCGGAGTGCGGGAGGCGATTCGAAAAACAGAAGAACTTATTGCCGACAACAGCGATGGGGATACGCAAATCTACACCTGCGGTCCGTTGATTCACAATAAGTCGGTAACGGATGATCTGGCGGGACGGGGTGTGAAGATTGCGGAATGTCTTTCTGACGTGGAGCCGGAGTCCATCGTTGTTGTTCGTTCCCACGGGGAGCCGGAATCCTTTTATCGTGAGGCGGCACAACAAAATTTAAAAATAGTGGACGCCACCTGTCCCTTTGTTTCAAAGATTCACAGACTGGTAAAGCAGGCCAGGGAAGAGGGCAGAAACGTAGTTGTCGTCGGAAACGCTAAACACCCTGAAGTAAAAGGTATCGCAGGCTGGGCCGGGGAGAACTGCACAGTGATAAACAGCGTCGAAGAGGCTGAAGGGATTGACTTTGATCACATCACCCTGGTAGCACAGACCACGATTACCGGCGCTCTTTGGGACAGCATCGCTAACTATCTTATGGAAGTAAAAAACGACGTAGTTCCTATGCGGACTATCTGCAGCGCCACAGATGAGCGTCAGAAAAGCTGTGAAAAAATTGCTTCCCAATCGGATGTGATGATTGTCATTGGCGACCGCAACAGCGCCAACTCGCAAAAATTATTTGAAATAGCACAAAAGAACTGTAAAAAAACCTTTTTTGCGGAAAATAAAAACGATTTACCATTGAAACAAATCGAAAAATGCGATAGAATAGGTGTTGCGGCAGGTGCATCAACTCCTGAACGCATCATTAAGGAGGTTATTTCCACTATGAGTGAAGCTATCACTGAGACGAAAGAAATGCAAATTACAGAGGCGGGTGACGCCGCCGCAGTCGAAGAAACTATTGTCGAAGCACCTGTTGAAGAAGCAGCTCCCGAGGCTGTCGCAGCCGAAGAAACCGCTGCAGCAGTTGAAGAAGCGGCAGAGACTCCTGTGGTTGAAGAGACCGTGGCCGAAGAAACTCAGGAAGAAGAATTCAATCCCATGGATGATTTCATGGATGAAATCGACAGACAGATGATTCTGCCAAACAGAGGCGAGATCATCGAGGGCGAGATCGTACATGTAACAAACAGGGAAATTGTAGTAAATCTGGGCTGCAAAAAAGATGGAATCATCCCGAAAGACGAATTGATCCTTGAAGACGGCCAGGAGCTGACAGACGCATATAAAGCGGGTGACTGCATCCAGGCAAAGGTCATCAAAACCGATGACGGAGAGGGAAATATCCTTCTTTCCAAGAGAAAATTAGAGATCAACGAACATTGGGACGAGATCAACGAAGCCCTTGACAATAAAACAGTCGTTAACGCAAAGGTCGTCAAGGAAGTTAAAGGCGGCGTGATTGCAGTATACAAAGAGGTTTCCGGCTTTATTCCCATGTCCCAGCTTTCCGACAAATATGTGGAGAAAGCGGACGGGTTTGTAGGCAAGATCCTTCCTGTTAAAGTAAGCAGGGTAGACCAGAAAAGAAATAAAGCTGTGTTCTCTCACAAAGCTTACCTTGCTGAAGAAAAGCAGAAGCGGGTACAGGAGATCTGGAACGCCCTCAATGTAGGCGATATCGTGGAAGGGACCGTAATGCGTTTCACCGACTATGGCGCTTTTGTAGATATCGGCGGACTTGATGGACTTCTTCACATTTCCGAAATATCCTGGGGTAAGCTGAAACACCCACAGGAAGTTCTGAAAATCGGTGAGAAAATTGACGTCAAAATCCTTTCCATGAATACGGAAAAAGGCAAAATTTCTCTGGGTCTTAAGCAGACGCAGCCGGAACCCTGGGCCGTCATCGATGAAAAGTATAAGGCGGAGCAGGTCATCACCGGAAACGTGGTTCAGATCAAGGAATACGGTGCTTTTGTAGAACTGGAACCCGGGCTTGACGGACTGGTTCACATCTCTGAAATTGCCCATAAGCGCGTTACCAATATCGCTGATGAGATTTCAGTAGGGCAGACCGTACAGGCTAAGATCCTCGATATTGATAAAGAGAGAAGAAGAATCAGCCTCTCCATCAAAGAGACTCTTGAGCCTTCACTGATGGAAGACGATAAAGCGTCCTCTTTCAAAGAAACCGTTGAAGAAGTCGTTGATAAGGCTGAAGATTTCGTAGAGGAAGTCGCCGACAAAGCTGAAGAGCTTGTAGAGAAGGCGGTTGACAAAGCCGAAGAAATCGTCGAAGCGGTTAAGGATAAAGCCGAGGATGTTGCGGAAGCAGTTTCCGATAAGGTGGAAGAGATCGTCGAAGATGTAAAAGAGAAGATCGAAGATTAATCATTTCGAATAAAGACAAAAAACAATATGAACGGCTCTGTTTGACAGGGCCGTTCTTTTTTGAGTAAGTGACAGGGGACGGACGGCGGAATGATGTGGGATCGCCTCCTACAGCGAGGATTCCGCTATAAGCTCCTCCGCGTTTTTTAAAGTGGTTTCCGTCACGTGGAGCCCTCCCAGCAGACGGGCAATTTCATGGGTCTTTTCCTGCCGGTTCAAAGGTTTCACCGTAGTGACGGTTCTTTCCTGGGACTCTTCTTTGGAAATCCGGTAGTGATGATGGGAGAATGCCGCGATCTGAGCCAGGTGGGTGATGCAGATTACCTGATGCTTTTGGGCGATTTGCTCCATTTTTCTGCCTACAATGCTGGCGGTTATTCCGCTTATTCCATTGTCAACTTCGTCGAAGATCAATGTGGGAATGCTGTCGTAATCTCCTAAAATAGATTTAAAAGCCAGCATGATCCTGGATATTTCTCCTCCGGATGCGACTTTACTCAAGGGTTTTGGGCGCTCTCCCCTATTGGTTACGATGAGAAATTCCACCTGATCCAAGCCGGTTTCCGTGAATTTTTTCTGCTCTTGATCCATGAGGGCAGTTATAGCCACCGTCAAAAAAGTATCTTTAAAGTTAAGTTCCTCCAACTCTCTTGCCATATCCGCTTCCATTTTTGCCGCCGCTTTTTTACGCAGGCCGCTAAGAGCTTCGCATGCTTCATCCAACTGTTCCCGGCACTGCTCCAGTTCAGTTGACAAAGTCTGCTGCCGCTGGTCGGAGGATTCTATCTGTGACAGTTTTTGCTCCGCTTCCTCTTTGTAGGACAGAACACTTTTAATGGTTCCGCCGTACTTCTTTTTCAGCCGGTCCAGCAGATCGATACGTGCCATGGTGTCGTTGATGGCCTCGGGGGAAAAGGTAATGGAGTCTCTGACTTTTCGAAGTTCTCCGCGCAGGTCATCCAGCCTGTAGTAGCAATCCGAGACAGTTTCCGCCAAAGAGGCGTATTCCTTTGAGAAATTTTTAATCTCCTCCAGGAGTTGAGTACTTTTCCCCAGACTGTCCTGAGAAGAAGGAGCTCTCTCGTAGAGGAGTTCATAGACTTCGGACAGGGTGGAATAAAGGGTCTCGCTGTTTTGGAGCAGCAGCAACTGCTCCGCGAGAATTTCATCTTCTCCGGGGACGGGGTTTGCTTTTGCTATTTCCGAGAGTTCGTACTGCATAAAATCGCGATTTCGAAGGTTTTCCGCCTGAGCGCTGAGAATGGATTTTAACTCTGCCTCCAACGCCGCATACTTCCCATACAACTTCGCAACTCTTTCTCTGGCAGGAGAAATGGACGTCCGGTCATAATCATCCAGCAGAAGGATATGTGAATCCGAATTGAGCAGGGACTGATGATCGTATTGACCGTGAATATCGGCAATTCTGCTGCAGAGATTGCTGAGAAAGGAGACGGAAACAAGGGTGCCGTTAACGCGGCAGATGCTTTTTCCTCCGGCATAAATTTCCCGGAGGATATAGAGGTTATTTTCATCCTGAAGACCGTTTTCCGACAAAATGGACAGAACGGCAGGGTCTGTGGATTCCGCGGAAAGTTCTATTACCGCCTTCTCTTTCCCCGAACGAACATAGGTAGTGTCGGCTCTGCTTCCCAGAGCCAGACTGATGGCTTCGATAAGGATGGACTTTCCGGCGCCGGTCTCTCCTGTGAGTATATGGAGGCCTTCCTGAAAATCGAGGCTGACATTATCGATGATAGCGAAATCTTTTATGGAGACGTGAGTGAGCATGATTGTACCTCGATCATGAAAGGATCATTTTAAGATATCGCGAAATCGTTTTACGAGATCGGGGACGTTGGCGGGGTCATCGATAACAAGAAGAAGGGTGTTGTCTCCAGCCACCGTTCCTACGATGTGATTCATATTCATCGTATCAAGGGCTTCTCCCGCGGCATTGGCACAGCCGGAAAGGGTTTTGATAACGATCAGGTTTCCTGAGAAATCCACAGCTTTGACCGTCTCTCTGAAAATGGTAATAAGCCGTTCTGAAGGGGGTTGATCGGCGGTTACGCCTGCGGCGTATTTATACCGGCCCGATGGAGTCAATGTCTTGATGAGCTGGAGTTCCTTAATATCCCGTGAAACGGTGGCCTGAGTAGCCTGATAGCCGGCTTTCTTCAGCAGGGCGGCCAATTTTTCCTGAGTTTCCACTTCATGAGAATTTATAATATCCAATATCTTGTTTTGCCTTGAGTATCGCATGATATCCTCCATGTGTCAGAGTGCCGGAGCACCGTCTGAAATAACAAATGAATATTTATAAATTTCACTTTTCTATTATTATAGCACAGGAACCTTGGACCGAAAAGGCAATTATGGTATAATGTCTACAAAATTAGGCGTGTAGACATTATACATTTAGTGCCCTGCGAGAATTCCGGCTGGCAAGGAGCCGAAAACGCAGATGGCTGATTATACCAGAATTGCTTCGCAATTATGGTATAATCATCTCATATTTATGTACATAACGGGAGAACAAAATGAGAATCATGGGCATCGACCCCGGATATGCTATATTGGGTTACGGCATTATTGATATGGAGGGCAGCCGCTTTGCCGCCTGCGGTTATGGCGCGGTTACCACCGATAAGGATACGGATATGCCTGACAGGTTGAA
>WPCH01182506.1_pt1 | contig 42302 bp, 42 predicted proteins | sample 5399881 | NCBI WGS metagenome assembly WPCH01 (sample SAMN12869468, study PRJNA574797) | sludge metagenome | isolation source: wastewater treatment of pH5 | place: China:Beijing | collected 2019-05-20
GAGCTTGGAAAAGAGGATGTGGATATCATCAACGCGGGGGCCCAGTATGTCACCGTGAATCCGGGAGCCATGTTCTTCGACAGCGCCACCTCCTTCGGCATCATTCGGGGAGGCCATGTAGACGCCACGGTGCTGGGAGCTTTGGAAGTGGATCAGATGGGGAACCTTGCCAACTGGATCGTGCCGGGGAAGATGGTACCGGGAATGGGAGGAGCTATGGATCTGGTGGTAGGAGCCAGAAAGGTGATTGTAGCCATGCAGCATACCCAGAAGGGGAAGCATAAGATCCTTGACGCCTGCACTCTGCCCTATACCGCCATCAAAGTAGTGGATATGATCGTTACGGAGATGGGCGTTATGGAAGTAACGCCGGAGGGCATCGTCCTGACAGAGATCAATCCGGACTACACCGTAGAACAGGTGCAGGAGTCCACTCAGTGCAAGCTGATTATCAGCTCAAATCTGCAACAAATGAAATGGTGACAGATAAGCAAGCTCCTCTGTATTGCGGCGAAGCGCAAGAGTCCTTTAAAAGCGTTTCGCCGCTTTTATCTGATAAAATACGTTTCGAAGATAATTTACGCCCCGATGAAAACTGGTTGATTGAATTTTCGAAATATATGCAATATATAAAATATTCTCGGGTAAATTTATTAGAAAAAAAATATTTTAATACAGGGAGGGGAAATACTGAAAATAGTGGTTTTAAACAAGTGGCATAACAGGAGATGCCTATTGAGTTTCAGTTAAAGTTACGGTATAGTAATATAGATTATGTGTAGCTATGCAAGTTACCATAGGGAATTATACATTTTAAGTTGACTATCTGGGAACGGACTATTTTTTATTATGTTATGATGTTATATTTCGCATATCAACAGGAGGTAGTATCGTATGAACAAGATTGAAGATCTACGAAAGAGAAAAGAAGCTCTCGAACTTGGCGGCGGGCAAAAGCGGATCGATGACCAGCATGCCAAAGGCAAGCTGACGGCCAGGGAAAGGATTGCGCTGTTATTTGACGAAGGCAGCTTCGTTGAAATGGACACATTTGTACATCACAGGTGCAATAATTTCGACATGTCTGAGACAAAAGCGCCGGGAGACGGTGTGGTGACCGGCTATGGAACGGTAGACGGCAGACTCGTCTACGCCTTTGCGCAGGATTTTACCGTACTGGGAGGCTCACTGGGAGAGTACCATGCGGAAAAGATTGTAAAAGCACAGAATATGGCTCTGAAAATGGGCGCCCCCATCGTCGGACTCAATGATTCCGGCGGCGCCAGAATACAGGAGGGTGTTAATTCCCTCTCCGGTTTTGGAAAGATATTCTACAACAATACGATTTCCTCCGGAGTCATTCCGCAGATTTCCGTCATTATGGGACCTTGTGCCGGCGGCGCTGTTTATTCACCTGCTATCATGGATTTCGTATTTATGGTGGACAAGACCAGCCAGATGTTCATTACCGGTCCTCAGGTTATCAAAACCGTCACAGGAGAAGACATTTCCCCTGAAAAGCTGGGCGGCGCCATGGCCCACAACTCTATCAGCGGAGTAGCTCATTTCATGGGAGCGGACGATGCAGATACCCTTAAAAAGGTCAGAGAACTGCTGAGCTACCTTCCTTCTAATAATTTGGAGACCGCTCCGGTTTACAGTTCTTCCGACGACGTCAACCGAATGATTCCCGAATTTAATGAAATCATTCCGGAAAACCCCAACAAGGCTTACGATATGTATGAGATTATTCGAGGACTGGCCGACGATGGTCAGATTTTCGACGTGATGCCCCATTACGCAAAGAATATCATCACCAGCTACATTCGCCTTGATGGTCAGACCGTAGGCGTTATCGCCAGCCAGCCCAAGGTTGCCGCGGGTTGTCTTGATATCAACGCTTCCGACAAGGCGGCAAGGTTTGTCAGAAGGTGTGATGCTTTCAACATACCCCTCCTCACCATCGTAGACGTACCGGGATTCCTGCCGGGAACGGATCAGGAGCACGGCGGCATTATCCGCCACGGCGCCAAGCTGCTTTATGCTTACTGCGAAGCTACAGTGCCCAAGGTAACAATGATCGTAAGAAAAGCTTACGGCGGAGCGTATATCGGAATGTGCAACAAAGAGCTGGGAGCGGATATGGTATTTGCATGGCCCAGCGCGCAAATCGCAGTCATGGGAGCCGAAGGCGCGGCCAATATCGTATTTAAGAACGATATCAAAAACGCGGCGGATCCTGTTGCTAAAAGACAGGAGAAAATCGCCGAATACGAAGAGAAGTTCTCCAATCCTTACCGTGCGGCGGAAATGGGCTATGTGGACGACGTTATCGAACCTGCCACGGCAAGGCAGCGTGTTATCAGCGCCTTTGATATGCTTGCTTCCAAGAGAGAATCTCTGCCTGCCAAGAAGCATGGCAATATCCCCTTATAGGAGGTGCACAAATGCAAGAATTAGGTTTAATGGAACGCTTTGCGGACCCGGCATTGATTGATAGCCTGACAATAGGTGAGAGAACTGCGGCAAGTCTGGTGACCACACTGATCGGGATGGGCATCACCTTTGTGATTCTGGTTCTGCTGTGGGCTGTCATTGCTTTGATTTCCGGTCTCATTAGAAAGAGTGAAACAAAGGCAAGCACACCGGCGCAGCCGGCGGCTGCAGCACCTGTTGCTGAAACAGCAACACCGCAGCCAACTACCGTCTCAACCTCTTCTGAGCCGGGGCAGGAGCTTATCGCCGTCATTATGGCGGCTATTGCGGCCGGTCAGGGCAGTGAAGTGCTAAGCAAGCTGAAAATACAAAAGATCCAACGTGTTTCAGGAGCCCGTACCACTTGGAATACAGCCGGATCCACGGAATGCATAGAAAGCAGAAAAATATAGAGGACGCTTCTACATTGTACTGTCCTGTAAATGATTGCAGGGAACGATGCATACATCGTCTCGTTTCCTCAAAAAAATAGATAAGGAGATAAAAAAATGAAAAAATATAATATCGTTGTCAATGGTGTGGCATATGAAGTTGAAGTAGAAGAAGCAGGGGGGAGCGTATCGGCATCCGCTCCCGCGGCGGCAGCCCCATCACCCGCTCCTGCGCCGGCGGCAGCACCAGCACCCGCTCCTGCGGCAGCGCCTGCAACAGCAGCCCCGGCTCCTGCAGCAGCAGCTCCTGCGGCAGACGCCATAACAATTGAAGCACCCATGCCCGGGACCATTCTGGACGTTCGCGTCAAGCCCGGCGATTCCGTAGCGGATGGTCAGATTCTGGTCATGTTGGAAGCCATGAAGATGGAAAATGAAATCGTTGCGCCGAGAGCCGGCGTTGTGGATACGGTTCAGGTCGTTAAGGGTGCGTCTGTTAATACCGGAGATGTACTTCTCTCCCTCAAATAAAGCAGATAGGGAGTCCGGGAATTTAGACTCTCAAAAAAAGAAAGAAAGGGAAAGGAGAAGAAATGATACTAGATACCTTGCTTGAGTTTATCAACACCACCGGTATTATGAATATGGACTACAGAAGCGCTATTATGATCGGCGTTGCGCTGCTGTTCCTCTACCTGGCGATTAACAGGGGCTTTGAACCTCTGCTGCTGGTTCCCATCGCCTTTGGAATGCTGTTGTCCAACCTGCCGCTGTCGGGGATGTTCGACGATGGAGGGCTTTTCTACTGGTTTTATCAATTGAACAAAATGGGCATCCTGCCGCCTCTAATCTTTATGGGCGTGGGAGCTATGACGGACTTCGGTCCGCTGATCGCCAACCCCCGGTCTCTGCTGATGGGAGCGGCGGCACAATTTGGAATTTTCACCAGCTTTTTAGGAGCTGTTTTGCTGGCGGGATTTAACGCTCAGGAAGCTGCCTCCATCGGAATCATCGGCGGAGCGGACGGACCTACTGCCATCTTTTTAACTACCCAGTTGGCGCCTCATCTTTTAGGAGCCATAGCAGTGGCCGCGTACTCCTACATGGCATTGGTTCCGGTCATCCAGCCTCCCGTCATGCGGCTGTTGACTACGAAAAAAGAGCGTGTCATTAAGATGGCGCAGCTCAGACCGGTGAGCCAGAGAGAGAAGATCATCTTCCCCATTATGGTCACGGTGGTAGTGTCGCTGATCCTGCCGGCGGCGGCGCCTCTTGTGGGCATGCTGATGTTGGGAAATCTTTTTAAGGAAAGCGGAAGAACTTTGAGACTTTCCGACACAGCCGCTAACAACCTCATCAATATCGTCACCATACTTCTCGGAGTGTCGGTGGGAGCCTCCGCGGTAGGCCCTGAATTCCTGGTGCTGGATACCCTCCAGATCATAGCTCTGGGTATCGTTGCTTTTATAATAGGAACTGCCGCAGGCGTGTTGATCGCCAAATTGATGAATGTGCTCTCAGGAGGAACCATCAATCCGCTGATCGGATCCGCGGGAGTGTCCGCGGTACCCATGGCTGCCCGTGTATCCCAGAAGGTTGGCCAGGAGGAACTTCCCAGCAACTTCCTGCTGATGCACGCTATGGGTCCCAATGTGGCGGGAGTTATTGGCTCCGCTGTTGCGGCGGGCGTATTGCTCTCCATGTTTGGAGGATATTAAGCTGCAGAGGGCGAAGCCCTCGTTTGGAGCAGATTTGTATTTAAATCGCAGGGGACGATGTTTACATCGTCCCCTTTTACAGATAGAGGGACAGCCTTCGTATTTGTTTTTGAAACTGCAGGGAGCATCGTCCTGGACGTGAATTGTCATTCTGAGCGATAGCGAAGAATCTTATACAAGATCCTTCACGACTTTCAGGATGACAGCAGGGAAACCCAGGGTGACAGGGTACGAGAGGATGAACGGAGGAAAAATGGAGCAAAACAGGGAACACAAAATCGGCAGCATCACATTGGAAAATCCGTTTCTGCTTGCTCCGCTGGCCGGCATAACGGATAGTCCTTTTCGCCGGCTTTGCAAAGAGCAGGGCGCCGCAATGGTGTACTCTGAAATGGTCAGCGCAAAAGGTTTGTACTACGAAGGTAAAAAGACGGAAAGTCTTCTGAAATTCTATGGGGAAGAGACTCCCATCGCCTATCAGCTTTTTGGATCGGATCCGGATATCATGGCCTGGGCGGTGGAAAACCTGTCCGAAAGGGGTAACTGTTTAATCGATGTGAATATGGGTTGTCCCGTGCCTAAGGTGGCGAAAAATGGAGAGGGAGCGGCCCTCATGAAGAACCCTCTCCTTGCGGCAGCCATGGTAACGGCAATGGTTCGGGCGGAAGAACAGGCAGCGGACAGAGGGGAGCGTCAGCCGAAGCCCATCACCGTCAAGTGCAGACTTGGATGGGATCGCAATCAGATCAATCTGAAAGAGTTTGCTTTGAGAATGGAAGAGGCGGGAGCCTCTGCTTTGGCAGTGCATGCCAGGACGAGAGATCAGATGTACAGCGGGAAAGCGGACTGGGAAGCGATCGCCCGGGTGAAGGAGGATCTGTCCATTCCTGTCATCGGAAGCGGAGATGTTTTCTCAGGAGAAGACGCCAACAGAATGTTGAGAGAGACAGGCTGCGATTTTGTCATGATGGCAAGGGGCGCTCTGGGCAATCCCTGGATATTCAGAGACGCTCTGTCTCTTTACGAAGGTCACCCCTTACCACCGCCCCCTTCTGCCAGTGAAAAGGCAATAGTAATAGCGCGGCATATCGTCATGCAGACGGAGGAAAAAGGCCGGCACCGGGCGGTACAGGAAATGCGCAAGCATATGGGTTGGTATCTGAAAGGAGTGCCGGGGGCGGCGGAGCTTCGTCGGAAAGTCAACCGCGCCAAGTCGACGGAGGATTTGCTGGACGTAGTCCGGGAGATGGAGCAAAGCTCCGGGGAATGATACTCATAGCCTCGTAAACTCAGGCGTCATTCTGAGCGTCAGCGAAGAATCTTACTTAAAGATCCTTCACGACCTTCAGGATGACAACAGGACCTTTAGGATGACAGCAAGCTGCAGTAATTGCTTGACTTTTAACAAGTGTTGTTGTACAATAACCCGCATATAGGCGGGTATATTGACATAATAACTTTGCAGCACAAATATAATATATAACGAGGCGGAGATATTTCCCGCCTCGTTGAAACGCATAGCTGCAGCAAAACTTTCTAAAACCGAAAACAGAAGATGAAAATTTTCTGCGAGTGCGTCATAAAAATAATTCAGAAGGAGCAACTTGTTTGCTCCCTTCGCCGAAGTGGAGGAAAATTTCAATGTCCGAAGTAATTCTATTAACGCAAGAAGGATACGACAATATCATTGCGGAGTACGACGATATGGTTACGGTAAAACGTAAAGAGGTGGCTGAAAGAATCAAAGAGGCCATCTCTTATGGTGATATTTCCGAAAACTCAGAATACGATGCCGCGAAAAACGAGCAGGCTGAGTTGGAAGAGCGCATTATGAAGCTCGAACATATGATTCGAAATGCCAAGATCCTTGACCATAATGAAATTTCGGACGATCAGGTCAATGTAGGTCTCAATGTTAAAATTAAAGAATTGCCTGAAGGCGATATCATTGACTTTACTATAGTTGGGTCCACGGAGGCCGATCCTTTTGAAGGAAAAATTTCAAACGAGTCTGAAGTTGGAAAACAGCTTCTGGGCAAAAAAATAGGCGATATTGCCGAAGTGAACGTTCCTGACGGAATGGTTCGTTATGAAATTCTCGACATTTACAAGACTGCCAAATAGCAACTGCCAGCGCGGAAGCTGATAAAAGGCCCGGAGGAAACGATATGGATGAAGAAAGAAACGTAAATACGGAAAGTCCAGATTTGGAACAGGAGTTAGACCTTAGCGAACAGAGAAAAATTCGCCGCGAAAAGTTGGCCAGGCTGCAGGAGATGGGGAGGAATCCTTTCCTGATAGAAAAATGGGATGTAACCCACCACAGTCAAGACATTAAGGACCAGTTTGAATCCATGGAAGGCAAAGAGGTTTCCATGGCCGGCAGGATAATGGCCAAAAGACAGATGGGAAAGGCCTCCTTTATCGATATACAGGACAAGCAGGGCCGAATTCAGGTCTATGTCCGGCAGGACGCCATCACGCCGGAAGAATATGAAATTTTTCTTACCTATGATATAGGCGACATAGTAGGCATAGTGGGAGAGGTGTTCCGCACCAGGCACGGGGAGATATCCATTAAGTGTCAGCAGCTTGTGCTGCTGTCCAAGGCTCTCCAGCCCCTGCCGGATAAGTGGCACGGGCTGAAGGACATGGACATGCGTTATCGCCAGAGGTACGTGGATCTCATCGTGAATCCCGACGTTGCCGCTATGTTCCGGAAGCGTTCTGATATCATTCACGAAGTTAAGCGCGTGCTGGAGGAGCAATATGGCTTCCTTGAGGTAGATACCCCGATCCTGACCACCATAGCAGGCGGCGCCAACGCGAGGCCTTTCTGCACCCACCACAATACTCTCGACCTGGATATGAAGCTGCGAATCTCCAATGAGCTGTTTCTGAAAAGGCTCATTGTAGGCGGTCTGGACAGAGTATATGAAATGGGCAAGATGTTCCGGAACGAAGGAATGGATAAAAACCACAATCCGGAATTTACTTCTATGGAATGCTACATGGCCTACGGCAACATGGAGAGCGTAATGGACGTCACCGAGCAGGTGGTATCCCAGGCGGCTCAGGCAGCCAACGGCTCTATGATAATCGAGTATCAGGGCAAGACCTTTGACCTTACGCCTCCCTGGCGAAAGGTGGATATGACAGAGGCCATCGCCGAGATCACCGGCGTGGACTTTTCGAAGATGGATAGGGATGAAGAAGCCCAGGCAGCTGCCATAGCCTATGGCATGGACAAGGATGAAATCAAGGGACTGTCCCGGGGCAAAATTATCGCCGAGATGTTTGAGGCATACTGTGAAGACGCTCCCGGATATCTGGATGGACCGATTTTCGTCACCGGACATCCCGTTGAGATTTCGCCCCTTTCCAAGCGGGATCCCCAGGATCCGCGGATTACCAGGAGGTTTGAGGCCTATATCAACGGATGGGAGATCGCCAACGCCTTCTCCGAGCTCAACGACCCCATCGATCAATATGACCGGTTCAAGGAGCAGCAGGCTCAACTGGACGATGGAAGCGACGAGGAAGCCCATCCCATGGATGAGGATTTCGTAAACGCTCTGGAAGTGGGGCTGCCGCCCACAGGCGGATTGGGGATAGGAATCGACAGGATCATTATGCTGATTACCGATGCGCCGTCGATTAGAGATATTATTCTTTTCCCCACCATGAAACCCCTTTAAGCTTGTTAAAATTCCGTACAGCTATGCCATTTTCGCCCCTGTGTTCAGTCACGTACGATCAAAGTACGCTCCTTCTCACAGGAACTCGGCAACTACGCTCTGCGAAATTTTTCCGGCGCTTAAAAAATTAATAAGAAGGTATTGTATGAAAGTAACGGTAAAGAAAATATTTGAGTCTCCACAGGACTTTGCGGATAAGGAAGTACAGATCAGCGGCTGGGTGCGGACCAATCGCAGCTCCAATAAATTCGGCTTTATCGAGCTGAATGACGGAAGCTGCTTTAAATCCATCCAGGTGGTATACGAAGAGGATAACATCGGTAATTTCGGCGAGATATCCAAGGTTGCCATTGCGTCCGGCCTTACGGTGACCGGTACGGTGGCGCTGACGCCGGAAGCCAAGCAGCCCTTTGAGATCAAGGCGTCAGAGGTTTTGGTGGAAGCCGGCTCTTCGGCGGATTACCCCTTGCAGAAAAAACGCCACAGCCTGGAATTTCTCAGAGAGATCGCCCATCTGCGGCCCAGAAGCAACACCTTTTCCGCGGTTTTCAGAATCAGATCTTTAGTGGCCTATGCCATTCATCAGTTCTTTCAGGAGAACGACTTCATCTATGTACATGCTCCCATCATAACGGGCAGCGATGCGGAAGGCGCAGGAGAGATGTTCCGCGTCACTACTCTGGACCTGGATTCTCCTCCCCGCACAGAGGATGGAAAGGTGGACGACAGCCAGGACTTCTTCGGTAAGGCTACCAATCTTACCGTGAGCGGACAGCTGGAGGCTGAGGCTTTCGCTCTGGCCTTTGGCAGGGTCTATACCTTTGGGCCTACCTTCCGGGCCGAGAATTCCAACACCTCAAGGCATGCCTCGGAGTTTTGGATGATCGAACCGGAAATGGCTTTTGCCGATTTGGCGGATAATATGGAGCTGGCGGAGCATATGATTAAATATATAATCCGCTTTGTCATGGAAAAAGCGCCCCAGGATATGGCTTTCTTCAATGAATTTATAGATAAGGGCCTGCTTGACCGCCTGAGGAACATCGTAGACTCGGATTTTCAGCGCGTCACCTATACCGAGGCGGTAGAGCTTCTGAAGAATTCGGGAGAGAGCTTCCAATACCCTGTGGAATGGGGGATCGACCTGCAGACGGAGCATGAGCGCTATATTACGGAGAAAATATTTAAAAAGCCTGTTTTTGTAACGGACTATCCGAAGGAGATTAAAGCCTTCTATATGCGTTTAAACGATGACGGCAAAACGGTAGCGGCTATGGATTTGCTGGTTCCCGGAGTCGGGGAGATCATCGGAGGCAGCCAGAGGGAAGAGCGTCACGACAGGCTTGTTGAGAAGATAAGGGAGGCGGGGCTCGCCGAGGAGCAGTACGGTTGGTATCTGGACCTCAGGCGGTATGGCGGAGTGAAGCATTCAGGCTACGGACTGGGCTTCGAACGAATCATAATGTATATCACGGGAATGTCCAATATCCGGGACGTACTGCCCTTCCCGAGAACACCGAAATCAGCTGAATTTTAAACGAATAAAACCCAGACATGGGGACACATAACCGGACACGGGGACAGCCCCGTGTCCGGTTTTGCAGATGGAGAGACATTCTGATACGCAGTTATCAGGAGAAGAAACGCTTAGGGGGAAAACATGAGCATACAGGAAGAAGCTTTAAAGTTACACGAAGAGTGGAAGGGCAAGATAGAGGTCGGCAGCAGGGTATCCGTTAAAACGAAATATGACCTGTCCACTGCTTATACGCCGGGAGTGGCGGAACCCTGCAGAGTCATCAGCAAGGATAAAGAAGCCGTATATAAATATACGGCTAAAGGAAATATGGTAGCCATCGTCACCGATGGCAGCGCCGTACTGGGTCTGGGAGATATCGGTCCGGAGGCCGGTCTTCCCGTCATGGAGGGCAAGGCGGTTCTTTTTAAAGAGTTTGGCGGTGTGGACGCCTTCCCCATCTGCGTGGATTCTAAAAATGTAGACGAAATCGTTCATACTGTGAAAATGATCGCTCCGGTTTTTGGCGGCATCAATTTAGAGGACATATCCTCTCCCCGCTGCGCGGAAATTGAACGGAGACTGAAGGAAGAACTGGATATCCCCGTATTTCACGACGATCAGCACGGTACGGCGGTAGTGGTGGTAGCCGCGCTGATTAACGCGCTGAAGATCGTGGGAAAGGATTGGGGGGATATCAGAGTCGCCATGAGCGGAGCGGGAGCCGCGGGCTCCGCCATCGTAAAGATGCTGCTCTCTGTCGGCGTGAAGCATATCGTTGTCTGCAGCAGCAAAGGGATTCTCAATTCGGATGAAGCCTACAGCAATTGGGTGCATCAGGAGATTGCGGATATGACCAATCGGGCGAAGATAAGGGGCGGATTGGCGGAGGCCATGAAGGACGCCGATGTTTTCATCGGGGTATCCGCGAAAGACCTGGTTACGAAGGAAATGGCAGCTTCTATGGCGAAGGACGCTATCGCGTTTCCCATGGCCAATCCGGATCCGGAAATAATGCCGGAACTTGCGAAGGAAGCCGGGGCCAGAATCGTGGGAACGGGAAGGTCGGATTTTCCCAATCAGATCAACAATGTTCTGGCCTTTCCTGGTATTTTCAGAGGGGCTCTGGACGCAAGGGCTTCGGATATCAACGGCGAAATGAAGCTGGCGGCGGCAAAGGCCATCGCCTCTCTGATCTCCGACGAAGAACTGAAGGAGGAATATATCATCGTCCCGGCCTTTGATGAAAGGGTGGGGGACGCAGTAGCAAAAGCGGTCTATGACGCGGCGGTTAATTCCGGCGTGGCAAGAGTCCAGAAGTAATAATAAAGAGGGGGAATCGCTGTGCTTGTTCAGTCCATTCGCGCGGGAGCAAAAAGCGGACTAAAGCAATGCTGGATGCTGATAAAAATCATCGTGCCGGTATTCGTTGGCATTACCGTTATAAGACATACGCCTGTCATGGATATACTGGTCGGCGCGTTCCGCCCCATGATGGGTATTTTTAATCTGCCCGGCGAGGCGGCGGTCCCCTGGATTACCGGTATGTTTCTCGACGAGTATGCCAATATTGCGGCAATTAAAGCGGTGGGACTCGCCGGCTTCGATATTACAATACTGACGATTATGACTGTCATGGCCCACTCTCTTTTTATCGAGTCTGCCATAATTAAAAAGCTCGGGCTGAGCATTCTGTTTTTTACTACATACCGTTTGCTCTTTGCCGTTATATTGGGAGTTTTGTTTGGTCTGGCGGGGAGGATATAAAAATGCAGGATATTTTGTTGGCTATTCTGAAAGAAAGCCTGTTTGGCAGCCTTGGCATTATTAAGAATCTGATACTCATCATTGTGCCGCTGATGATTTTTATTCAGATCATGATCGATTATCACTGGCTGGAGCGTCTGAGCACAAAGCTGAAATTTATAACAGATTTCATCGGTGTATCAAAGGATGCTCTGGTTCCCATGCTTATTGGGGTCTGTGCGGGAATTTCCTACGGCGCCGGAGCTATACTGGACGCGAAGGAGAGGTATGGGCTGTGCAAGGAGGACGCATTCCTGGTAATGTGTGTGCTGGTGCCCTTCCATGCCATTTTTGAAATAGGGCTGATTTACTGGGTGATAGGGGTAAATCCTCTGTTGATTTTGGCGGCGCGGATAGCTGTGGCTCTGTCGGGGGTTCTATTATCTAAAAAATTCATAGTGGATCGGCGTAAACAGCAGTCTCCGGCTTGAGTTTCGCCAGGGATGCCATCCCATGTGTCCGCTGGTCTGCTGTAGCGGAATGCCGGCGGGTAATCAAATTTCTTTTGCCTTTTTTGCTTGGAATATGATATACTTTTAGCGTTACCCTCGATAGATAAGGTATTGTACATTGCCTGTCGAGGGTATGGGATTCGCATTCCGTTGGCAAAGTACGTTGTATTTTGCCAATTGAGGTTATCTGCGGGATTTCATTCCAATATTAATTTAATAGGAGGGTGCTTTAGATGAAAGGCTACACAAGTAATGCAATCAGAAATGTTGCACTTGTCGGGCATGGGGGAAGCGGTAAGACCACGTTTTTGGAGGCCGCGCTTCTATCTACAGGTGTAATCAACAGGCTGGGGAGAGTAGAAGATGGAAATACTGTCTCAGACTATGATAAAATGGAGATAGAAAAAGGATATTCTATAAACGCCTCCGTTGTGCCGGTGGAATACAACAAGAAGAAGATCAATTTCGTTGACACCCCGGGCTATTTTGATTTTGTGGGGGATGTAAACTCCGCAATGAGAGCCTGTGAATCCGCGGCTATTCTCGTGGATGCTTTCTCAGGCGTCCAGGTTGGAACGGAAAAAGCATGGAACTCCTGCAAAGAATACAATCTTCCGACGTTTTTCCTTATCAACAAGATCGATAAGGAAAATGTGGATGTAGATAAAGTGGTGGCAGACCTGAAGGCCAAGTTCGGAACATCGGTAGTTATGCTGTCGGAGCCTATTGAAGGTGATGTGAAGGAAGCCCTTACGGAAGCCGTAGCCGAGAGCGATGAAGAGCTTCTGGAGAAGTATTTCGGAGGCGAGGAATTTACGGATGAAGAGTTCAGCAGAGGCTTGATGAAGGGGATCGCTTCCCGCTCCATCGTACCTGTAATGACCTGCTGTGCTTTAGATGGCACGGGAATCAAAGAGTTCATGGACGCAATCCTGAAATATGCTCCGGCCCCCGGCGACCATCCCGGCTATCAGGGAGTGGACGCCAATGACGAAGAGGTAACGAGAAAATGCGACGTCAGCGCCCCTGCTTCTGCCTTTGTTTTCAAAACCCTTGCGGACCCCTTCGTAGGGAAGATCTCCCTGCTTAAGGTAGTCACTGGCAAGATCACCCCCGGCATGGAGCTTTACAATGGCAGAGCCGAGAAACCTGAAAAGCTGGGAACGCTTTTTTATCTCAGAGGAAAGACCCAGGGTGATGTGTCCACGGTAGAGGCCGGTGATATCGTAGCGGCTACCAAGCTGCAATTCACTCAGACCGGGGACACTTTGTGCGACAAGGCCAACTATATTCAATATCCTCCTGTAGCCTTCCCCGAGCCGTCACTCTACATGGCTATCGAGACCAAGGTAAAAGGCGATGAAGACAAGATCAGCTCCGGTATAACAAGACTGATCGAGGAGGATCCTTCCTTCACGATACAGAGGAATGCGGAGACCCATCAGACCCTTATCGGCGGACAGGGAGACATTCAGATCGGAATTATCACAGCCAAGCTGAAGGATAAATACGGCGTGGATGTAGATCTCGTAGATCAAAAGATCGCTTACAGAGAGACCATCAAAGGCAGCTCCGATGTACAGGGTAAGCATAAAAAGCAATCCGGCGGAGCGGGACAGTACGGCGACGTTCATATCCGTTTTTCACCCAGCCAGGAAATCTTCGAGTTCTCCGAGGAGCTCTTCGGCGGTTCTGTGCCTAAGAATTACGTACCGGCTGTTGAAAAGGGCTTGAGAGAAAGTATGGAAAAGGGACCTCTGGCCGGATTTACCGTTGTAAATATCAAAGCAGTTCTCTACGATGGATCCTATCATGATGTAGACTCGAATGAAATGGCGTTCAAAATCGCGGCAGGCCTTGCCTTTAAGAAAGGTATCGCGGAAGCGAAGCCCATCCTTTTGGAACCTGTGATGCATGTAGAAGTCACCGTCCCCGATGATTACATGGGTGACATCATGGGAGATATGAACAAGAGAAGAGGCAAGATTCTTGGAATGGAACCCCAGGAAGGCGGCGGCCAGAAGGTAGTCGCGGAGGTTCCCCAGGCAGAGATGTTTAAATACGCCATTATTCTCCGTTCCATGACCCAGGCCAGAGGCAGCTTTACCATGAAGTTTGAACGGTATGAAGAGGTTCCGGCCCATCTGGCGGAGAAGATTATTGCCGACGCGAAGAGCGAAGAACAGTAGTAGAATCCAAATTTGTATTAAAAACTCCACTGTGCGGTTGTATAGTGGAGTTTTTTAAACGAGTCATGCTTGATTGGCCCTGTGGGGATATGTCTCCTATGCTCACGACGGCTTTTTGATTCACTTTGGTAAGTATGCGAATAAAAGCCTCGATAAGTTCACGCTCGCTACGGAGACATATCCCCACAGGGCTTTTGTTACAAACAAGAATACAATTCCAGCATTACTATACAGAAAAGAGATAAACATGAGCAAAAAACCAACCACTGTCTTCGTATGTCAGGAGTGCGGCAGCGAGAGCCCGAAATGGATGGGGCAATGCGTTTGCGGCGCCTGGAATTCCATGGTGGAAGAGAAGGTGCTGCCGGCTTCAGCGGACGACAAGCGGCGGCGGGCGGCCCCGGAGAGGGGATCAAAAGCCGTCAGGCTGTCCCAGGTCAGGTCCGGGGCACAGAGCAGGATGGATACGGGGATCGGCGAGCTGAACCGTGTTCTGGGCGGCGGGCTGGTGCAGGGGTCCCTTACCCTGATTTCCGGCGAGCCGGGCATCGGCAAATCCACGCTGATCATTCAGGCCGCCTCCAGGATCGCCTTGAAAGAGCAGCCCGTGCTCTACGTCACCGGGGAGGAGTCGGAGGAGCAGATCAAGATGCGGGCGGACCGGGTGTGCGGAGGGGAATTGAACAACCTGTACCTGTTGGCGGAGACCAATATGGAAAACATCCTCGCCGTCACCGAGGAGCTGAAGCCCGGCTTCATGATCATCGACTCCATTCAGACCATGTATTCCGCGGAGCTGGAGTCGGCGCCGGGCAGCGTTTCTCAGGTCAGGGCCTGCGCCAACGAGCTGATGCGCATCGGAAAGGTGAGAAATATACCGGTCTTTATCGTAGCTCATGTAACGAAGAGCGGCGATCTGGCCGGACCGAAGATCATAGAGCACCTGGTGGACTGCGTATTGAACTTTACAGGGGAGCGCAATCAGGAGATCCGCATACTCCGGGCCTATAAAAACCGTTTCGGAACCACCAGCGAGGTGGGCGCTTTCGAAATGGCGGAAGAGGGGCTCATGGAGATTGAAAACCTCTCCGGCAGTTTTCTGGAAGGTATGGAGGATGGAGCGGAAGGTTCCATGGCTACGGCTGTTTACGAAGGAACCAGACCTCTCCTTCTGGAGATACAGGCTCTCACCGCTCCTACCAATATTGGTTTCGCCAGACGAACCTCTCTGGGAGTGGAGGCCTCCCGGCTGAACATGATTCTGGCGGTGCTGGACCGCAAGGCGGGAATTTCTCTGATCAATCAGGATGTCTATGTGAACATCGTCGGCGGTCTGAAGCCGGAAGGCACGTCTACAGACCTGGCGGTGGCACTGGCGATCTATTCTACATACAAGCGTATACCCTGTTCAAAAAAGACCCTGGCTATAGGAGAGATCGGTTTGACAGGAGACCTGCGCTCGGTTCAGAATGCCGAGAAAATCGTAAAAGAAGCTGCCCGCATGGGCTTTGAACGAATCATCCTCCCGGAAAAAAACGCTGCCCGCATTACGGGCCTTGGAGATCAGATACAATTATCCGGTGTCAAGAGCCTGGATGAAGCCATAAAACTCATATAACGAGGCAAGATATCCCCTCTACCCTCTGTTGACAAGAGCTATTACCTTGTCAACAGAGGGTAATTGCATTGTTGGGCTAAACAATGGACAAGTAATTGAAATTTTCTGGAAAATAGTGTCGAAACCTGTTGAAAATGGTCGGCAGGACAGATATAATCATAGTGTCTGAACATTCATCTTTATTCCATATTGGTTTGGACTGCCGGTTTATATTTTCGGAATCTGTATTTTCGGAAAGAGTGAGTTATGTATTTAGGAAGTGTGCGGTTTTTCAAGCATTTGATAATTGCTCTTATTTCGCTCTTTGTTTTGGGGCTGGCAATTTTTGCTGTGCGCCTGACTATTATCAATAGTAATTATAAAGAGCAGATTGCTAATCTTCAGCTGGAGCTGCGGGCGCAGCCCGTTCTCGCCCTGCCCATTGACACGAAGGAGGAGGAGAGCCCTGAGATCAGCTTTACCATCGAGTATCAGAATCTGTATCCCGATATGTACGTAAGTCCGGCTGATGTGGCAAAATCAGAGCCCCGGACAGTCTATCTGACCTTTGACGACGGTCCGTCCAACCGTACGGCCGAGATTCTGGACATCCTGAAAGAACAAGACGTCCAGGCTACCTTCTTCATCGTTGGAAGAGAAGGCGCCAGGCATAAGGACCTTATGAAAAGGATCGTGGAGGAAGGCCATACCATTGGAGTCCATACCTATTCTCACGCATACAGCGAAATTTACGCCTCCGTGGAAGGTTACCTGGAAGATTTCGCAAAGACCTATTACCTGATCTATGAAACCACCGGCATAAAGCCCGATGTATACCGGTTCCCAGGCGGAAGCATCAATTCATATACGGCGTGGATTTACGAAGAAATTATCGCGGAGATGACACGGCGCGGTTTTACTTATTACGACTGGAACGCTTCCAGCGGCGACGCCGCTCCCGGGGCCAACACCGCTGCGGTTCTCAGCAATACCATCCAGTCTTCGAAAGGAAAGGACCGCATTATCCTGCTCATGCATGACAGCATGGGCAAGTCATACACCGTTTCGGCCCTGCCGGATATCATTGAACATTACAGGACACAGGGGTTTAAATTTGATCACATTACAAACAGCGTAACCCCAATTGCTTTTAGCTATATATTTTATTGATGATTATTGAGATGACGGAGGTTATTAAATGGGAGTAAAGAGCAACCTTTCCCAGGCAGTGTCAGAGATGATGGGGATTTCAAGAAACGTTGAACGGTCGCAAGAAGAGAACGAAGTAGACAGCCAGGAATTCCCGGAAGAGGAAACTGCTGCGGAAGAGACCCAGGCAGAGACGATTGAGGAGAATGGGGCGGAGGCCGGGAAAGACAGTGAAATCCTTGCCGGTCAGCAAGAAGAAGCGGTTTTGCCTCAAAACCCGAGAGAGAGAGTCATGACGATACTGGCGGCACAGCAGGCGGCGCAATCCCAGACGGCGAATGAGCAACAGTCTCAGACGGTGAAGGAGGAGCAGCTTCAGGCGACAGAAGGGCCGGATCCTGAAGCCGGCGTGACCACCATTGCCAGAGGAACGACTATCATAGGCGAGATCAATGCCGACGGCGATGTGGAGCTTCTGGGCAGTGTAAAGGGCAAAGTCGCTTCCCGTGGGGATATCAGAGCAAACGGCAAGGTCATCGGAGACCTTGTGGGCAGGGATATCGAACTGATCGCCTGCGCGGTACAGGGCAACATCGTCGCCAGCGGAATGGTCACCGTGGACGGGGATTCCGTGGTGGTGGGAGACGTGAACGGCGAAAACTTCTGCCTGGACGGCAAGATCAAGGGCAATGTGACGGTAGAGAAAGAAGCAACCTTCCAGCCCAAGGCGATTCTGGCCGGAAACGTAACCACCGCGTCCATAGCCATGAGCCAGGGCGCCAAGATCCAGGGCGAAGTCAATATCCCGCTGGGCGAAAAAGATGCCGACATGCCCTTTGAAATCGATATGAAAATCTAAGAAACTTAATCAATGGAGGGATCGAAAATGGCCAATAAGAACAATTTTTCTAAAGCGGTATTGGACCTGATAGGCAAACCCGGCAGCGACAACGGAAAAAATACCCAGGAGGCGGAGACAGAAACATTTTCTGACCAGTTAAAGAAAGCGGAAGCCACGGCATGGAAAACCGAACCGAAGCAGGATGCTGATGAGGAAGCTGAGGAGTGGAAGCCCACGTATAGTACGAAACCGGCAGTCGCCGGCAATATTGCCACCGCCCCGGAAGGCTCCACGGCTACGGTCATCTCCAAGACGATGGTGATCATCGGAGAAATCGATTCCACCGGAGACATCGATATATACGGAGAAGTAAAAGGAGCCGTCAAAACGGAAGGCAACATCAAGGCCACGGGCAGGGTTGTGGGGAATATGGCGGGCAACAGTTTTACCCTGAATGGCTGCACCGTCCAGGGAAATATAACAGCGCAGGGAAGCGTGGCCATCGGAATGGATACGGTGGTGGTGGGCGACATCATTGCGGACAGCATCAAGCTGAACGGTAAAGTTAAGGGCAATCTCACAATTGAAAAAATGTCCGAATTCCTGGAAAGCGCCCTCCTTTTCGGCGACGTGCAGTCTCAGACCATCTCTATGAACCAGGGAGCAAAACTTCACGGCAATGTTAAAGTCGCACTTGACACCGAGCAAGGTGAAAAAGAATTCGATTCCATCTTTGGATTATAAGGAGCAAAAAGAGAGGTAGTTACGATGAGCGATACAGATATCAAGACAATAAAGAGTGGCGATTTTGGCGAAAGCTTTTCCGAATTGATGAAAAAGGCGGCGGAGAAGGAAAAAGAAGATAAAACACCCCAGGAGCAGGATCCAAAAGAAAAGATCATGGCGATATTGAATGCGCGACAGGCGTCTCAGCCAGAGCCGCCGGTGGCCGAAGAGGCTTCAGAGGCGGAAGCGGCAGCAGAACCCGAAGCAGTTGCCCCGCCGGAGGAACCTGTTGTGGTCAAACCGACTGAAGTTCCAGTCTTTGACTGGAAGGAAGAGGAAAAACCCGTCGTGGAAAGCTACCAGCCTGTTTCGGAGGACGGAGTGATCTCTTCTACAACAACCATCAACGGTACTGTAAGCAGCAAAGGGCACATCCGTGTTGAAGGCAAAGTGATCGGCGATATCTTCGCTTATGGCGATGTCAAGGTAACGGGCAAGATTGCCGGCGACATCGAGGGCACTGACATCGAGCTGGGAGACTGCATCGTGGACGGAGACATCCAGGCAAGAGGCGACGTGACCATCGGTAAAGACAGCACTTTATCCGGCGATGTACACGGCCAGCTCATCACCATCGACGGAAAGATCAAAGGCAACATCGACGCCGCGAAAGGCGCCCACATGTCGGGCACATCCGTGGTAAAGGGCGCCATCTCAGCCCCGTCCCTGTCCGTAAGCGCCGGCGCCGAGCTTCAGGGCAAGGTGGAAGTATCCATGGAAGACCCGGAACAGAATTTCTAAAATTACACAATATAATATTCGCGAAATTAAGATATGACTGTCATTCTGAGCGCAGCGAAGAATCTTGCCAAAGATCCTTCACTTCGTTCAGGATGACAATTTGGTTTGAAGTTTTATTTCGGAATCTCGAACCAGAAAGTGGTTCCGGAGCCGGGTTGGCTTTCTACGCCGTATCGGGCCCCGTGGAGGGTCAGGATTTCCTTTACGATGGAGAGGCCCAGGCCGGCTCCGCCCGAAGAGCTTCTTGCCGCGTTTCGGCTCACCCGGTAATACCGTTCAAAGATATGTTCTAACTCGTCGGCGGGGATTCCCGAACCGGAATCCCTTACGCGGCACAACGCGCCTCTTGCCGTTTCGGAAAGAAATATGGTAATTTCCTTCCTTTCGCCGCCGTAAAAAACAGCGTTGTCCATAAGGTTTGAAAGGACCTGCCGAATCCGTCCGGGATCCCCCGTGACTCTCACATCACCGGCTTCTTCAAATTCTATCTTGTATCCTTTCTCTTTGAGAAGTTCGAAACCCACCAGTAAATCCCGGATCAACTCCGTGAGGGAGAATTCCTCTACGTTTAATACAGAAACACCGGACTGCATTTTGGACAGGTCCAGCAGATCGGTGACCAGCCGGTTCAGCCGGTCGGCCTCGTCGATGATGACCTGCAGATGCTGATTTCTTTTTACCGGATCTTCACCGGAAAGGTCCCGAACCATTTCCGCGTAGGATTTCACCATGGTCAAAGGAGTCCGCAGGTCGTGGGAGACATTGGCTATGAGATCCTTTTGAAGCTCCCTGGACTTCTCCAGCTCTCCGGAGGTATAGTTCAGAGTGTCGGCAAGGCGGCTGATCTCCGTGTAAGGGCCTCCTTCAAAGGGAACTCCGTATTCCCCCCGACCCAGAGCGGAGGCCGCGTCAGTGATATTCACCAGCGGCTTGCTCAACCTTCTTGAAAGGAAATAGGATAGCAGGAAAGCCAGCAGCAGAGAGACAACGGTAATCAGAATCAGCTGATTTGCCAGAATATCTACGGTAGATTCTACCGGAGATAAAGGGGAAAAGATGATCAGATAGATTCTGCTGCCGGGAGTGTCGTCGATCAGTCTGCCGTAGATGAGAGTCTTTACTCCGTCAGAACTGCCGCTCATAACAAAGGAGACCTTACCGGAGGGGCTTTCGGCCAGCAATTGCCTCACGGAAGCGATCTCCCTTTGGATTCCCAGCATAGAAGGCCGCTGATTGGCGCTGTCGGCGGTGTAGATCACAAACCCTTTTTCAGACTCGATATGAATGTACATATCGTTTTTATAAGAGTATTCGGACATTTTATTCAGGTCCAGCTCTCCGTACTCGTCGGCGATTTCTTCCGAAGCTCTGACGATCTCCCGGGTTTTCATGGACTCGTAGTAGGTTTCCAGAAAGAAAATTTGAAGGAACCATAAAATCCCCATAAGGAGAACCGCAAAAATGGCGAAATAGAACCAAAGCATAAACTTCATGCTTTTAAAATCAGGTTTTGCTTTGAGCAAAGTCCTTCTTTCCATCCTGTCCTCCTTTCTATCTGCGAGCTTTTTCGCTCAAACAGCACTTATTTCGAGCTCCGGTCCGTGGCCTCAAACCTGTACCCAAAGCCTCTTACGGTGACGATCATATCTCTGCAGGAGCCCAGACGACTCCGGAGATTTTTAACATGGGTATCGATGGTTCTGTCGTCTCCGTAGAAATCGTAACCCCATACCTCTGAGAGCAGAGTGTCCCGGGAGAGAGCGATGTTCTTATTCTTAACCAGAAAAGCAAGCAATTCATATTCTTTGGGTGTAAGTTCGACTCTTGTGCCGGCTACAGATATCGTATGGCTGGTCAGATTCAATTCCAACTCTCCAAATGTGAGGACTTCTATAGCCTCTCTGTCGCCGGCGCCGGCGGTTTTCCGCCGCGAAAGCACCGCGTTGATCCGGGCCATCAGCTCCCTGGGGCTGAAAGGCTTCACTACATAGTCATCGACGCCCAGCTCAAAACCGAAAAGCTTGTCGTATTCCTCTCCTCTTGCGGACAGCATGAGGATTGGCACATCTGAAAACTTGCGTATTTCCTTGCAGGCGGAAAAGCCATCCAGCCTGGGCATCATGACGTCCAGAATGACCAGGTCCGGCTTTTTCTCTCTGCAAAGAGTGAGGGCCTCCATACCATCGGAGGCCTCTATCACTTCATAACCGTTAAATTCGGCATATTCTCTTATCACTCCGCGAATTTTCGCTTCGTCGTCAGCTACGAGGATACGATACATTTTCCCTCCCGTTGGTCTTCGATTACAATTCCGATGCCTGCACCCGTTTTAAGTGGGTAAACCGGGGAAGCCCGTTTTCCAGGGGACGGTCCGGTTCTCCCTGGATTAGGGGCAGAGCATAGTCTATAAAAGGTTGAAGCAAGCCGTTTCCGGCTTCGTTAATCCATTCTCTGGGAATTTTTTTCTCCGCGTTTGCCACCTCGACTAAGTCGACCAGGCCTGTGGTACATCGATAGTCGCCGCCCGGCGCCCTCTCGAAAGTGACCATTTTATCCGTGAGTCCCGATTCGGCAGCTTCAAAAGCAGCTTTGCCCGCGAGATAGGCTTCTTCGATATCGGCAGCAGACGCCAGATGGGCGGCGCAGCGTTGAAGCAGGCTCAACTCGATGCCTCTTACCTTGGCTTTGATTTTGGATTTCGCAAATTCCGCCAGATTGGGAGCAAGACCTCCCATTTGGGAATGGCCGAAGGCGTCTGTTTCACTGGTACTGTCGGAGAAGTAGGAGGAAATAAAAGTATCGTTTTTGTCTCTGATTCCTTCCGAAACCGCCACTAATACATCTCCCTGCTCGTTGTAGACCCGTGAGACGTCGGACAAAAAGTCCGCCATATCAAAGGGAATTTCGGGAAGATAAATGAGGTCCGGCCCAAGATCCTTGTCCCGCACTCTTGCCAGGGCGGAGGCGGCGGCAAGCCAGCCCGCGTTTCGACCCATGATCTCCACTACGGTAATGGATCCGGTATCGTATACTTTTGCGTCTCTGCCTACCTCCATCAGGGTGGTGGCTACGTATTTTGCCGCGCTGCCATATCCGGGGCAATGATCCGTACAGGCCAGGTCGTTATCGATGGTCTTGGGAATCCCTATAACCCGACATTCGTAGTTATGCTGAGAGAGGTAACTGCTGATTTTACTGCAGGTGTCCATGGAATCATTCCCGCCGTTGTAGAAAAAATAGCGGATATCATATTTGGTGAATATATCTAAAATCCGCCTGTAGTCCGTATCATCCACTAAAAAGTCCGTCAGCTTGTAGCGGCAGGTTCCAAGGACAGAAGAGGGGGTGTAGCGCATCAGGGACAATTCCTCCCGATCCTCCTGGGTAAGGTCATAAATGCGATCGTCCAGAACACCTTTTATCCCGTGAGCGGCTCCATATACCCTGGTTATATTTGGGGAAGCCAGGGCCGCCTCGATGCAGCCAAGGGCACTGGTATTGATAACAGAGGTAGGCCCTCCCGATTGTCCGATCAGTACAGCTCCAACTAATGCTTTCATATTGCGACCTCCTGTACGAAAAAAATGAAAAAGAGTCGATTGCACGACATATTTTTTTTAGGATATCATTTTTTTGTCTGAATAACAAGCGGACTTCTTCACCATTCCTTCCATTCAGACCTCTCCGGATATGTGAAAGTGATCGGCAGATAGTTTTCCATTAAAAGGGATAACTGCTTTTTATCGGAGGCAAAAATATTTGCCAATTTAATTGTTGACATAGCAAATCGCATATGATAAACTAACCCATTGCATACTTGACATAAGCGTCCTGACTCGGTATACTAAAGATATGTTATGGAGGTTGTGGGGATGTTTATAGTCGGGGATAAAATTGTATATCCGATGCATGGAGCCGGTATTATCGAGGAAATCGAAAAGAAGAAAATACTCGGACAGACAAGGGAGTATTATATTCTCAGGGTGCCTTGCGGCGACATGAAGATCATGATCCCCATAGACAGTTCGGACGATATCGGCGTCAGACCGATTATTACCAAGTCCCGTCTTCCCGAAGTGTTTGCGTTATTATCCGCGGACTCTACGGATATGTCCTCCAACTGGAACCGGAGATATCGCGAGAATATGGACCTGCTTAAAACAGGGGACATATGCAAGGTCGCGGAGGTGGTTCGCAATCTCATCCGAACGGATCGGATCAAAAAACTGTCCACGGGGGAAAAGAAGATGCTTACTAACGCAAAGCAAATTCTGATCAGCGAGTTGATGCTAGTCGGTAAAATGACCTATGATGAGGCCGACCAAATCATCGATACCGCCATTTAACCCGTGATTGAAGTCTGGTATGCAGTCACATTGAAATTCAGAGTCACTTCGGCAAACAGAGTATTCAGCCTGCCGGCGCAAAAAGGGAGGTATGGTAACAGCTATGCCGATTGAAGGGCTCCCCAGGCGAAACGCGTATGATCCAGGTGACATATGTTGTGAAAATAACAGACTGACATAGATACAGATACAATAAAAGAGAAAGGGGGTGAGGGATGAATGATTAAGAAATTAATAAGGGCTATCATTACGCTATGCGGCGGGCTTTTAGGCTATGGTGTATCTTTTTTATTTCACGGGCTGCTGGTTGTCACGAATCTGGGAGACGTCCTGGTTCTCAGTGAAAATCAAAAAACTGTGTTCAGCATTGTATGTGCTGTTATAACCGCAATTATATTTTTTAGTATCGCACCGAGCATTGGAAGACAGGGCCAGAAAGTAGCGAAGGATCTCGAATCGGACCTGCAGAAAATACCGTCGGTTGATTTTGTTCCCGGGACTTTCGGCCTGGTAATCGGCCTTTTTATCGCGTATTTGATCAGCCAACTCTATATGGGTATTGAGCTGCCCTTTGTGGCAACCGTTCTGTCTGTGCTGACCTATCTTCTTCTCGGCTATCTCGGAACCTTTATCGCCACAAGAAGAGGCCGGGACATTCTGGCTGCCATATCCGCCAGCCGCAAAAGCGCGGCGGGGGCAAAAGGTAAGGGCAAGGGCGGCGACGCCATGCCGAAGATCCTGGACACCAGCGTCATTATCGATGGCAGGATTGCCGACATCATGAAAACGGGATTCATCGAGGGGAATATCGTTATTCCCGAGTTTGTACTGGTGGAGCTGCGGCATATCGCCGATTCTTCGGACAACCTGAAACGTAACAGGGGAAGAAGGGGCCTGGATATTCTGAACCGGATCCAGACGGATTACGGCATCGAAATCTACAATACGGACGGCGATAAATCCCTTGAGGAAATTCCCGAGGTGGATGTAAAGCTGCTGAAGCTGGCACAGACCCTGGGAGGCAAGGTAGTCACCAACGATTTTAATCTGAATAAAGTGGCTGTAATAAAGGGCGTCGAAGTTCTTAACATCAACGAGCTGGCCAACATGCTGAAACCGGTAGTGTTGCCGGGTGAAGAGATGGAGCTCTTCCTGGTCAAAGAGGGGAAGGAAAACAATCAAGCCGTTGCCTATCTTGACGATGGTACTATGATCGTCGTGGAAGAGGGCAAAAGATATATCGGGCAGAGCATAACGGTGGTAGTATCCAGCGTTCTGCAGACCGCCGCGGGACGGATGATATTCGGAAAACCCAAAAAGGGGAAATAAGAATGTATCAAGGCAAGAGGATAGCAGTAATCATTGCCGCCGCCGGTTCCGGAACCAGAATGGGAGGCGGCATTTCCAAACAATACCTTAGAATCGGAAAGGAGATGGTTCTGGAAAAAGCCCTTAAGGCCTTCGCAGAGCATCCTTTCGTCGATGACATTTATCTCGTTGTAAAAAAGGGAGATATGGACTTCTGTCGTAAAGAGTTTTCCGATAAACGGCAGATTCCCAAGTTTCGCGCCATCCTTTCCGGAGGCAGTCACCGGCAGGCGTCGGTATACAACGGGTTAAAGCTGATCGAAAGCTTCACCCAAAACGGAGGTGAAAGGGAGCAGAGCCTCGTCCCGCCGGACTTTATACTGGTCCACGACGGCGCGCGGCCCTTTGTTTCCGATGATGAAATCAGCCGCCTGATCGATTCCGTGGCCAGATTCGGGGCCGCTACCCTCGGAGTTCCGGTGAAGGACTCCATTGCGAAGGTGGAAAATCTATGGGTAAAGGAAAGCTTGGACAGGAGCCTTCTTTATTCTGTACAGACTCCCCAGGGTTTTCTCTTTTCTAAGATTTTAGAGGCTCATAAAAAGGCTGCGGCAGACGGGTTTGTCGGTACCGATGACGCCGGGCTGGTTCGCCGCATGGAAATGGATGTGGCATTGGTTCCCGGAGAATATGAAAATATTAAAATTACCACCGCTTCCGACCTCCGCCAGGCGGGGGAAGACGCCGGCGCTCCCGTCCTGCCGGACGGTCCGGATCCGGTTAGTCCGCCCGTGAAGAGCAGGGAGACACAGGTCATGCGGGTGGGAACGGGCTTCGACGTCCACGCTTTCGCGCCGGGCAGAGAGTTGATACTGGGAGGCGTCCATATCCCATGGGGATTGGGACTTCAGGGGCATTCCGACGCGGATGTGCTGACTCATGCCATTATGGACGCGCTTTTGGGCGCCTGTGGTCTGGGGGATATCGGAGCGCACTTTCCCGACGACCAGCCTCGATACAAAGATATTTCCAGCCTTGCGCTTTTGGCGGAGGTGAGGACGGCGATGGCGGCTTCCGGCTTTGAGACCGGCAACATCGACGCGGTGGTAATCGCTGAAAAGCCAAAGATCGCCCCCTACATAAAAACAATGAAAGATATTCTTGCAAATATTTTAGGAATAAAAACAGAAAATATTAACATTAAAGGCACAACTACAGAGGGACTCGGTTTTTGCGGCAGGAGAGAAGGAATTGCGGCAATGGCTTCCGTCACGGTAGTGCGTCATTTATAACCAAACAGGAGGAACCCTATCAATGAGAATGAGCAAGATGTACCTGAAGACCCTGAGAGAAGTGCCTGCGGAAGCGGAAATCCCCAGCCATATCTGGCTGCTCAGAGCGGGAATGATCCGCAAGCTGGTATCCGGCATTTATGGATTCATGCCTCTGGGTAATCGCACGCTGCAGAAAATCGAGACCATTATAAGGGAAGAGATGGACGCAAAGGGCGCCCAGGAAATACTCATGTCAGCCATCCAGCCGGCGGAGCTCTGGCAGGAATCCGGCAGGTGGTATGCCTACGGTCCCGAAATGTGGCGTCTCAAAGATAGAAATGAACGGGACTTTTGCCTGGGACCTACTCATGAGGAGATTTTTACGGATATCGTTCGGAATGAAGTGGATTCCTACCGGCAGCTTCCCCTTAACCTCTATCAGATACAGACAAAATACAGGGATGAAAAACGGCCCCGTTTTGGACTTATGCGCAGCCGTGAGTTTATTATGAAAGATGCCTATTCCTTTGACAGGGATTGGGAGAGTCTGGATAAAAGCTACAATGAAATGTATGACGCTTATGAAAAGGTCTTTACCAGATGCGGCCTCACTTTCCGGGCAGTAGAGGCAGACACCGGAGCCATTGGCGGAAGCGGGTCCCACGAATTCTGCGCTCTTTCCGAGCACGGTGAAAGCGAGATCGTATATTGCGAGCAGTGCAGCATGGCGGCAACCGCTGAAAAGGCGGCTTGCATTGACGATGAGCCCGACAATGCGGAGATGCTCCCTCTGGAAACCGTCCATACTCCGGGAACAAAAACCATTGCCGATGTGAGCGCTTTTCTCGGCCTTGATACGAAACAGACTATAAAGGCGCTGCTCTTCGAGGTCTTCGACCAGGAATACCGCTATGTAGCTGCCTTCCTTCGGGGAGACAGAGAAATGAACATGACGAAGCTTATCAATGCTTTGGACATTCCTGAACATGCCATTGAGTTTGCCGACGAGGAAGCCATGGGCATGGAAACAGGAGCGGTGGGCGGTTTCACGGGTCCGGTGGGCCTTCATGACTGCAAGATCGTCGTGGACAGCGAGCTGACGAAGATGAAGAACCTCTGCGCCGGCGCCTGTAAGGTTGACCATCACATGCTTAACGTCAACTATGGAAGGGATTACACCGGTGATATCGTAACGGATATTAAGCTCATTAAAGAAGGTTACCCCTGTCCTGAGTGCGGCGGTTCCACTAAAATTACGAGAGGAATTGAAGTAGGGCAGGTCTTTAAGCTGGGAACGAAGTACAGCGACGCTATGCATGCCACGTATAAAGATGAAAACATGCAGGAGCAAACTATCGTTATGGGCTGCTATGGGATCGGCGTAACCCGGACCCTCGCGGCGGTTGTGGAGCAGCATCACGACAAGGACGGCATTCTCTGGCCTCTTGCCATTGCTCCTTATCACGCTATCGTAACAGTAGTCAATACGGGAGATGCGGGACAGCTGCAGCTGGCGGAAGAGATCTATAAGGAGCTCCTGGCCGCGGGAGTAGAAGTTCTGTTGGATGACAGAGACGAGAGACCCGGCGTTAAATTTAAGGACGCGGACCTTATCGGCATTCCCATTCGCATTACAGTGGGAAAGAAGGCTTCCGACGGAACCGTGGAATATAAACTGCGCGGAGAAGAGAAGGCCGTGGAAAAGGCGGCTGCCGACGCTTCTGCCGCAGTGATTGAGCTTGTGAAGCCTTATATAAAAAAATAGCAGGGAACAAGAATGAAAGACCTTTGGCGCCTATTCGTCACATTTTTAAAAATAGGAACCTTTACCTTTGGAGGCGGATATGCCATGATTCCTGCCATCAGGCGGGAAATCGCGGGGAAACGGGGCTGGACGGATGAAGCAGGTATTACGGACTGCATAGCCGTCAGCCAATCCCTGCCGGGAACCTTCGCGGTTAACGTAGCCATTTTTATAGGCAAGCAGGTCAAAGGCATTCCAGGCGCTGTAGTAGCCTGCTTCAGTATTGTGTTTCCGGCCTATTTGACAATTCTCGTTATTTTGATGTTTCTAGGAACCGTGGAGGATAACGTTTACGTTATCGGCGCTTTCGAGGGGATTACAGCCGCCTCCGTAGCGCTGATCCTTGTCACTTCCGTGCAATTAGGGAGAAGTATTTTAAAAACGAAAGTCGCGTGGGGTATTGCGGGGCTTTCTTTTGTTGCCATTGTGCTGTTTTCCGTCAACGCTATCTACGCCATATTCACAGCAGGAGTTATAGGATTTTTTCAATACCGATATGGGAAGTATAAGGAGGAGAAGGGACGATGATTTTGTTGAAGCTCCTTTTTCTGTTTTTTCGCATCGGGTTATTCAGCTTCGGCGGCGGCTATGCCATGCTTCCCCTTATTTATCAGGGAGCCAGCGAACTGACAGGGATGACCACGGAGGAATTTTCCCGCCTGGTGGCTCTTTCCCAGGTGACTCCCGGTCCTGTGGCAATCAATGCCGCCACCTATGTGGGTTATCAATGCGCGGGAGTTGCCGGGGCTGCGGCGGCTACCCTGGGCGTGGTGCTGCCTTCGGTATTGTTGGTTTTCATTGTCAGCCATTTTTTAGTGAAGTTTAAAGAGAATCTGGCTTTTCAGAGTATTTTAGCCGGGATAAGACCGGCCACTGTGGGGCTTTTGGGTTCCGCGGTAGTCTTTTTAGCCCAGGGCTCTATATTTACAGGAATGCAGGTGAATTTACTGCCGGTAGTCTTTTTTCTGGCAGTCCTGCTGGCGGCAGGGAAGTTCAAGATGGATCCGATCCTTTTGACGATACTCGCCGGCGCGGCGGGCGCTGTCATCATAAGATAGGGGGAGAAATTATGTGGTTTGGAGGAGTCAGAGTGATCGTCAGTGATGAAGAAGGCAGGTTGCTGCTGGTCTGCCAGCATCATGAGGGCCGGGATATCTGGATGCTGCCGGGAGGCGGTATAGAAGAGGGAGAGAACGCTGTAGAGGCTGCTGGTCGGGAAATGCTTGAAGAAACCGGTCTGCAGGTGCGTGTGGAAGAGCTGGTCTGGCATGTGGAAGAGGTATCGTCAAAGCGGGGGCAGAGGTTTGTAAACTACTTTGCAGCTTCTGCGGAAGGCGGACAGTTCGGGCTGGGATGGGATCCCGAGCTGGGACCCGATGGCCAGGTTTTAAGGGAGATCCGTTTTATGGACCGCAGCCAGGTAGAGACAATACCGCATCTTTATCCGGCCTTTCTGCGGGATGAGGTCTGGGACATCCTGAAGCGGCGCAAGGAAGGTATGCCGCGAATTCATTCGGTATATAGAAACAGAGAGCAATACAATGTATAATATATAGGGAGAGCTCGCCGGCGCATGGGGACAATTCTCACATCGTCCCGCGTTTATAATTAGAATAAAGGAGAGAAGTATGAAAAAAATCGTAACGATAGAAATGGAGAACGGAGGCGTAATGAAAGCCGAACTTTATCCTGATACCGCGCCGCTGACAGTGGCCAACTTCATTGAATTAGCTGAGAAGGGTTTTTATGATGGACTATGTTTTCATCGGGTTATCTCCGGCTTTATGATCCAGGGCGGTTGCCCTGAAGGGACGGGGACCGGAGGGCCGGGACATACGATTAAAGGTGAGTTTTCCGCAAACGGCTGTCCCAACGATCTGGCCCATACCAGGGGGGTGCTCTCCATGGCCAGAGCCATGAATCCAAATTCTGCAGGCTCCCAGTTTTTTATTATGGTTGCGGATTCTCCTCATTTAGATGGACAGTACGCAGGCTTTGGAAAGGTGTTCGAGGGAATGGAAGTGGCCGACGGTATTGTCAGCGCCAAAAAAGATATGAGGGATAAACCTAAGGAGCCACAAGTGATGAAAAGGGTGTCCATTTCCGAGATAGAGGAGTAGTCGATTTTTGTTTCAAAAAAGAAAAAAGCCCTGCCTTTGTATTTTCCAACCTTTCCGCCGGAGCTGTCTTCCGGCGGTACTTTTTTGCATTGACTTTTCTGTAACACCACTGTAATATTAAATCATAACATTCTGCTCGATATTCAAAGTGCATTGTCAATTTGGGGGCAGAATTTATACATAGATTTTCAAAATCACCATTTGATGAGATCACCCGTATACTTTAACAGAAACCTTCATAGTATAATATACTAAAGTATGAAGCAAATTCTGTGGGTGCTGATGAACTGCGATAAGTTAGAATTTATCGAATTGCTTTAAGAGGTAATTATGAACAGTATGTTTGCGGACAAGGCTAAACAGCTTGTGAAAAGCGCGAAAGAAACAAGTATTAAGACTATAGATAAGACAAAAGAGGCAGTTGTAAAAATATCAAGTAAAGCCCAAGAGACAGTAACAGATTTTAGAATAGACAAGTTGAGTAAGCTCAGCAGAAAAACGATCGCCGGAATAGGAGCGGGAGCTCTGGCAGTGGTTGTAATTTGCGGAGCTTTTGCATTAGCGGGGCCAAAGGAGCCCGAAATGGCTCTTTTAACAGCGGAAATTCCGGAGGAAGAGCAGGAGGAAATCCTTACAACCTATTACGCAATTAAGATTAACGGCGCGCCCGTTGCCGCTCTGGCTACGGAGGCAGAAGCTCAGGCCGTGCTGGACGGCGTTCTCGCCCATTACAGCACGGAAGGGTCGGAAATCATCAGCGTCGCATATAATGAAACAGTGGAAACCGTCGAAATGGAGGGTGACAACCCGGAACTCATGTCTGTGGAGGAAGCCCGAACCATGCTTATTACGGGGACCAAAGAGCCTAAAGTCTACACGGTAGTCAGCGGGGATAATTTCTGGGATATCGCTATAAGAAACGGTATGAGCGTGGAAGAACTGATGGCCTCTAATCCCGGTATGGATGAGAATCGCTTGCAAATCGGTTCAACGCTGAATCTTTACGAATTGAAACCCTACGTCCGCGTTTCCGTGACGGAGCGTGTGACCACAACGGAAAATATCGATTACGGCATCACGTATGAAGATACCAGCACCCTTTACAAAGGTGAGATCAAAGTAAAGTCTTCCGGTGTATACGGCAAGCGTGAGGTAACCAGAGAGATCGTCAAGGAAAACGGCGCTGTCGTGTCCAAAACGGAAATTGCTTCTGCTGTAATCAGCGAACCCTCCGCTCAGGTGAACCTCAGGGGTACCAAATCCCTGGCTACACTTGTGGGGACCGGCTCTTTTGCCAGCCCCATGGGCCGTATTGAGGTCTCTTCGCCTTTCGGCTCCCGTGGAGGAGGCAGGCACACGGGTGTTGACCTGAGAAACCCCAAGGGTACTCCGATTTACGCAGTGGACGACGGAGTTGTAACCTATGCGGGATACCGGGGAAGCTACGGCAATATTGTTCAGGTATCTCACGGCAACGGCATTGAAACGTGGTACGCGCACTGTGATAAGATGACTGTGTCCGTTGGAACTGTGGTGAAGAAAGGCGATCAGATCGCCACAGTGGGTATTACGGGGAGAGCTACCGGTTACCATCTGCATCTCGAGGTGCGAAAAAATGGAGTGCCTCAGAATCCTATGAATTACCTTTAGTATGTCCTTCGGCTGCTTGCCGCATGACACGAGGCAACAGGAAAACCTTTGATTTCAGATTCAAGATACGTTATACTTTTATGGCGAGCCGCATGCTCGCCATATTTTTCCTTAATGATAGATGGACTTAAGAGGTAGATCATGAGTTTTTTTAGAGACATCAATGAAGATATCAAGGCCGTCCTCGTCAGAGACCCTGCCGCCAGGACGGGATTCGAGGTCCTGTTATGCTATCCGGGCATTTGGGCGCTGATCTTTCATCGGCCTGCTCATTGGCTGTTCCGGCATAACTTCAAGCTTATCGCCAGGTTGATTTCACAATTGGCCCGGTTTTTAACCGGAATTGAGATTCATCCGGGGGCTACCATAGGAAAGCGATGTTTCATTGACCACGGCATGGCCGTTGTCATCGGAGAAACAACCGAGGTGGGTGACGATGTGACCATCTATCAGGCGGTTACTCTCGGAGGCACAGGGAAAGAAACAGGAAAGAGACACCCTACTATAGGCAATAATGTTGTTATAAGCAGCGGAGCCAAGGTTTTAGGCCCCTTTAAAGTGGGTAATCATTCTAAGATTGGCGCCGGATCTGTGGTTCTCAAGGAGGTACCTGATAACTGTACCGTCGTCGGCATTCCCGGAAAGATCGTAAAAAGAGGGAACCAGCGTACAGAAGATCTGAATCAGATCGATTTGCCGGATCCCATTGCTGTCGAGCTGGAGTGCCTGCGCAGAAGGATCATAGCTCTGGAAAATCAGCTGGAGAGCATGCAGGAGCAAAGAGGAGAAAATCAGCATGAAGGTATATAACACATTAACGAAGAAAAAGGAAGAATTCATACCCTTAGATGAAAACGAAGTAAAAATATATGTTTGCGGACCCACCGTCTACAACTATTTTCATATCGGAAACGCCCGGCCTTTCGTAGTCTTCGATACTCTGCGGAGGTACCTGGAGTATCGGGGCAGGAAAGTAAAATTTGTTCAGAACTTTACGGATGTGGATGATAAGATCATTAATAAAGCAAAAGAGGAAGGTGTTTCCCCGGGAGAGATCAGTGAGAAATACATTGAAGAGTATTACAGGGACGCGGCGACTCTGAATGTTGAGAAGGCTACGGTGCACCCAAAAGTCACAGAGAATATGGACGAAATTATAGATTTTGTGAAATCCCTTATAGATGAAGGCTATGCCTACGAATCGGAAGGAGACGTTTATTTCAGCGCCCGGAGCTTTGAGAACTACGGTAAGCTCTCAAAACAGAATATTGAGGATCTGGAGAGCGGAGCCCGCATCGAGGTGGGTGACAGGAAAAAGGATCCCTTGGATTTTGCCCTGTGGAAGGCCAGAAAAAGCGATGATGAAATTGCCTGGGCTTCTCCCTGGGGGATGGGCCGGCCCGGCTGGCACATCGAATGCTCCGTTATGTCTACGAAATATCTGGGAGAGACCATCGACATCCATGCGGGAGGTCAGGACCTTACCTTCCCTCATCATGAGAACGAGATCGCTCAAACGGAGGCCAGGACCGGCAAGCCCTTCGCAAACTACTGGATGCACAATGGCTATATCACCATCGATAATGAAAAGATGTCCAAATCCAAAGGCAATTTCTTTACGGTTCGTGACATCCTTCAACATTACGACGGCGAAGTGATAAGGTTCTTTTTGCTGTCAGGCCATTATCGCAATCCCATCAACTTCAGTGAAGAGCTGATGGAGCAGTCGAAAAACTCTCTTGCCAGGATGCAAAATGCCAAGAGCACATTAGAGCATTTGGTGCAAAACGAAACCGGTGCTATGAGTGACGGAGAAAAAGAGCAATTAGAGGCGCTGAGCAAATACCGGCAGAAGTTTATAGAAGCTATGGACGACGACCTGAATACGGCGGACGCCATCAGCGCGGTGTTTGAACTGATTAAGCAGGTGAACTCTTACGTGACAGGCGGTTGCTCCAAAGAGTTTGCAGAGAAATGCCTCTCTCTTCTGACCGAGCTGACGAAAGTGCTGGGCCTGTTGTGCGACGAGCGCAGTCAGGAAGTGGACGAGGGGATTGACAGACTGGTGGCCGAAAGACAGGCTGCCCGGGCCAATAAGGATTTCAAAAGGGCGGATGAGATTCGGGATCTCCTCAAGGCAAAGGGGATCACGCTAAAAGACACGCCTCAGGGTGTACAGATCATTAAAGAGTGACCATTCTCCATTGAATTTGAATTGAATGGGGGAGATGGGTGTTATGCCACTGCTCCACAGCCGCGCGCTGCATGCCATAGGATCAAGACGGCCCGTCCTGCCTGGTTGGCATTTGCTTGCAGTCGCTGTGACATAACACCCATCTCCCCCATTTGTTTAGAATAGAGACAGGCTATTATCTTAGAATAAAGGTAAGGATAGGCTATGAAGTTTTTTGTAATCAGTGATACCCATGGGGATATCGATGCTGCGGTAGAAGTATATAAGACGCTTTCGGGCATTGACCGGATACTGCATCTGGGTGACTACGCCAAAGACGGATGGCTGCTGGAATCCCGTCTGGCGGTGCCGGTAACCGCCTTGAAAGGTAATATGGACGGCAGTTATTCCAATGAAGACTATCAGCTGCTGAATACGGAATACGGGAAAATATATCTATCCCATGGACATATGGAGGCGGCCAAATACGGACCGGAAAATCTGCTCTATAAAGCCTCGTCCTTAGGCTGCAAGGCGGTTATGTACGGCCACACACACATCCCTGTATATAAGGATCTGGGAGGGATGTATCTGCTCAACCCGGGAAGCCTCACCCATCCAAGGGGAGGCGGACAGGGTTCTTATGCCATCGTCACTACGGCTCCGGAGAGTTTCCGGGCGATGATTCTCTATTGGGATCCCGGAGGGAAAAAGAGTGGCGGCGAAGGTGGAAAGAGTGAGAAGCAAAAAAGTATGTCTTCCGGCTTTCTTCGTAAAATTTTTAACGATAGTGACGGGCAGTGAGACAAAAAACGACAATTGGGAAAATATGAGATAAATAGGATCAAATAAGGCAGGGGCCATTGTTGGGAACCCCTGCCTATTTTATTATTTTCTGATTTCGACAAAAATTATGACTTGATTTTGACAAAAACTAAACAAATATTAAAAATATTGCGAATCTTTAGGGTTTGGTGTATAATGTGTATAATTATTCTGGCAGTGATAACACGATTCGGAATAAGAGTGTAGAGAGACTTTCTGCGTTCAGCGTTGTCTTTTTGCATTCATCTTTTAAAGAAGTAGAGGAGGAAACAAGCATGAGCGGAAAGAAAGTAATTGCGATTCTTATGGTACTTTCTCTGATGTTAGTCAGCCTTGCAGGCTGCGGAGGAGGAAACGGACCGGGAGGAAACGGCGGAGAGCCTGCAGAGTACTCTGCAGACAATCCGATTGTGCTGAGATTAGCATCCGATGCTCCCACGGAACATATTGCAACGGGTCTGAACACTGCGGCGGCTGCAATGGTGGAAGAAAGAACAGAAGGCAGGGTCAAGGTACAGTATTTCCCCGCCGGTCAGCTGGGTGACTACAACACAGTTTATGAAGAAGTAGTAAGAGGAAGTATTGACCTTGCTCAGATAACTATTCCTGAAGCCATAGACCCAAGGCTGGGAGCTCCGTATCTTCCTTTTTATGCCTTGAATTATGATGAGGTCAGAGAATTGTTTGCTCCTGATTCCTTCATGTGCCAGGAATTGGGTAAACTGACGGCAGACACCAATGTCAGATTTCTTGGGATCGTTCTGGAAGGATTCATCGGAATGGGCTATGTTAAAGAGCCGACGGATGTGTTTACTCCGGGAACAAATAAATATGTGAAGAGCAGATCCCCATCCATGGTTACTTTCTATCAGTCAATGGAAGATCTGGGATTCGGACCCGTCTCTATCCCTTATGGGGAGGTTCCCACAGCCATTCAGACCAACGTTGTCGACGGATGGGTGGGAGGTACCCCCAACATGAACTATGCCTGGGTAGGAGAGCTGATCAACTACATGTATGTGAACTATATACATGCGGAGGCCACCAGCTATGTAATGAGCGAAAGATCTTTAAGCAAATTGACGCCGGAAGATCAGGAGATCGTAGTCGGCGTATTTGAGGAGCAAAGTCTCAACAGCTTCACCGTAGCGGAGGAAAATGAGAGAGAGTACATGCGGAAACTGGAAGAAGACTATAACGTTGAAGTTGTAGAATTCACATCGGAGCAGATACAGGCATATGCCGATTTTGTCCGGGAAACCAGTTGGCCCGCCATGGAAAGTCTTCTGACCAAGGAACTCATGGATGGATTCAGAAGAGAAATCGGATTATTGTAACTTTTACAATAAACAACAATATAAATAATTAAAAAAGATGTACAGTATCAGAGAGGAGGGGCGGAGTATCTCCTCTCTGATACTGTACAAAACCTAAAGGAGGACGGCCTTGAATACATTAGAAGGAACAAGGTTCTGGCTGGCGCTTCAGAAACTTCTGCGCTTTGGGCTGATAGTCTGCGGCGCTGCAGTAGTACTAATCACTTTTATGGCAACCGTGACCCGGGCAATAAGCGTGGACTTCAGAGGTTATGAAGAGTTTCTGGTAGCATTCGCTATCTGGCTGTACATGTTTGGGACAGCCTACGGAAGCTTCGAGAAGAGTCATATAACAGCGGATATCCTCGTCATATCCATGAAGGATGGATTGGCAAAGGACATAGTGACGATTATCAGAAATGTTTTAACTGTAGTACTGGGAATTATTTTCCTGTTCTGGGCACTGGAATTGGTGCAATGGACGATAATAATGGGGACAAGAACTCCTACATGGAGAATCCCCATGACCGTTTCTCAATCAGCCATGCTTTTCGGGTTGGCTGTCGCGAGTTTCTATAATGTTGTGTACTTATACTTTGATACTAAATCACTGTTTACCAAGTATGGAAAAAATAAAGATGCCAGTATCCCGGGACAAAACAGGGAAGGGGAGGTGTAGTTTATGACTGTCGCTATTGCTATTGCAGTACTTGTTGTTGTGCTTTTATTGGGAGTCTCTATACCTTTGGCATTTTTCGCATCCGCTCTTGTTCTGGTATATCTTGGAGGCTATGATTATACCTTCCTTCTCCCCTACGGATACGCTCAGGTCAGTTCCCTGATCCTGATCGCTATTCCTTTGTTCGTCCTGGCAGGCGAGATTATGGAACGAAGCGGTATCGGCGAAAGCCTCATCAATTTTGTCGATATGTTCATAGGCAGGGTCAAAGGAGGCTTGGGAGCTGTTATGGTCGTTTCCTGCGGCCTGTTCGGAGCGATTTCCGGAAGCGGTTTTGCTACGCTTTCCGCCATTGGAGCCATCATGCTCCCGAGAATGGCAGCAGCGGGTTATCCCAGAGGTGTCTCCACGGCGCTGATTTCCAGCGCGTCTCTTCTGGGGCTTTTGATTCCACCGAGTTTGAACCAGATTCTCTATGCATTTGTAGGAGGTCAATCTGTTCTGGCCTGCTTCCTGTCCACGGTTATCCCCGGAATTATTCTTATCATACTCCTCAGTGCCGTCAACTTCTGGCTGCTGAGAAAAAACAAAGACATTAAATTGTCCGACAAGCTGCCAAAGGGTGTTTATGGAAAAACCCTGCGTACCAGGACCGCCCGCGCCATTCCGGCAATGATCGCTCCCATCATTATTCTGGGCGGCATTTACGGAGGCATTATGACACCTACGGAAGCAGCGGCTGTTTCCGTTATTTACACCATTCCCGTAGGCATCTGGTTTTATAAAGGTCTTGACGCGAAGAGCTTTAAGGCAGGCTTGGTGAAAGCGGGAACCACCGCGGGGGTAATCATGATCATGCTCCTGTCTGTCATGATGCTGTCAAGGTTATATGTAATGGAGAACCTTCCCCAAATGATCCTTGACGCCATGACATCCGTATCCAGCAACCCCCTGGTGTTGACATTGATGTTAAACCTTTTCCTTCTCATAATAGGTATGTTGATGGACGATACCAGTGCTATACTTCTGACTACGCCTATATTGCTGCCTGTAGCTATAAATATAGGGATACACCCCGTTCATTTCGCGGCAATCGTTGGAGTGAACATCGGTCTTGGCGGAGTAACACCCCCCACGGCTCCCTTCCTGTACCTGGGTTCCAGGATAGGTAACACGCCCGTAAATGAGATGCTGGGACCCACCATGTATTTCATATTCTTCGCATGGATTCCCACATTGATTCTGACGACATACTTCCCCGGCCTCTCTCTTTGGTTGCCCGGTTTACTGGGGTATGTCTAAACACCGCAAATTCAGCCTAATTCAACCTATTTGAATTTACCAACGACAAGGGATAAGGCGTCAGGCCTTATCTTTTGTCGTATAACGACCTACGGATAAGAAACAGAGCAGAACTTTCTATCCCGGCATTTTGCTTTTTGAATTTCCCTTTGTTTGCTTTTCTGCTTTCAGTGTGGTACTATTTTCAAAACACATTCCGGCAGTCAGATGCCGAAGACAAAAAAGGATAGTATGAAACAGACAGAAATACTGCATATGAATACAACGGCCCTGGCATTTTTAGGCGATGCGGTCTACGAAATCTACGTACGGGAGCATCTCATAACCTCCATACGGACAGGCGCCGACAGGCTTCACAGAGCAGCGGTGAAATTCGTGAGAGCAGAGGCCCAGGCCCAGGCCATGAAACAGCTTTTGGACAGCCTTTCGGAAGAAGAGTTGGGTCTGGTAAAGCGGGCCAGAAATAAAAAGATCTCTACGAAACCGAAAAATGCCGACCCTGTACTCTATAAGTGGGCTACGGCATTTGAGGCTTTGATAGGATATTTGTATCTTTCCGGAAACAGATCAAGAATGGAAGAAATCATCGATGCGGCGATGGAGAGTGTGAAACAGAGCAATGGCGAAAAAGAAAAAGCAGGTCAGAAATAATTTCCGCGACAGATTGTCGGATTATTACCGGACGAACCGGGAAATCACAAAGGAATTCGACGCAAAGTACGCGGAAGACAAAGAGAGTGGCTCAAAGCGCCCCTGGACAAGCAGCGAAAAGGCGATGCTCATCATCACTTTAGTAGCCCTTGTGGCGTTGGTTGTAAAATTTTTAGTATTCAATTAATATATTTATTCGGATAGGGAGGCGATACCTTGAGCGCAGCTGATAAAATATTTGTGACGATGTGCCGGGATATTATTGATAACGGGTTTTCTTCGGAGGGGCAGAGGATTCGTGCCAAATGGGAGGACGGTACTCCCGCTCACACGATCAAAAGGTTCGCTGTAGTGAATCGATATGACCTCAGCAAGGAGTTTCCCGTCCTGACCCTCAGGCCGACGGCCATCAAGTCAGCCGTGGACGAGCTTTTGTGGATCTGGCAAAAGAAGTCGAATCGAATCCAGGAACTGAACAGTCATATTTGGGACGCCTGGGCAGATGGGGAAGGAACCATCGGAAAGGCTTACGGTTATCAACTTTCCATTAAGCATAAGTATCCGGAGGGGGAGATGGATCAGGTTGACAGAGTGCTCTTCGATCTTGCCAACAACCCTTACAGCCGGAGAATCATGACCAATTTGTACAATTTTGAAGACCTTCATGAGATGGCGCTCTACCCTTGCGCTTACAGCATGACCTTTAATGTAACGGGAAACAGGCTTAACGCCATCCTGAATCAGAGGTCTCAGGATGTGCTGGTAGCAAATAACTGGAACGTGGTACAATATTCCGTTTTAGTGATGATGTTTGCCCAGGTCAGCGGCCTTGTACCCGGAGAGTTTGTTCACGTTATTGCCGACGCGCATATCTACGACAGGCACATTCCTCTGGTGGAGGATATGCTCACCAGATTTCAATACCCGGCGCCTCGAGTGCGTCTTGACCCGTCAATTCAGAGTTTTTATGATTTCAGGCCTGAACATGTCATCGTAGAAAACTATCAGACTAACCCGCAGATAAAAAATATTCCTGTGGCTGTTTGAACAACATCGGCAGTCTCCATTGAGGTGGTAGGGGGATTTGCCCCCACTGGGAATCAAATAGTGAGGAGAGTTTATGAAAGCTATCGTGGCTGTAGACCGGAACTGGGCCATCGGAAAAGACAATGCCCTGCTGGCCCATCTGCCCGGCGATCTAAAATATTTTAAAGAAAAGACTTTGGGGAAGGTGGTAGTCATGGGGCGGCAGACCCTTGAATCCTTTCCCGGAGGTAAGCCCCTTCCCGGGCGTGAAAATATAGTTCTCACCACCAAGGATGATTATCCTGCGGTTTGCGAGATCTGCTGCTCGAAAGATCAGCTTTTTCAATGTTTAGAGGGCTGCAATCCGGATAATATATTTATTATCGGAGGAGAGCAGATTTACAGGGAATTTCTTCCCTATTGCGACAGAGTTTATGTTACAAAGATAGATGAGGCTTTTGAAGCTGATAAACATTTCCCCAACCTGGACGAAGACACCCAGTGGGAGCTGGTGAAGTCCGGTGACCCGGTGATGGAAAAGGGTTTGAGCTATTGCTTTCTGGAATATAAAAGACGATTTTGATGATTGTGCGTCAATAGCAGGAGAAGGAATTGAGTAATATATTATTTGGTAGAAACCCGGTAATGGAAGCGCTGGCCGTTGGGCGGGAGATTGAGAAGATCCTGATGCAGAAAGGCGGAGAAGGCTCCGCAAAAAAGATCGAAGCAATGGCCAGGGACAGAAAAATTCCGATACAGTATGCGGACAAGGCCGCTCTGGACAGGATTGCCGCGGAAACATCGGAAGGAATCAGCCACCAGGGTGTGGCGGCCTATGTATCCTCCTACCGCTATTATGAAGTGGAGGACTTGTTGGAGCGGGCGGAAGAAAAGGGTGAGGCTCCTTTTCTGATCCTTCTGGACGGGATAGAGGACCCCCACAATCTGGGTGCTATTATGCGAACGGCGGAAGGCGCCGGGGCCCATGGGGTCGTTATACCGAAGCGGCGGGCTGTAGGTCTGACAGATACGGTAGCCAAGGCGTCTGCGGGAGCGGTGGAATATGTTCCCGTGGCTAAGGTTTCCAACCTGGCGCAGACCATTGACCGCTTGAAAGAAAAGGGAGTGTGGGTCGGCGCCTGTGATATGGATGGCAGGACTTATCACGAAATGGATCTGACGGGACCCATAGCTATTGTCATCGGTGGAGAGGGAAGCGGCGTAGGGCGGCTTATACGTGACAAGTGTGATTTTATCCTTTCCATTCCTATGGCGGGAAAGATATCCTCTCTGAACGCTTCCAACGCAGCCGCGGTTCTTATGTATGAAATAATCAGACAGAGAAAAGGAAAGGCGTAAAGTGAACAGGCATGATTACGGCTCCAGCTGCTCCGAAGAGGAATTGGTTCGATTGGCGCAGAATGGAGACGGTGAGGCAGAGGAATCCCTGATACGCAAATACAAAGAGGTGGTGAAAACAAAAGCGCACCTTTATTTTATCGCAGGCGCGGACAGGGACGATATCGTTCAGGAAGGTATGATCGGGATATTCAAGGCTATCCGAAGCTTTGACGGGTCCAGACAGGCCTCCTTCCATACATTTGCCGACTTGTGCATCAATCGGCAGATTCTCTCAGCCATAAAGCAGGCGGCGCGCAAAAAGCATTCCCCGTTGAATACCTCTGTGTCTTTGAACAAGCCGATTCACGATGAGAATGCCATTATTACCCTGGCGGAGACTCTTTCTTCCAACAGCGATTCGGACCCGGAGACCCTCCTTATTTTAAAAGAAGCCCTGGACCAGATCGGGAAAAGGGAAGGAAACGCGCTGAGTGACTTTGAATCCATTGTCTGGGGCCAATACCTTCGGGGAAGATCCTATAAAGAGATTGCGGAGGTTCTTGAAAAGCAACCGAAATCCATTGACAATGCTATTCAGAGGGTGAAGAGGAAACTGGCGCTGATACTGAGCGGCAACACCTAAAAAAGGCTGGTATAATGCGCTGTAAAATAGGTTGACACCCGGATTTTCGTATAGTACAATGTGAAAAGTGCAAAGGGACATAGACATATATGCTGTTGTAGCTCAGTAGGTAGAGCACATCCTTGGTAAGGATGAGGTAGGCAGTTCGAATCTGCTCAACAGCTCCATCGTTCACCGGGCATCCTTCAGCTACAGGCAAATTTCCCTTGAAGGATGTCCTATGTAATTTTACGGCAATATCCGCAGGGCTGACGAGTCCGGAGCACGGGATTGCGGTAAGCCACTATTAAATGCATTTTTTAGGAGGAAAACCAGAATGGCGAAATCAAAATTTGAGCGTACAAAGCCCCATGTAAACATCGGGACCATAGGTCACGTAGACCATGGAAAGACGACGTTGACAGCGGCGATCACGAAAACCCTGCACCAGAGATACGGACTGGGCCAGATGGTAGCCTTTGACCAGATCGATAAGGCGCCGGAA
>WPCH01177536.1_pt1 | contig 42285 bp, 42 predicted proteins | sample 5399881 | NCBI WGS metagenome assembly WPCH01 (sample SAMN12869468, study PRJNA574797) | sludge metagenome | isolation source: wastewater treatment of pH5 | place: China:Beijing | collected 2019-05-20
CGCCGCCCCCCCCACTACCATAACCCTATAAGGGGTGAAATTATTATAGACGTGACCGCCGCCGAAAAACTCCTTTCGGATGCCAAAAAATACGGCCGGGCGGTGATTCGGATATGAAAGATCGCATTGTAGAATTTCCGAATCGGCATAAGATCATCCCCGTGCCTGGTCAGGCCGACACTGTCGACTTGGTCCCGGCTCCGGGGGTTGTTGCCGAAGAAGGAACGAGAATGAATAAGGCCAATCTGTTCACAGACGAAACCGCGGCTCTGTACGGTCTGGAAGGTGAAGCCGCCACGGTGAATAACGCGCTGGCTGAAAGCGTTGCCAAGGTAGGTGATATCCGGACGTTCGGGCGCGAGTTGAACGACCCCAAATGGATTCCCTGCAACGGCCAATGGGTGAGCAGAGCGCAGTATCCTTTATTGTCAGATATTATAAGTTCAACATATTTGAAAAATACTCCTTTGGATATTATAAATGAATTTGGTGCGTCTGGTGGAATGCAAGCGATCATACACGCTAAAGGTTTATTTGTAGGAGTCGGTAATTCTGGTGTGCTGGTTACATCGCCTGATGGTAGGAACTGGACAGAACGCACTTCTGGTTTCGGTTCGTCTCAAATTACAGATATTGCATTCGGAAATGACGTTTTTGTTATTGTAGGAGCCGACGGTAAAATAGCTTCCTCGACAAACGGGACTACTTGGACGATGAGAACTAACCCGTTAGGGAATACACACATGTATACAATTGCTTTTGGTGCAGGAAGGTTTATTGCCGCTGGAGGTACTTTCTATGGAATCACTTCAACTGACGGTATAACTTGGGAAGGGGATGTAAATATTGTTACAGGCAGTCCTTATAGCCGACGAATAGATAAAATTTCATTCGGAAATGGTGTTTTTATTGCCGTTCACGGCCCATCAACATCCAATCCACGAGCGTTGACGCGTTCTTTTAATGGCATAGATTGGGCTGTAATTCCAATGCCAGATATGGTAGATAGAAATAACATATACAGTTTAATTTATGTACGTTCACGCTGGTATTTGACCGGAAGACATTTGACTGGCGGAAATGGTGGGATTTGGGAGTCTATCAATAATGGAACTTCATGGGTTAAGTCTACCATGCCAATAAACGAAGGTGCAAACGTGCAAGTGAGAGTATTAGGGGATTATGATGGTATGTTTGTCGCAACAAGGGGCGGCTCTGGATCTAACAGCATGTTTGTATATAGTTATGATTTGGTAGAATGGCTTACGCAAGGCACGTTGCCAAACGCATGGGCGGCGGCGTTTAATGCCGGTACTTGGATATTTATAGCAGGTGGTGGATCTGCTTTATATTCATTGTTCAGACCTGCTGATATGTTTGTCGTACCATCATATAACCAAGACCTTCCATATGCCTACATAAAGGGGGCGAGATAAATGTACTATCTAAAACCAGACGAGAGAGGCCGGTGCATCATTTACGGGTACCCTCCCGAGGGCGAGTACCTTGTTGTAGAGGAGTTACCGCCACCACTAAGCTTCCGAAGAGGATACGATCAGGTAATCGTCACCGATCTGAAAACTGCCTGGAGAGAGTATGTCAACCCGCACGAGCAATCGGACGATGAAGATCTCAGGCAGGAAATCGAAGAGCTAAAACAACTCGTCGCCGACCTGGCATCTCTGCAGCTGGGTCTGGGGGTGTGATAGTATGGACGAAAGAGTGTTACGACTATACGGCTTCCTGCTCCGGTTGGGCAGGATTACAGCAGACAACATCCCGGAGCCGTACCGGACGGAAATAGAACAATTTATTTAAACACCTGCACCAAACCGATAGTAACGGCAATGCCCACAACTATAATGATAATTACGGAAATAGAAAGTCCCATAGTAGCTTTCCTCCTTCTTGGTGGGATGAAAACAGCATAACACACATGAGGTTGGAACCCAAGGGTTCTTTTTTAGTTGGGCGCATAGGCGCTATTTTTTATGGGGGTGATAACCATTAAATTAAGATCTAAATTAAGCAGCACCGCCTATAAGCGGGCGGATCCGGCAGCCTATCTTGTGGGTGACTGGTGGAAAGAGCTGGACCCGCTTTTCGTGGGGCGCCTGGCCTATGCTGCCATGGCAGAAAAGTGCAAAATAGCATCGAATTCCGCTTACCGGAGCCATGAGGAGCAGAAGAGGCTTTACGCGATGTACCAGGAATATCTCAGAACCGGGAAAGGCTCCATCAAGCTGGCCGCCGTGCCCGGGACAAGCCGGCATGAGTACAGGATGGCCGTTGACACCTCCACCCAGCCGATTAGAAGCATGACATCGGCCCAGCTTAAAAAATACGGGCTGTGTAAGCCGATTGCGTCAGAACCGTGGCACATCGAACCGATAGAGTTGGAGGGGAAAAGCATTTCAATTATCAAGAGGGACTACTTGCCCGAGGAGGTGGAAGATTTGACAGAAGCAGAGGTAAGAAAATTAATCGCAGAGTCGCAGACAGTCTATAAGATGCCGGCGGATGTGCCGAGCTGGGCAAAGCCCAACATCGAAAGGATGATTAAAAAGGGCTTTATCGCTCCCAGTGAAAAGGATGGGAGCATTAACCTCACCCATGAGATGGTCCGTGTGCTGGCCATAGTAGATAGGATGGTGGGTTAATGGAAGGATACATAGCAGCAGTTATTCCCAGTATCCTTTCCGGCATCGTCTTGATCGCCATAAACAGAGCCAATCGCCGAAACGACAATAGAGACGCAGCCAGATCGCGGGAGAGTTTCCTGATCCTCAAAAACATCTCCGCAATCAGGAGCTTGACAGAATTAACGGCCAAGTGCGTAAAAAATGGAGAGGTGAACGGCAACATGGATAAGGCCATGGAGTACAGCCAGAAGATGAAGCACGAAATGGATGATTACCTAATGGAAGTTAATGCTCAAATGAAGAGAAGGTGATCTGCGTGGAGTTTAGCAAGAAGATAGTTGTTTGGGCGATAGTAGTGACCACAGTATACATAATAATGGCCATTGCTCTCTATTACCTCCGCGGCGACGTCTCTTCCGAATTGACGGATCTGATTGGACTGATCGTAACCGGTGTTATCGTTAGCTATGCCGGCAAAGCCGGACTTGAAAATTACCAGAAGATAAAGCAGGGCGGGGGAAAGCCCGCCGAGAAAGGAGAAAATGAGGTATGATGGATTTTACCTTAACGAATTTTGAACCCCTGGCCGTGGCCCTGGCCGCCATACTGTTGGCCGTCTATGCAATAGTTACCCGGCAATGGGTTGTCCTGCACCGGGCAGCGTTGTCGCTAATGCTATCCGCGGAAAAGATTATGGCCACTGAAGAGGGCCGGGAGAAAATGGAGGCTGTCTACATAGCCGTATGGCAGCGGATTCCGAAATGGCTGAAGAGGTTCGTAACGGAACAAACTCTGAGAGAAAAATTACAGAAATGGTACGATCTCACCAAGGATATGCTTGGTGGAGATAGGACTGAAACTGCATAAAAATAGTATAAAAACAAACGTAAAAGCCGGGGATTTGCCCCCGGCTTTTTTCTTTTTGAGAGGGGAGGCCTATCTATGAAATTTTCCATAGATTTTCCATGAAATACCCCTCAAAGCACCCCATATTACACCATTATAAACTGATCGTTTTTTACAAGAAAAAAGCTTGCAAACGCCTATTTTCAACATTTGCAAGCTTCTTTGATATGGTCGGAGCGACAGGATTTGAACCTGCGGCCTTTTGACCCCCAGTCAAACGCGCTACCAAGCTGCGCCACGCCCCGATATTACTATTTATTATGCTATATTAAGCGTATTGGTGCCGGCGATCGGGGTCGAACCGATACGGTGTTGCCACCACGGGATTTTGAGTCCCGCACGTCTGCCAATTCCATCACGCCGGCACAACAATGATATAATAGCACATGCGAATCCTGAAATCAAGAAAAAAACCTTTGCAAATTTATAATAATCCGATATAATACTTTATAGAACCAAAGAGGAGGATGAAACATGGGCGACACATTGTATACTTTAATGCCACTAATTTTGCTTATTTTCATTATGTACTTTCTGCTGATCAGACCTCAGAAGAAGAAAGAAAAACAAATCAACGCCATGCGAAACAGCATAAAAGTTGGCGACAACATCATAACCATAGGCGGTATCTATGGGACTGTTTCACGAGTAAAGGATGAGTCGTTGATTATACAAGTGGGTGCTGATAAGACGAAGCTTGAAGTGACCAGATGGGCAATTTCAAAGGTGGTGGAAGATGAAGATTCTTCATCAAGGACTGCGAGATCGAAAGCAGATGCAGCAGAGAAAGAAAACCCGGAGCCTGTGAAAAAAGCGCCGCGCAGAAGGCTTGAGAAAACGGCAGAATCCACTATGGTTGATTCTGAACCGGTTGAAGAAAATCCTCTTGAGGCAGACGCTGAAAAGAGCCCTCTTGACGAATAATTTGTGTTAAATTGCATAAATCCCCTGCAGTTGCGGGGGATTTTTTCTTGTCACACAGTAAATACAGAGACAGTTACTTCTTTTGTAATACTCATCCAAGGCTGCAAATATACTGTAAGGAGTATATTTGGGGGTGATCTGATGAGTAAACAATCGGTAAGTTCGAAGGGCGTCCAAACGGGCAAAGCCTTTATCATGTCCTTTGTCTGTCTTATAATACTCCTTGCTTTAATCGGTTTGCTGATACGGTTTACATCTCTGCCGGAGCGCTGGGCATCCCTCTACGTTTTGGCAGCCTTGTGTATTTCATGTTTCTTTGCAGGCATATTAACGGGGAGTGTGATGCAAAAAAAGGGAGTTCTGCTGGGAGCCTTATTTGCCGCAATCTTTCTGTTGATAGTCCTCATTCTGTCCGTTTTGGTAACGGGAGCCGTTTCCGAGGCGGGATTTTTCCAGCTCCGTTATCTGCCATGCATTCTCTTTGGAAGCATCGGAGGAATGATTGGCGTCAATCTGCGAACGGGCTGATCCGGCCCCGATAAATAGCTGTCGGTGGAAGGAAATAGGAAATTGCTTAAAGAATCGTGTAAATCCCTTGTGGACAAGCAGAAAAAGTAGTAGAATTATTATTAATTTTATTGGGATAGAAGGGATTCGTAATGAAAAAAGCATTGGCAATATTAGTGGTTTTAGTGATTTTTCTGGGCTGGGTTTTTGCACTCACAGACACCGGCCTTTCTTTTAAGGATAAAATCAAACTGGGACTGGATTTTAAAGGCGGCGTCTATGTGGTAATGGAAGCGGAGACGGATGCCACCGGCGCGGAGCTGGCCAGATTGATGGAGCAAACCCAGCTGATCATAGAAGAACGTGTGAACGCAATGGGCCTTTCAGAGCCCGTAGTCACTATCGAAGGTGTAAATAAGATTCGGGTTGAGCTCCCCGGGGCGGAGAATTCCAATGAAGCCATTGAGACCATCGGCAAAACCGCCCAGCTGCAGTTTGTTCTGGGAGACGGAACCGTTGTGGTAGATGGCAGCCAGGTGCAGGACGCAAGGATCGGCAGGGATGAAATAGGCTTCCCAGCTGTGGATCTGGAGTTCGACCCTCAGGGAGCTATCGCTTTTGAGGAGGCCACGAGAAAGACAGCTCTTAACCAGGTAATAAATAGAGAAACGGGACAGCCCGACCAATCTATTTACATCATCTTAGATGATAATGTCATCTCTTATCCTACAGCAGAGAATATAATCACCGGCGGCAGAGCTCAGATAACAGGAAACTTTACTACTGACGAGGTTACCGAACTGGCTTTGCTGATTCGTGGCGGCGCGCTTCCCGTTGGATTGAAGGAGGTTCAGACCTCTCTGATTGGGCCAAGCCTCGGGATCGACGCGTTGAATATGAGTCTGTTGGCCGGGGTCATCGGTATCGGCCTGATTTTGATTCTGATGCTGGTACTTTATAAAATTATGGGACTGGTTGCCAATATAGCCCTCTTACTTTATATTTTGCTGGTGTTCTGGATCATGGCTCTCTTTTCCGCCGTATTGAACCTGCCCGGCATTGCCGGTTTAATCCTTTCAATCGGTATGGCCGTGGACTCCAATGTCATCATCTTTTCCAGGATCAAAGAAGAGTATATGGTTGGAGGAAAATCCCTTCGGGTTTCCGTCGATTCAGGCTTTCATCGCGCCTTGACCACCATCATCGACTCGCAGCTTACCACCATGCTGGCCGGCGTTATATTATATCAGTTCGGCAGCGGGCCGGTTAAGGGCTTTGCCTTTACTTTGATGATCGGTATCGTAATCAGCGTGCTTACTGCAGTAGTCATAACTCAGTTCCTGATGAAGACCATCGCGGAAACGAAATCTCTGGCCAAAGCCAGGGCTTTTGGACTGGATAAGCCAAGATTTCAGTTTAAAAGAGAATTCCGTTTCATCAAACATCGTAAAATATTTTACATTGTTTCTGTAGCCGTGATTATAATCGGTATTGGTACCGGCTTGATCAGAGGCTTTAACTGGGGGATTGATTTTACCGGCGGAACCATGCTCCACTTTGAAATGGGGAAAACGGTAGAGGTTTCCGATATGGAAAAGGTGCTGAGCAAGCATGAAATTGACGGGACCATCGTACACGCGGGAGAAGGAAACACCCAGATCATCATTAAAACAACTCAGTCTTTGGAAAACGAAGAAAGAAACATCCTTTTCGCGGATGTATATGAAGCCTTTGATATCGACGCCGATGGTTTGCTGGAAGCAGAGCAGTTCAGCGCGTCTGTGGGTGATCTGCTGAAGGCAAATGCTTTCAGGGCTTTGCTTATCGCGACGATCGGTATGCTGATCTATATTGTTATACGGTTTGAGTGGAAGTTTGGAGTCGCTGCTGTAGCGGCGTTAGTACATGACGTGCTGATAATGATCGCTTTTTACGGCTTTTTCCACATACCGATCAACAATCCCTTTATCGCGGCTATACTGACCATAATCGGTTATTCCGTCAACGACACCATCGTTATATTTGACCGGATTCGAGAAAACCTGAAGATTATGAAGAAGTCCAGAATGGAGGAATTGGTCGATAAGAGTATTAACCAAACCATCGTACGATCTATAATGACTTCAGTAACCACTGTTTTAGCTATCGTACCTCTTCTGATTCTTGGAGGGGAAACTATTCGGGAGTTTGTAACGCCATTAATGGTCGGTATCATTGCCGGGGCGATTTCCTCAATAACGATATCAAATTCGGTGTATTATGAAATTGACAGACTGGTAAACAGACCAAAATATAAAGGCAAGTAAACAAGGAACTTTTATGGAAGACAAATCGCGCATGGAAGAATTTCTGCGTACACTGCTTGAAAAAAAACCGAACTATGACAGGGAGCTGTTAAAAAGGGCGTATTTAAAAGCAGAGCAGATGCATATGGGACAAAAGCGTAAATCGGGAGAGGACTATGTGATTCATCCCATGGCTGTTGCTGTGATCCTGGCCGATCTGGGCATGGATGAGAATACGCTGGTAGCGGCGCTGCTTCATGATGCGGTGGAAGATACCCCTTATACTCTGGAAGATCTGAAAGAAGAGTTTGGAGAAGAAGTTGCCTTGCTGGTTGACGGTGTGACAAAGCTGGGTTCTCTTGTATTTGAGAGCAAAGAAGAGCGCCAGGCGGAGAACCTTCGAAAGATGTTCCTGGCTATGTCGAAGGATATCCGGGTTTTAATCATCAAATTATCGGATCGCCTTCATAATCTTCGTACCATCAACTACATGAGCCAAAGCCAGATTATCGAAAAGTGTAAAGAAACCCTGGAGATATATGCTCCTCTTGCCAGTCGGCTGGGAATATTTGCACTGAAATTCGAATTGGAAGATATCGCTTTAAAAGAGCTGGAACCGGAGACCTATTACAACCTGGTAAAGCAGGTAAACCTTAAAAAGGAGCAGCGGGAAGCGAATATAAACAAGGTTATCGACAGCATAAAAGAAGGTCTTGATAACCTGAACATTAAATACGAGATCAAAGGGCGCAATAAGCATTTTTACAGCATCTACCGAAAGATGAAATACCAGGACAAGCAACTGGACGAAATCTTTGATCTGACTGCGGTCCGGATTATCGTTGATACTGTGAAGGATTGCTATGCGGTGCTGGGTCTGGTACATACCAGGTGGAAACCCATTCCAGGCCGATTCAAAGACTACATCGCCATGCCGAAGTCAAACCGCTACCAGTCTCTCCATACTACGGTTATCGGAGACGATGGGGAGCCTTTTGAAATCCAGATACGAACCATAGAGATGCACAAGGTGGCGGAGTACGGTATCGCCGCCCACTGGAAATATAAAGAGGGCGTCCATGAGGATAAGGAGGAGGTTAAGCTTGCCTGGCTCCGCCAGACTCTTGAGTGGCAGAAAGATCTGAACGACTCAAAGGAATTCATGGAGACGCTGAAGGTGGACCTGTTTTCCAATCAGGTATTTGTCTTTACCCCGAAAGGCGATGTAATTGAGTTGCCTGCCGGCTCTACCCCTTTGGACTTTGCCTTTAAGATACATACCGCAATCGGTGAAAAGTGTGTTGGCGCCAAAGTGAATGGTAAGATGGTCCCCATCGATTACACTCTGAAAAACGGAGAGATCGTAGATATCGTAACCTCTTCAAACAGTAAAGGCCCCAGCATCGACTGGCTGAAGATCGTAAAGAGCAATGCGGCCAGAAATAAGATCCGGCAGTATTTAAAGAGGGAAAACAAGGACGAGAATATAGACAAAGGGAAGGAGATGCTGGAGAAGTACGTCCGCAGAAAGGGCTATGATCCTCAGCAGATCATCCGGCATCCATGGGTGAATAAAGCTGCCAAGGCTATGAACATCGCGTCCTCTGACGAGCTTTTTACATCCATCAGTTACGGAGGAGCTATCCTTTCCAAGACAGTGACCTTGCTGCAGAGTTATCTCCATGAAGAGAAGCAGCAGGAACTGAAGAAAAACGAAAAGGAAATAGAGCAGCTCGTCGATAAGCGCAAGGTGAAGGAACTGCCTCAAACCGGCGTTACCATAGAGGGAATGGATGATTTGCTCATCCGATTTGCAAAGTGCTGCAACCCTGTTCCCGGAGATGAAATTATAGGTTTCATTACAAAGGGAAGAGGAGTTTCCGTCCATCGGGCGGATTGCGTAAATATTCTCTCTCTGCCGGAACAGGAAAAACAGCGCTTTATCCAGGTGGAATGGAACCGTAAAAAGAACAATGTTTCCTATGACGCGGATATACAGCTGCTGGCGGAGGACCGCAAAGGGCTTTTCTCGGATATTTCACGGGTTTGCGAGGATATGGACGTGCGCATCGCGGGAGTGAATGCCAAGAGCGGAAAGGACAGCATCGTCAATATTACAATGACGCTATCCCTTACGGATACGGGACAGCTTGAGAAGGTTCTGCGAAAGCTTAAAATGGTCCCCGGCGTCGCGGACGCATACAGGGCTAACCTGTAGGGGACGATACATGCATCGTCCCGTTCCCATGTGAAGAGAAGAATACATTCAAAAGAGCAAAGGTGAATCTATGAGAGCTGTAGTTCAAAGGGTGCTCCGATCTCAGGTTCTGGTAGACGGACAGGTCACCGGTGAGATCGGCAAGGGCCTGATGGTCCTTCTGGGAGTAGAGGAAGAGGATACGGAGACGGATGCATCCTACCTGGCGGAGAAAATTGCCGGCCTGCGTGTTTTTGAGGACACGGAGGGCAAAATGAATCTCTCCCTATCGGATGTTGGGGGCGATATGCTGGTTGTGTCACAGTTCACTCTTTTAGGCGATTGCAGAAAGGGAAAGCGACCCAGTTTTATCCGGGCGGCAAGGCCCGGGGAGGCGGATCGCCTGTACCAGAACTTCGTTACTTTCTGCCGGGAGAAAGGCATCCATGTGGAAGAGGGCGTCTTCCGGGCGGAGATGCTGGTTCGGATTGACAATGACGGGCCGGTGACTCTGATGTTGGATAGCCGAAAGAATTTTTAAATAAATGCAAGAAAAAATATAAGGAGAGTTTTATGCAAGTTTATCGTTATATGACAGGGCCTTTATCCGTTAATACCTACCTGGCTGTGGATGAAGAAACGAAGAAGGGATTTATCGTCGATCCCGGCGGCAAAGACAATAACCTGCTGGAATATGTTAAGGACAACGGCATTCAAATAGAATATATTATTTTGACACACGGCCACGGCGATCACATCGGCGGGCTTTCGGACTACAAAAACGCATGGCCTGAGGCTCTGGTGGTTGCTCACAAAGAAGAAAGACAGCTTTTAAGCGAGCCCAAAATGAATTTCTCCGCCGAAACCTGCGGACGTCCCATATCCATTACGGCGGACCGTTACGTCAAGGACGGTGAAGAGATGGAAATCGGGCAGCTTACATTGAAATTCCTTTTCACTCCCGGACATACGCCGGGAGGAATGTCCGTGTATGTTGGTGACAGCCTTTTCAGCGGGGATACCTTATTTGCCGGCTCCGTGGGAAGAACGGATTTCCCCGGCTCCTCCTTTGACGCGTTAAAACAGGGCATTGAAGAAAAACTCTATACGCTTCCCAACGAAACGAAGGTTTATCCCGGCCACATGGGACCCACGACTATAGGGAGGGAAAAGGAGCAAAATCCTTTTGTATAAAATATATTTCAACCGGGTCACACAGGTTTATGAACTGACGGAAATGGTGAAAATGTTCCTGCCCCCGTCGGCTTTTTCCATTTTGGAAACAGACCCCTGGGAGACGCTCTCGGAGGAGTCGGGGGATATATTAATCAGGCTGCCGGATGCCATTACCACCAGAGATGACGGAAAGCGTTATCTCTACGATTGTTTGAAAGAATACACGGGCCGCTCTCTGAAGTGGGGTACCTTGACAGGCGTCCGACCCGTAAAATTGGCGGGAGAACTGTTGACGGCAGGACATTCACAGGAACAGGTGAAAGATATTCTCGTAAAAGACTATTATCTGAGTCCTGACAAAGCAGAACTGCTCCTGTCCATTCGAAATACGCAGCTTCCCTATCTGACTGGATCGGATGACGGCGCGGTGGGGCTCTATATCGGCATTCCATTTTGTCCCACCCGATGCATGTACTGTTCCTTCCCCTCTTACCAGGCGAGTTACGACAGGGTGGCGCCCTATCTCGACGCCCTTGAGCGGGAAATCCGCTTTGCGGGAAAAGCCACAAGGGAACGGGATTGGTACCCGGAATCGGTTTACATCGGCGGCGGCACTCCAACCACTTTAACGGCAGAGGATTTGGACAGGCTGCTGAAAAGCGTAAAAGCGAGTTTTGACTTGACCCGGATCAGGGAGTTCACCGTTGAAGCGGGAAGGCCTGATACGATAACGGAGCCCAAATTGATTGCTCTCAAGGAAAATGGGGTAGATAGAATCAGCATCAACCCCCAGTCCATGAAAGAGGAGACTCTGAAAAGAATCGGGAGGCTCCATGGGCCGGAAGATGTGATTACGGCCTTTGAAACTGCGCGAAATACAGGCTTTGAAGTAATAAACACGGACTTAATCGCGGGCCTGCCCGGAGAGGAGCCGGAGGATTTCCTGAAAAGCCTGAAGTCTGTCATTGGGCTTTCACCTCACAACATCACCGTCCACACCCTTGCGGTGAAAAGGGCTTCCAGATTAAAAGAACTGGATGAGGATTACAGCTACCATCAGGGAGAGAAGGTAGGCCTCATGCTGGATTTGGGGCAAAGGACGCTGAAAGAATCCGGATATGGGCCATACTATCTTTACAGACAAAAGCAGATGGCAGGAAATCTGGAAAACGTGGGCTATTCGTTCCCTGGAAAAGAGAGCGTCTACAATATACGAATCATGGAAGAGGATCAGACTATAATCGCTCTGGGCGCGGGAGGTATCAGCAAGGTCTGGTATCCGGATAAAAACCGATTGGAGCGAGTTCCCAACGTGTCCAATTATGAAATATACATCGAACGCATTGAAGAGATGATACAGAGAAAAAGAGAAGGTATTTTTTCAATTAAGGAGGAGCAGCAGTGACGGAAATTTTCAGAAGGACCAATATGTGCGGTGAGTTGAACGGCTCTCACATTGGAAGTCAGGTGGTTTTAAACGGATGGATACAAAAGAGAAGAAACCTTGGATCGTTGATTTTCTGCGATTTGAGGGACAAAACAGGAATTGTTCAGATAGTATTTAACGAGGATGTTCCAAAAGAGCTGTTTGAAAAGGCCGATAGCCTTCGCAACGAATTCGTTGTAGGAATTCGGGGAGTCGTAAAAGAACGTCAGGCTAAAAACAAGGAGTTGGCTACAGGAGACATTGAGATTTTTGTCGATGATCTCGTGATCTATTCCCAGGCGGAAACACCGCCCATCTACATCAAGGATGACGACGATGTCTCTGAAAACCTCCGCATGAAGTATCGCTATCTCGACCTTCGGAAGCATAAGATGCAGAATAATCTTCAGCTTCGGCATCAGGTGGCGAAGCTTACGAGGGATTTCTTTGACAGCAACGGCTTTACGGAGGTAGAGACGCCCATGCTGATAAAGCCCACCCCCGAAGGAGCCAGGGACTATCTCGTGCCCAGCAGGGTAAACCAGGGGAAATTTTACGCTCTTCCCCAATCCCCGCAAATGTTTAAGCAGATCCTGATGGTTTCAGGAACAGATCGTTATTTTCAGATCGTAAAATGCTTCAGAGATGAAGACTTAAGAGCCGACAGGCAGCCGGAGTTTACCCAGATCGACGTAGAAATGTCTTTTGTAGATGTGGACGATGTAATTGACGTTCAGGAGCAATTCCTTCAACAGCTGTTTCGTCAGGTGATGAATGTGGAAATCAGCCTTCCGCTGCCGCGCATCAGCTATGACGAGGCTATGGAGCGTTACGGAAGCGATAAACCGGATACCCGGTTCGGCTTTGAACTGCAATGCCTTAACGAAGCCGTAAAGGATTCAACATTTCCTGTGTTCGCCGACGCTATTTCCTCCGGAGGAGATGTGAGAGCCGTCAATTTCAACGGGCACAGTGGGGATTTCAGCCGCAAGGATCTGGATAAACTCCAGGATGAAGTCAAAGCGTATGGAGCAAGGGGACTTGCCTGGATCCGGGTAGGGGAGAATGAGATCACATCCTCTTTCAACAAATTCTACGATCAGGAAGGGTTGCAAAGTCTCGCCGCGGAAGTTGACGGAAAGCCCGGAGATCTGATCCTCATCGTGGCCGGAAAATCCAAAGTCGTCTTTGACAGCCTCGGATACCTTCGCAGAGAACTGGCGGACAGGCTGGGCATGTTGGATGATAAGGTGTACAATCTGCTCTGGGTAGTGGATTTCCCGCTGCTTGAGTACGATGAAGAGTCCCGTCGATACAAGGCCATGCACCATCCCTTCACATCCCCCAGGATAGAGGATATCCCGCTTTTGGATACGGATCCCAGAGAGGTGAAAGCCAAGGCCTACGACATTGTTTTAAACGGCGTAGAGTTGGGCGGCGGCAGCGTCCGAATTCATGATAAAGAGCTTCAGAGTAAAATGTTCAGCGTCCTCGGGCTTACGGAAGAAGAGACGGAGAGCAAGTTTGGATTTTTGCTGGAGGCCTTTAAATACGGTACGCCGCCTCACGGCGGCATCGCTTACGGCCTGGACCGTCTGGTCATGCTGCTTGGCGGAGAGAAAAGTATACGGGAAGTCATCGCTTTTCCCAAGAATCAGGCGGCAGCCTGTATGCTTTCGGAAGCGCCGTCAGAGGCGGGAGAAGATCAGCTGGAAGAGCTTGGCATCACGGTAACCAAAGGATAAGCAATGAAGAAGATTGGTTTGATCGGCGGCACCTTCGATCCGATACACTTTGGCCACTTGATCCTTGCCGAACAGGCAAAGGATGGAGCGGGTCTGGATAGAGTCATTTTTATGCCTGCTAAAACATCGCCCTATAAAATAGAGCAGAGGTCCGCGTCGGAGGAGCATCGTTACAATATGACAGCGCTGGCTATCGAAGGAAACCCGGGATTCGAGATTTCTGACGCGGAAATCCGCGGGCCGGAGATCTCTTACACCATCGACACATTGGAAGCATGCCAATGCCGGTTAGGCTGTGAATGCCAGCTGTACTTCATCTGCGGTACCGATGCTTTTTTAGGCATGGAAGGGTGGAAAAACTCGGAGGACCTGCTGAGAAAGTTTCCATTGATCGTGGGTTCCCGTCCAAGATATAAGGACAGGGCAAGGGATGAAATGATTCGTCACTTAACGGCGGAATACGGAACCAGTATCCAGAAGGTGCATATGCCCAAAATCGACATCTCCTCTACCGATATCAAAAAAAGAATCGGCGAGGGCAGATCGATACGCTACCTGCTTCCGGAGGCTGTAGCGGACTATATAGCCGCCAACGACCTATATTGACCGACGTCTGAAAGCAGCGTGTAAACCTTTGCTGCTCATGCCCCGTGTCATCCTGAACGAAGTGAAGGATCTTGATAAAGATTCTTCGCTGACGCTCAGAATGACAACCGGAGGAACACCGTAACTTGTAAGAAAGTGACAGTTGTGATATACTATAATGAACAGTGTTGAATTACAAAAGCTGAGACGTCGTGTCGAGGAACAGCTCACGGAGAAGCGGATGAAGCATACTCTGGGTGTTGTGTCGGAAGCTGTGTCCCTTGCCCGGCAGTACGGCGCGGACGTGAAAAAAGCTGAACTCGCCGCCCTTTCTCACGATATGGCAAGGTGTAAGTCTGCATCCGAGCTGGAGGAATACATACAGCGATTCGGTCTTGACTCCCGCTACTCCGGCTGCATCGATCTGGCCCATTCAAAAATTGCAGCCAAACTTTTAGAGAAGGAATGGGGCGTGGAGGATGAGGATGTTCTTAATGCGGTGGCCTGGCACACCACCGGAAGACCGGGAATGTCCCTTTTGGAAAAGATCATTTACCTGGCTGACGTCATCGAACCGGGCAGAAATCATCCGGGAGTAGAAAGGCTGAGGGAAGTCGCTTACAGGGATTTGGACGAGGCCTGTGCGGCAGCCATGGAACAAACGATAGAATATCTCAAGCAGAGAGACTGTAAAATAGAGGATAGTACTATAAGAGCCAGAGACGCTTTACTGGCTGCGAAAGGAGAGAAGATGAGCAACAAAGAAATCGCATTGAAAACCGCCGCCATACTTTCGGAAAAGAAAGCCCAGGACTTACTCGTCATCGATATCACCGGCAGATCTTCCTTTGCGGATTATCTTGTCCTTGCTACAGGGGGATCGGAACGGCAGGTGGGCACCCTGGCTTCCGAAGTGACGGAACAGTTGGCCAAAGAAGGAATCCTGGCCAAAAACGTAGAAGGAAAGCAGGGTTCCGGATGGATTCTGATGGATTATGGCGATATCATAGTTAATATATTTTCAGCAGAGCAGAGAAGCCGCTATAATATTGAAAAAATATGGGGAGACTGCTGCTTTCTTGATATAGAAGAAAATCAGTAATATTAAATTATTTGGCGCTCTAAAGAATAAAGCTAACGGAGGACGAAACCTGATGGACCAACAATACAATTTCAGTCAAATCGAGAATAAATGGCAAAAATACTGGGAGGACCAGAAAACATTCAAAACAACGGAAGACAAAGATAAAGAAAAATACTATCTTCTTGAGATGTTTCCCTATCCTTCCGGCAAACTGCATATGGGCCATGTGAGAAACTATTCCATCGGAGACGTCGTTTCCAGATATCTGACCATGCGCGGAAAGAACGTATTGCATCCCATGGGTTGGGACTCCTTTGGGCTGCCGGCGGAAAACGCGGCGATCCAGCACGGAATTCACCCGAACATCTGGACCTGGAAAAATATAGAGGAAATGCGGGAACAGTTGAAGACACTTGGACTTAGTTACGATTGGGACCGGGAAGTGGCAACCTGTCATCCGGATTACTATAAGTGGATGCAGTGGATCTTTATCCAGTTCTTTGACAATGGCCTGGCCTATAAGAAAAAGAATCCGGTTAATTGGTGTCCCTCCTGTCATACGGTTCTGGCTAATGAGCAAGTGGTGGAGGGCAGCTGTGAACGGTGTCACACACCGGTAGGAAAAAAGGATTTGGAGCAGTGGTATCTGAAGATTACCGACTATGCGGATCGCCTCCTCCAGGATCTTGACCTTCTGGAAGGCTGGCCGACTAAAGTAAAGACCATGCAACGCAACTGGATCGGCAAGAGCGAAGGGGCCGAGGTGGACTTTTCCATTGCCGGTTCCGATAAGAAGCTCAGAGTTTTTACCACAAGGCCCGACACCCTTTTCGGCGTTACCTATATGGTGCTGGCGCCGGAGCATCCCTATGTAAAGGAGCTTGTGGAAGGTGAGGAATACAGGAAAGCCGTAGATGAATTCCTGGACAGGCTTCAGCATATGAGCGACATTGAGAGAACCTCCACGACTCTGGAAAAAGAGGGAGTCTTCATCGGCAGACATGCCGTCAATCCCATGAACGGAAAAGAGGTTCCCATTTATATTGCCAATTACGTCCTCATGGATTACGGTACGGGCGCTATTATGGCTGTGCCCGCCCACGACCAGAGGGACTTTGAATTTGCTGTGAAGTATGGACTTGATATCGTACCGGTGGTAGATCCCGAAAATCCCGAAATCGACCTGTATAATCTGAAGGAAGCCTTCGTTGCCGAGGGAATGATGATCAATTCAGGCGATTTCAACGGAATGAACAACCGAGAGGCTATCAAGAAGATAACTGCTTACCTGGAAGAGAATGAACTGGGCAGTCTTTCTGTCAATTTCAGGCTTCGGGATTGGCTTATTTCCAGACAGCGCTACTGGGGTACGCCGATTCCCATGATCCATTGTGAGACTTGTGGCTGGGTTCCTGAAAAGATGGAAAACCTTCCGGTGCTTTTGCCTACAGACGTAGAATTCACCGGAAAGGGAGAGTCTCCTTTGACCACCAGCAAAAGCTTCGCGAAAACGTCCTGCCCCAAATGCGGCGGTGACGCAACCCGCGAGATGGATACCATGGATACCTTTTTAGACTCTTCCTGGTATTTTTTACGATATACCGACGCAAAAAATCAAGAAGAGATCTGGGATAAGGAAAAAGCTGAGTACTGGATGCCTGTCGACCAATATATAGGAGGAGTGGAGCATGCAATTCTTCATCTGCTTTACGCCAGATTTTTCTGCAAGTTCCTCTTTGACATTGGATACGCGCCCAGTTCCGAACCTTTTACCAACCTGCTGACCCAGGGCATGGTACTGAAGGATGGAACGAAAATGTCTAAATCCAAAGGGAACGTTGTAAGTCCCGAGGAAATTATCAAAAAGTACGGAGCGGACACGGCGCGGCTCTTTATCCTCTTCGCGTCTCCTCCGGAAAAGGAATTGGAATGGTCGGACGCCGGTGTGGAAGGGAGTTTCCGCTTCCTTTCCAGAGTCTACCGCCTCGTATTTGAGATAAAGGAAGAAATCCAGAACGCGCCGGACTCCTATGTGATTGAAACCGACCAGGACAGGGAATTGAACTATGTGCTTAATAACACCATAAAGAAGGTGACGGAGGATCTGGGAGACAGATTTAACTTCAACACCGCTCTTTCGGCTGTTATGGTGCTCGTAAACGAGCTATACAAGTATAAGGCGGACGGGGTGATCAATAAGGCCTTTCTCCGCTATGCCGTGGACTGTCTGATTTTAATGTTGTCTCCCTTTACTCCGCATATTTGTGAAGAGATGTGGGAGCATATCGGACATAGCAGTACTCTCAGCCATGAAAAGTGGCCGGTGTACGATGAAGCTGCCATGGTGAAAGATGAAACGGAAATCGTGGTCCAGATAAACGGAAAAGTAAAAGAACGGATCATGGTGAAAAGCGGCCTTTCCAGGGAAGCATTCCAGGAAGAGGCATTGAACAACGACTCGGTTAAAGCGTTGCTGGAAGGGAAGAACGTGATTAAAATAATCCCTGTGCCCGGCAAGCTCTTGAATATAGTCGTAAAATAAAAAAAGAAAGGAAACTATTTTGAAACTAACTGAAAATTTTAAGGAAGGCCAGGGAGTCAAGCTTATTCCTTTGGGCGGTTTGAATGAGATCGGTAAAAATTTGACCGTCCTTGAATATAAGAATGACATCCTGATAATTGACTGCGGCCTGTCCTTTCCAGATGACGAGATGTTCGGCATTGATATTGTAATTCCCGACTTCAGCTATCTGGAAAAAAACAGCCAAAAGCTGCGGGGGATGATCCTCACCCACGGACACGAGGATCACATCGGAGCCATTCCCTATTTACTGAAAACGGTGGATGTGCCCATTTACGGAACCAAACTCACTTTGGGACTGGTAGAAAACAAACTGAAGGAGCATGGCATCAAAGCAAAGCTCAACACGGTTAAGGCCGGACAAACCGTCAAGATCGGCGACTTTAAGATTGAAACGATACGCACGACTCACTCCATTGCGGATTCCATCTGCCTGGCCATAGACACGCCGGCAGGGGTGATTTTTCACACAGGAGATTTTAAGATCGATTATACGCCTCTTCATGGAGAACCCATCGATTTTCAACGTCTTGCGAAAATCGGAGAAAAGGGCGTCCTGCTGATGCTTGCGGATAGCACAAACGCGGAGAGAAAAGGTTATACCCCTTCCGAGAGGACTGTGGGGGTGACCATGGAGAACATCTTCAGAAACTGTACTTCCCGAATCCTGATCGCAACCTTTTCTTCTAATGTTCATCGGGTACAAAGGATTATCGATACAGCGGTAATGTTCAACAGAAAGGTTGCCATCTCCGGCAGAAGTATGCTGAACGTGGTGGCTATCGCAAAGGAAATCGGCTATTTAAAAATACCCGACAACGTTCTGATAGACATTAATAAGGCTAAGAACGTCAAGGATTCGGAGCTGGTCATCATTACAACGGGAAGCCAGGGTGAGCCCATGTCCGCCCTGTCCAGGATGGCCGCCAACGATCACAAAGCGGTTCAGATAAAAAAGGGAGACGTGGTGGTATTGTCCTCCTCTCCCATACCGGGGAATGAAAAAACGGTATCCAATGTAGTGAACCGGCTCTTTGAACGGGGAGCGGAAGTAATATATTCCGACGTGGCGGATATCCACGTTTCCGGCCATGCCTCTGAGGAAGAGTTAAAGCTCATCCACACTCTGATTAAACCTAAATATTTTATGCCTGTTCACGGGGAGTACCGCCATCTTCACCGGCACGGGATGATAGCGGAAAATTTAGGAATGCGGAAGGACAAAATATTTATACTCACCAATGGGGAGGTTCTTCAGCTCAAAAAGAATCAGGTCGTAAAAAAGAAAGAGACCATACCTTGCAGTCCGGTATTTGTCGACGGACTGGGAGTGGGCGATGTAGGCAATATCGTATTGAGAGACAGAAAGCTCTTATCTGAAAGCGGTCTGATTATAGTTGTGGCAGCCATTGACAAAGCTACCGGTGTTGTATGTTCCGGCCCGGATATCATCTCCAGAGGCTTTGTCTATGTCAGGGAATCTGAGGATCTGATCGAATCCGCCCGCAGGATCGCTGATGAGAGGCTGCATAAATGTCAGCAGGAGAAGATGAAAGATTGGGGCGCTATGAAAAATGCCGTACGCAACGATCTGCAGTCTCATATATATCAACTGACGAAACGAAATCCGGTAATTCTGCCTATTTTTATGGAGGTATAACATGAACGTATACGATCATGCCCACGCACTGGCCAGAGCTCTGAAAGAGTCTCCTGAATACCAGCACTATATGGAACTGAAAGCCAGGGTTTCCGAAAACCCTGAACTGACAGAAAGTCTCAATGACTTTCAGCAGAAACAGTTCCAGCTGCAGGCCCAACAGATGATGGGAGGAGAAGGGGACGCATCCATGGGAGAGCAGATTCAAAACCTTGCTCAAATCCTCATGAAAGACCCTTTGGCTGCGCAATATCTTCAAGCTGAATTCACCTTTACCATGATGTTTACAGACGTGTACAAAATCATTCAGGAAGCGATAAGGATAGGCCCGGATGCGCAATAGGGTTCAAAATCTAAAAGAGCGAATGGCCGCCCAGGGAATTGAAGCTTTACTGGTGTCGAAACCGGAAAACCAGGTTTATCTGTCTGGATTCCATTCAACTAACTGCCATCTGGTGATTACGACGGATACGAATTATCTGCTGACTGACTTTCGCTATCTGGAAGCGGCGGGAGAACTGACACCATTGTATCATGTGGCCCTCATAGATCATGAGATTACGATATACACCTTTCTGAAGGATCTGGGGATCGGAGAACTGGCTGTTGAAGAGAAGTTTCTTAGCCACGCTGATTTCAAACAGTTGGAGGAAAAGGTGGGATGTGCCTTTCGTCCCGGGGATGGACTTATCGAGGCGGTCAGGGCCGTTAAAGACGGTTCCGAACTGAAAGCCATTGAGAGAGCCCAGCAAATCGCCGACAAAGGTTTTCTGCATATGCTGAACTATTTGCAGCCGGGGCTAACAGAGCGAGAGGCGGCTTTCGAACTGGAAATGTTTCTGCGCAGAGAAGGGGCGGATGCTCTTTCCTTTGACACGATTCTGATCTCCGGTGTGAGAACCTCTCTGCCCCACGGAATTCCTTCCGAAAAAAGGTTGGAAAAAGGGGACTTTATCACCATGGACTTCGGCTGTGTTGTGGACGGCTACTGCTCTGACATGACCCGCACCGTAGCTTTGGGCAGCGTTACTGCGGAGCAGCGTGAGATATACAATTTGGTATTGGAGGCCCAAAAGGAAGGCTGCAAAGCGATTCGGGCCGGGCTTGCCTGCCGTGAGGCGGATAAAGTCTGCCGGGATATTATTTCAGCGGCGGGATACGGAGAGTTTTTCGGCCATGGAACCGGCCACGGTGTAGGACTTGAAATCCATGAAGCCCCCACCTTGAACCCCAGAAGCGAGGATATCCTTGCCGAAAATATGACAGTAACTGTGGAGCCGGGAATCTATCTGCCGACAAAATTCGGCGTACGCATTGAAGACTTGGCAATTGTTACGGATTCGGGTATAATAAATCTGGTCAAATCGGACAAAGAACTGATTATCATATAGAGAAACGGCTACAGACTTTGCGGAAAAGTTTTAAAAATTGAATATTGGAGGAATAAATTAATGATTTATGCAAGCGACTTTAGAAAGGGAAATACTTTTGAAATCAACGGAGAGCCCCATATCATTCTGGATTTTCAACACGTAAAGCCGGGAAAGGGAGCTGCCTTTGTAAGAACCAAATACAAGAACATTCTCACCGGCGCTACAAGGGAAGAGGCTTTCAACCCCAATGATAAATTCCCCAAGGCTCACATTGAAACGAAGCAGATGCAGTATCTCTACAACGACGGCGAACTCTATTACTTCATGGACCAGGAGAGTTTCGAGCAGGTGCCTCTCATGGCCGACCAGGTGGAGGACGCCATGCTCTACCTCAGGGAAAACGACATGGCCACCATTAAGTTTTACAAAGGAAACGCCTTCTCCGTAGAACCGCCAAACTTTGTGAACCTGAAAATAATCGAAACAGAGCCCGGTGTAAAGGGAGACACAGCAACGAATGTAACAAAGGCAGCTACTGTTGAAACGGGAGCCGTAATCCAGGTACCCATCTTCATAGAAGCGGGTGAAGTGATCCAGATTGATACAAGATCAGGAGAATATCTGTCCCGCTCCAAGTAGCAGCCTGTAAAGGTATAAGATGGCTAAAATAAAAAGTAAAAAAAGATTTTTCATATTTCTACTCATTGTAATCCTTATAATAGGGTTGATATGCGGGATGCTTTTCATAAACTGGCTCAACAAGGGGGGCAGTCCCCTTAATCCGGGAAGTACGGACACCATTCTGGTGACGGTTCCTCCCGGTACGAGCACCAGCGGCATAGGAGTTCTTTTGGAATCCGAAGGGGTTATCTCCGACGCCAGGGTTTTTCGTCTGAAGTCAAGACTCGACGGCCATGACGGAAAATTCAGAGCCGGCGAATACTCCCTCAGCCCCGGTATGTCTATGGATGAAATCATAGAACAGCTGCTGGCGGGCCGTGACAGTACCACCCGCTTTACGATTCCCGAAGGCTACGATATAAGAAGAACGGCAGACGTATTGGAAGCCCAGGGCTTCATCGACAGAGAGACTTTTTATAAGGAAATCGAAGAGGGTGAATTCGATTACTGGTTTGTCAGGGATCTGCCAAAAGGGGAAAACCGCCTGGAGGGATACCTCTATCCGGAAACCTACGAGATTTTTGTAAATGCCAGCGAACACGATATCATCAACAGAATGCTTTCCCAGTTCAACAGGGTCTTTACGGAAGAGCATAGGAACCGCATGGAGGAGTTGGGGCTGAGTCTGGCCGAAGTCATGAATATGGCTTCCATAATCGAGAGAGAAGCCGTAGTGTCGGAAGACAGGCCCATCATTTCGGGAGTGTTTTATAATCGGCTGAAAATAGGCATGCCTCTCCAGTCCTGCGCCACGGTTCAATATATATTAGGTGAGCAAAAGCCTGTCCTCAGCATTGCGGACACCCAGATCGAATCGCCGTACAATACATATATCTATAAAGGACTGCCGCCGACGCCCATCTGTTCGCCCGGAATCGAATCCATCAATGCCGCTTTGTGGCCGGAGGAAACGAACTACATTTATTTCCTGGCGAAAGGAGATGGCTCTCATGTCTTCTCAGTAACCTATGAGGAGCATTTGCGGAACAAGGCAAGGTATATTGATTAATTATCACCTTGGTTGACAATAACAGTATTATGGAAATTACAGATCGTAAAGTAACTGAATACATCCAAGGGCTTTATAAGCCCTTGAACCCTTTTTTGGCAGAATTGCGGGCCTCGTCGGAAGCAAGGAACATTCCTATCATTCGTCGGGAAACTGAGTCGTTGCTTTTAACCCTTCTCAGTCTGAAAAAGCCGGACAGGGTTCTGGAAATCGGTACTGCAGAGGGCTACTCCGCTCTGTGCTTCGCCATGTCCGGAAATACAGGACACATTACCACCCTGGAGCTGCAGGAGAAAATGCGCAGGGAAGCAGAATCCAACTTTGAAAAGACAGGGTTTCAGAATAAGATTCGGGTAATCCAGGGAGATGCTTTGGAATCCCTGAAAAGACTCGGTGGGGAATTCGATGGAACAGCTTGCCGGCCCTTTGATTTTATCTTTATAGACGGAGCCAAAGGACATTATCTGGCGATCTGGGATTTTTGTATGAAATTAAGCGGACCCGGCACGGTAATCGCCGCGGATAATATCCTGTACAAAGCCATGACGGCAGCGGATGAGTATCTGGATATCCGAAGAAATAAGACTATTGTCAACCGTATGCGGGCATATTTAAACCATGTTACCACGCTTCCCGGCGTCTCTACCGCGGTTTTGCCAGTCGGAGACGGTCTCTCCGTCAGCGTAATAGAGGGCTAAAGAATGAAGAGAATTGAACTGCTGGTTCCGGCAGGGGATCTGGAAAAATTGAAAATTGCCGTTGATTACGGAGCCGACGCGGTTTACTGCGGAGGCGAAAAGTTCGGCCTTCGGGCAGGTTCACGGAATTTCACTGTGGACCAGCTAACGGAAGGTCTTGCTTACGCCCACGATAGAGGCAGAAAGCTCTATCTCACGTTGAACATTTTTGCTCACAATGAAGATCTCCAGGGTTTTGAAGAGTACATGGAGCAGATCAGGGACTTGCCGATAGACGCTTTTCTAATCTCGGATCCGGGTATTCTCCAATGGATGAGAGAAAACCGTCCCGAAGCGGAACTGCATCTGAGTACCCAGGCCAATACCACGAATAAGTTGTCGGCCCTTTACTGGCATAAACAGGGGATAAAGCGCATTGTACTGGCTAGAGAACTCTCCCTGGAAGAGATTGCCGAAATCAGGAGAGACACTCCGGACACTTTGGAATTAGAGGCCTTTGTTCACGGAGCCATGTGCATTTCCTATTCCGGCAGATGTCTTCTGTCAAATTATATGGCGGTCAGGGACGCCAATCGTGGAGAATGCGCCCACCCATGCAGATGGAACTATAGCGTGGTGGAAAGACAGCGCCCGGGGGAGTATTATCCCGTTGTTGAAGATGAGCGGGGCACTTATATTTTTAATTCGAAGGATCTTTGCATGATAAGGCATCTTCCGGAACTCATCGGCGCGGGACTTGATTCACTTAAAATCGAGGGAAGAATAAAAAGCATTTTTTACGTGGCTGCGGTGACCGGGGCATATCGAAAGGCTCTCGACGCATATATGAAAGAGGGAAAAGATTGGGTTTTCCGGGAGAATTGGCTTGCGGAAATCGGAAAGGCCAGCCACAGGTTGTACACTACGGGGTTTTATTTCGGCAAACCCGACAAAGAGGATCAGAATTACGAGGACAGTCAATATATCAGAGAATATGACTTTACCGGACTTGTAAAGGATTATGACCCCGTCACGGGGCTTGCCACAGTGGAGCAGCGCAACAAAATGTCCCTTGGAGATCAAGTGGAGATCTCCGGGCCGGGAATTGAACCTTTCACCCAGATATTGGATTACATGACGGATGAACAGGGCATACTACTGGAAAGCGCCCCTCACGCGCAGCAAATCGTGAAAATCAAAACAAAAAAACCAGTTTTAAAAAATTATATGGTGTCAATACCCAAATAGTGGTATAATATCCGCAAAACCAAGGCTTCGATGTCATTCTGAGTGTGCTGGTGTCATTCTGAGCGCCAGCGAAGAATCTTGTTAAAGATCCTTCACTACGTTCAGGATGACAGCCTGATCCAAAATAAAAAAATGTGGTATAACATCCACAAAATCGTTAAAATAAGAGGAATAATTAAGGAGGAATTTTAATGGCTGACGCCAGTCCTGACCCGAGTTTGTCAGTAGGTTTTCAATTACTGTTTCTTGCTCTGTTAATTCTTGTAAACGCTTACTTTGCTTCTGCAGAGATGGCCTTCGTATCGGTGAACAAAAATAAAGTTAAGATCCTGGCACAGGAAGGCGACGCGAAAGCCAAGCGCATCCTTGAATTTCAGGAGCAGCCCAACGGCTTTTTGTCGACGATTCAGGTTGCCATCACTCTCGCCGGATATCTGGCAAGCGCAGTGGCCGCCGTGGGAATGTCCGACGATGTAGGTACCTGGCTCAGCAAGATACCGATACCGATCCCATATCCGAGCCAGGTGGCCGTAGTTCTGGTGACTTTCATACTGGCTTATTTTAACCTTGTTTTCGGAGAACTGTATCCAAAGCGCATGGCTTTGCGGCATTCCCTTAAAATTGCCCGATTCACGGTAGGCTCTATCGTTTTCATATCGAAAATCGCCGCCCCCTTTGTATGGCTGCTTTCCGCGTCCGTAAATATCCTTCTGAAACTGACGAGACAGCAGACTGAGGACGATCCGAACGAATTTTCTGAGGACGAGGTCATGTCCATGGTAGAGGTGGGACAGGAAACGGGATTTTTAAAAGAGGATGGAGCAAAGATGATCAACAGTATCTTTGCCTTTGACGATAAACTGGCCTATGAGGTCATGACGCCCCGAACAGATGTGTTTACCATCGATATTGACGATCCTCAGGAAGAGTATATCAATGAGCTGATGGAACTCAGATATTCCCGTATCCCCGTTTATGAAGATGACAGCGACAATATCATCGGTATCCTGAATATAAAGGATTTTCTCATTGCCGCCTGGTCTAAAGGGTTTGATAATGTGGATATAAAAAGCATACTGAGAAAACCTTACTTTGTACCGGAAAGCAAAAATATCGACGATCTGTTCCGGGATCTTCAGAGCAGCAAACAGCATATCGCCATTCTCATCGACGAGTACGGCGGATTCTCCGGCGTCGTTACCATGGAGGACCTGGTAGAAGAGATTATGGGCGATATCGATGACGAATTCGATGATGAGGAAGAGGAACTGCTGAAGATAGATGACTATACCTACATTTTGGACGGATTAATCTCCCTTTACGATTTGAATGAGCAGGTGAACCTGAATCTGGAATCGGAAAACAGCGAGACGATAGGGGGCTTCCTTATTGAGAAACTGGGGGAAATTCCGGATGGCGATCTGACGGAGTATCCGGTAGTGGTGGTGGACAACCTCACATTTAAAATTGAAACGGTTTCTGACCGAAGGATAGAAAAAATCAGACTGACCATTGCTCCGGAACCGGAAGAGCCGGAAGAAGAGTGACGATCTAACAAATACTTTGTATTTAAGGAACGATTTTGCCGCAAATGCAAATCGTTCCTTTTTTATTTCCAATAACGCCTTTATATTTCAGTGATATTTCAGTCCTGTTACCGTTTGGTTATAGAAATAGATTTTTGTCATTTTCTCTGTTATACTGCGATAATAAAAATTCATGTTTTGTTCTGCAAACGGGGGGAGATATTGTGGGGAGAAAAGTAAATTTCGCGGCTGTATTTGTAGTTTTAATCCTTTTTGTTGCCATCACGGGAAGCGCAGCTTACGCCGCCTCTAATGACGTTAAGCTTATCATAAATGATGAGGAAGTATCCTCAGATGTCATGCCATTTATTGAAAGCAGGAGAACCTTTGTTCCGGCAAGGGCGGTTTTTGAGTCCCTCGGGGGAATCGTAGACTGGGATCCCGACAATCATATTGTTACGGTGGAATACGAAAACACTGTGGTAATTCTTAAAATTAATGATACAGCGGCTACAGTAAACGGGGAGAAGAAAACGCTGGATGTTCCTGCCACAATAAAAAACAGAAGAACCGTAATTCCTGTCAGATTCGTAGCTGAAGAGCTGGGATTTATCGTCGGGTGGGCCGACGACTCAAGAACAGTGACCATTTCATCTTCCAAAGAGCCTGTAGAAAGTCCTGCAATTACCGGATATGTCACAAAAATTTCTGTTGAAGAAGGGACGTCAAAACAAGAAAATACAATCGTGACCCTTCATCTTTCGGAGCCCATCAAAAGAGACGGGGATTATTCGACAATGACGCTGAACGCTCCCAACCGGTTCGCTCTTGACCTGAAGGGCTTTCAGATGGATTCAGGTCTATCCGATCTCACCTATAATGAGAAGGATTCTCCTTTAACAGCTGTAAGAGTTGCCGATTTCACTGAAAATACTGTCCGGGTTGTATGCGATTTAAAGGAATTGACAACTCCCTCTGTAAGTGTTTCTGAGGATAGGACAACCATAACAATTTCTTTTAGAACTCTTACCACTTACTTTGAGCCTATGGACGACGGAAAACTGGTAGTCATGCTGGATCCGGGGCATGGTGAATCCACTGCGGGTAAGCGCAGCCCTTGCGGTTCTCTGAGGGAATACGAGTTCAACCGCGCTGTGGCGTATAGAATGAAGAGCCTTCTGGAAGCCGAAGGAATAGAAGTGCTTCTTACGGTAGAGGATGATTCCGACCCGAGTCTCGCTGACAGATGTGAGCTGGCGAACAGTTCCGATGCGGACATTTTTGTCAGTATACACGCCAATGCTTCCGGCAATGGCAGGGACTGGACAAGCCCCAATGGATGGGAGGTTTATCATTATCCGGGGAGCGTTCTGGGCAACCGGCTTGCCACGGCAATTTCCCAATCTAATTTCCCCAGATTGGGGATTCATAACCGGGGAATTAAAACAGCCAATTTCTATGTCATTAAAAATACATATATGCCTGCTGTGTTGATAGAGCACGGGTTTTTCACAAACATTGAAGAAATCGAGCTTTTGAAAAGTGACGCGTGGAGAGATAAGGTTGCGCAGTATAATGTAGAAGGAATATTGAACTTTTTTGCTCCCTATCTATAGAACTTCATAGCCGATTAGGGACGATGCGGGCATCGTCCCGCCTGCATTAAGATGCCATCCTAAACGGGCGTCCCCTTGTCACGCAAAGATTGTCATTCTGAACGTTTATTGTCATCCTGAACGTAGTGAAGGATCTTTTAAAGATTCTTCGCTGACGCTCAGAATGACATTTTTTTATTCCCGAAACACCTCCGCCTTTCATCTCTATGAATACGAAGTCTGGTACAAGCATAGATTGAAACAGGAGGTGAGCAAATGAAGGGCATCGAACAGATTCTGGCCAAGCTGCCTTCGGAAATGCAACGAGAGATTTCTTTATTACAGATCGATGCAAGGGAACCTATTGAAGAAATCCGGATACGGACGGGAAGTCCTGTAATTCTGTTTGCGGGAGGAAAGGAACGCTGTCTGAAAGGCAGATACGGGCAGCCTCTGGACAGCAAGCTTGTTCAGGATATTTTCAACTCCATTATGAATCACTCCGCCTACGCTTATCAGGATGAGCTGTCCAAGGGATATGTCACCATCGAAGGAGGGCATAGAGTCGGAGTTTGCGGCAAAGTCATCATGGAAGGAGAACGCATTAAGGCCATAAAGGATATCTCATCGCTGAATCTGCGGAGAAGCCGTGAGATCATTGGCGTTTCCGACGGGTTGATTCCCTGGCTTTTTGACAGCAGCGGTGGATTTCTCCACACCATCATCGTCTCCCCGCCTATGTGCGGAAAGACAACCCTGCTCCGGGATATGGTACGCGGTCTGAGCGGATTGGGATTTCGGGTAGGGGTTTGTGACGAGAGATCGGAGATTGCAGGCTGCTGCCGGGGAATCCCAAGCTTTGATCTGGGGCACAGAACGGACGTTATGGACGGATGTCCCAAAGGAGAGGGAATGCTGATGTTGATTCGGGGCATGTCACCCCAGATAATCGCTACGGACGAGATTGGCAAGCCCGGAGATCTGGCAGGTATAGAAGGGGCTCTGTGCGCCGGGGTGGGCCTGCTGACAACGATCCATGGGAGCAACTATGAAGAGCTGTTGCGGTCTCCCATAGGCAGCCTGGCGTCAGCGGGTGTATTTAAACGATATATATATCTTTCCAACAAACCCAGAATAGGCACTGTCCTGGCCGTCACGGACGAAAAGAACCGTCCGCTGCGATAACCTATTGTCCTTTTGAGAATATGGCGTATTTGAGGACAGGTTGTCATAGATCCTTGTCCAAAGAATATATATAGATAACGAGGCAAACATGTCCTTGGCCTCTGAAGCGTTATAAACGGAGGATAAAATGCTGAATCTGGCACTGTACATGATCATATTGCTGTCGGGAATCGGGGCGGGTTATATGGCCGCCAGGCCGTACGAAAATCGCGTGATACACCTTGAAGATCTGACTCTTGTTCTGAAAATAATGCAGTCGGAAATGGAGTATCGCAGCGATCCTCTCCCCCAGCTGATGGAGCGCGTTTCACAGAGAACGAAAGGAAAAGCAGGCGATTTTTTACAGACCGTGTGCAGACTGTTAAAAGAGGATGATCGCTATGACTTTTATGACAGTTGGAAACAGGCGGTTTTGGAGGTGTACGGTGAGAGTGCTTTTACAGAAGATGACCGGTTGATATTGTCTCAGGCGGGCATTGAACTTGGAAAGACAGATCTCCTCAATCAACAGGCCATGTTCTCCCACCTGTTCAACGGCCTGGAAAAGCAGCGAAAAGAAGCCGGGGAAGAGCGAAAGACGAAGGGCAGGATCTACCGCACTCTGGGGGCTGCATGCGGAGTGTTGGCAGTTATCGTATTGCTGTAACAGAAGAGAAGAGAGGGAAAAAGATGTATTTCGATGTGGATATCATTTTTAAGATTGCAGCCATTGGGATTATTGTAGCGGTGCTCAATCAGGTATTGATAAGGGCGGGGCGGGAAGATCAGGCCATGATGACCACCCTGGCGGGCATCATCGTAGTTCTCGTCATCATCATACAGATGGTGAACGACTTCTTTTCAGCCGTCAAGACCATGTTTCAGCTTTAGTGGATGATATGGATATTTTTCAGATAGCAGCCATCGCGTTATGCGGTGTGATAACAACTTCCCTGATTCGGGAATACAAACCGGAAGCCGCCATCTACATAGTCATAGCAACGGTTCTGGTCATCTTCGGCTTTATACTGTACCAGCTCTCTTCCGTATTTGACTTTTTAGGCTCGGTTTATGAAAACGTCAGTTACGGCAAAGCGTTTTTCCCTATTTTGCTGAAGGTATTGGCCGTGGCGTATATCGCCGACTTCGTGGCCCAGGTGTGCAAGGATGCCGGCGAGGAGGCAATAGGGGGAAAGGTGGCTCTGGCGGGAAAGGTAATCATTTTTTACATTGCGGTCCCTGTAATGATGTCGGTGCTGGAGACCCTGACAAAACTGTTGAAAGGCTGAAAGGATAAATGGATTATAAGAATATTCTCAATGAACAGCTTCAGGCAATGGATCTGGAGGTTCTGGAGGAGCTGGCGGGGAATGCCGGCGCTCTCGGGATACCCGATCTGAGCGTGGGGGAAATTCTTTCCCGGCTGATCAACCGGGAGCCGCTTTTTGATATGGACCAGATAGCCGGAGCCATTGCGGGATACTTTTTCAGCGAGGTTACCTCCAGCATTTATCTTGGAATTCAGATACTGGCTGTCTGTATTCTGATGGCTCTTATGACTCACCTCAGCAACGCCTTTGGGAGCAGCGCGGCGTCTACCATTGGATCCATGGTCTGCAGCTGTGCCGTCATCGCCATGTGTCTGCTGAATTTCCGTGATGTTTACGGGCTCTGTGAAAACACAGTGTCCAATATGACTTTGTTTATGCAGGTTTTGATTCCTGTGCTGCTGCCGCTGATTCTTGCTATAGGGGGATTTTCTTCCGCGGGGATATTGAGCCCTGTGATTATCTCCTCTGTGACGATTTTTGCCACCCTGATTCAAAAGCTGATTCTTCCCCTGTTGTTCTTCTCCTGCATCCTGATACTGGGGAACAGTCTGGCGGACCGGGATTACATAAAAAAGCTGGCTCTGTTGCTCCGATCTGCCGGAGTTTTTATTATCGGCCTGGCTGTGAGCATTTTTTCCGGGCTGACGGCCATTCAAAGCCTGGTGGCAAAGAGCGCCGACGGTATTCTGGTGAAAACGGCCAAGTTTTCTATAGACAACCTGATTCCCATAGTCGGCGGTTTCGCGGCGGATTCTCTGGACATCGTCCTCACCTGCACGGCTATCATAAAGAACAGTGTTGGGATTTTCGGACTTATCGTCATTATTCTGTTGCTGGCCTTTCCGCTGATTCAACTGTTCGCCGTAGCTTTTGTCTACAAGGTGACAGCGGCCTTGGTTGAACCCATCGGAAACAGAGTGATCTCCGACTGTTTGAATGAAATGGGGAATACGGTAATATTGCTGGCGGTGGTGCTGTTTCTCTGCGCGGTGCTGTTTATCATCTTCATCAGCATTCTCATCAGCATCGGAATAGCCCTGTGATGTTTGCTTCAATATTGAGCGGAAGGAGGAGTAAGGTTGAAGGATTGGGTTTGGAATATTTTTATGATGACGGCTTCCCTTGCGTTTATAGAGCTTGTGCTGCCGGAGGGGAATATGCAGAAGTACCTGAAGTTTATCTTCTCTCTCATCATTCTGGCAGTAATCATACATCCCTTCGGAGATGGAATACAGGGAGAGATCGACGCGGCTCTGACCTTCAGCCGGGATGGGCAGGCCGCGTATGGAACTGAGGACAGCAGGATGCTGGATCGCATTCTCTCAACTCAAACGCGGCAATTGGAGGATCTGTACAGGGAGAAGGCGGAAGAGGCGGGAAAACCGCCGGATCAGCGTCAAAATCCTGGAATAAGCCTGCCCTGGAAGGATATATATATTAATGATGAGGAGGAACCAAATTGAAAGAGAAGCTGAAAGATGACAAGTTCGTCAAAGATCTTCTTTATAAATTCCTGACCGTATTGGTCATAGCCGTAGCAGCTCTTCTCCTTCTGAACGTAATGACACAGAGCAAGGATGGGAGGGCCCAGATCGTAGATGAAAACGGCGGATCGGAATACTGGGAAAGCACGGCACCCACATCGGAAGAACGTAAGCTGGCCGAAATATTGAGCAGCATCAAAGGGGTGGGCGAGGTAAAGGTCATGCTTACTTACGAGGACACAGATACCGCTGACGATCTCTTTTCCGGCAGCAGAAAGACAAACAACGGAAAGGTGAGCGGTGCCATTATAACCGCCGTAGGGGGAGCTGATGCGGTGGCAAAGAGCAATATTTTAGAAGCGGTAACAGCTTTATTCAATATACCGGTTCAAAATGTAAAGGTGTATGCAATGATAGAGGAGGGGAATAAATGAGCAGATTTCACATGACCAAGAGCCTCAGGAATAAAACAGCCATCCTGTTGGGTATGCTGGTAGTAGTCCTTGCCATCGGAGTAATCAACAACCGACTGGCGGAAAGGGATACGCTGACCGCCTCTCAGGATTATGTCAACTATGAGCAGCAGCAGATAGACGAGCATGACGGGGAAGTTCTCGTGGACAGTGTACAGCTTGCCGCTGTGCCAGGCTCTTCTCCAGATGGAGAGGAACCGGCGCCTATAGAGGAGAGCGCCGTTGTCATTACATCCGACGATATTACGGAGCTTGAGAGCGCGGACGCCTTTTTCGCGGAAATTCGGGCCACTATGGATATGAACCGAAATGAGATACTCTCCATGCTGACCTCGGTCATTGCCGAGAGTGAACCGGGACCGGAAAAGGATAACGCAACACAGCAAAAACTGCAGATTATCGAATATATGAACACGGAGAAGGTTATGGAGAACCTCATCGCAAATAAGGGGTTTGCTGAAGCCTTTGTAGTCATGACGGATACCTCGGTAAATGTGACTGTCAACAAAGAAGAGTTGACCCAGAGCGATGTGGCTAAAATTATGGATGTGGTAATGAGAGAGACGGGAAGGCCCGCGGCTCAGGTAGTCATTCAGCATAAATATTGAGGACCTGGAAAGGCAGATACGGGGACATACCTTCTGTCTGCCCACGCGTCTTGAATTATTGCTCCGCTTCTGCTATAATTTTTTCGAGGTGATATGAGATGAGCACAGGCGGCGAAGAAAGGTTTGGAGTTGTAAAAATTTCCGATGAGGTCATAGCGGTATGCGTTCTTAACTCTACGCTCAAGACAAAGGGAGTTTACGGTCTGAGCGGCGGACTCACCGACAGCCTGTCGAAGAACCTGCTGGGAAAAGATCCTCTTTATAAGGGGATAAAAATCAGCCAGGGTGACGATGGAGTTGTCATCGATATCTCCGTTATCGTTGATTATGGAATTAAAATTCCCGATGTGGCCTGGAACATACAGGAAAACGTAAAAAGGGAAGTGGAGGAAATCATCGAGATAACTGTCAACGCCGTTAACATACACGTCACCGGCGTTCATTTCAATGAAACATAAACAATAAGAGGATAAAATGGGCAATAAGGACAGCAGAAGAAGGACCAGAGAATGCGTCATGCAGTTATTGTATGAGATGGAGGTACAGAAGGATTTCGGCAGGGAAATTACCACTTCCTTTTTAGCGCGGGTTCAGCAGTTGAGAGATTATGAGGGTACGGATTCCGGAAGCAAAGAAACGGAATACCCCATTGACGTAAACTATTTTAACAGGGTTCTCGAAGCAGTGGCGGCAAACCTGCCCGAAATCGATGAACTGCTTTCCGCCTCCACGGAAAACTGGAGGATTGACAGAATATCCAGGGTGGATTTGGCCATACTTCGGCTCTCTGCTGCGGAGATACAGTATTTAACCGATATCCCCGATTCTGTTTCCATCAATGAAGCGGTGGAACTGGCCAAGAAATTCGGCGGTGAGGATTCGGGAAAGTTTATCAACGGTGTTCTTGGAAAAGTGTCAAAAGGGAAGAGCGTTTAGGATGAAGGGTGGAATTCCGGGAGTATTGGCTCTGGATACCAGCAATTACACTACCTCCGTCGCGGTTGTAGACAGATCCGGATGCATATTGCTGGATCGACGGGAAGCTTTAACAGTCAGACAGGGCGAACGGGGGCTGCGACAGTCTCACGCCCTGTTTCAGCATATACAGAATTTGCCGCGGCTCATAGAGGAATGTTTTGAGGTCGTGGATAAGTCACAGATAGCCGCCGTCGCCGTCAGCGACAGGCCCCGGTCCGTGGAAGGCTCGTATATGCCCGTTTTTTCGGGAGGTCTCTCTTTTGGCAGAACCCTGTCAGCCGCCATGGGAGTGCCTTTGTTCTGTTTCTCCCATCAGGAGGGCCATCTGGCCGCCGGGGCATATGGAACCGGCGAAATGCTGAACTACCCTTTTCTGGCATTTCATCTGTCGGGAGGGACGACGGAACTGCTTTTTGTAGAGGAAGCCTCCATAAAAAAAATAGGAGGTACCAGGGATCTCTCTTTCGGTCAGGTCATCGACCGCGTCGGCGTCCTGTCAGGGCTCCCTTTTCCCGCGGGAAGTGACATGGACAAGCTGGCGTTAAAAGGGACCGCCCCGGAAAAGCCTGCTTTAAGTCCTGTGCATTTTAACGGTTTGGACGTCAATCTTTCGGGAGTAGAGACCCAGGCGGCAAAATGGATTGCGAAAGAATCTCCGGATATGTCCATACTGAGTCGCCAGCTTTTTACAGTAATCGCGGAAGCCCTGGTCCGCTGGGCCGGAACCGCAATGAAGGAAACCGGATGCAGGAGAGTTCTTTTTACCGGCGGAGTCGCTTCCAGTACGTTCATAAGAAAAGCGGTGGAGGAACGCATTGCCGGTACAGATTCCATCTTTTTCGGGCGGCCCTCGTTATCCTCGGATAACGCAGTCGGCGTCGGTCTTTTAGGAGCAAAGAAACTATGGCCATAAAGCCTGTTAGTGTAACGCAATTCAATAGCTATGTAAAACGAATTCTTCAATCGGACCCACTGTTGGGAAATGTGTCTGTGGTCGGAGAAATTTCCAATTTGAAATATCACGGCTCAGGCCATGTGTTTTTCACATTGAAGGACGAGACAAGCAAATTGTCATGCTTTCTTCCCGCGGATCAGGTAGGAAGGCTTCGCTATGAGCTTACGGAGGGAATGCTGATAACAGCGGCGGGATACGTCTCCGTATTTGAGCGCGGCGGCACCTATTCCCTGAACATACGTGATATCAGCGTAGAAGGAACGGGAAACCTGACAGTGGCTTTTCAGGCGCTGAAGGCGAAGCTGGAACAGGAGGGTCTGTTTGATCTTAAATATAAAAAAACGATTCCTTCATTCCCAAAACAGGTGGTGGTGATTACCTCGGAAACAGGAGCTGCCGTACGGGATATTTTGAAAATCATCCGCCAACGAAACGATGTGGTGAATGTCATCGTCTACCCTTGCCTCGTCCAGGGACCCGACGCCGCGGCGGATATTGCCTCCGCCATCACAGAGGTCAACCGATTGTTTCCGGAAACCGATGTGATTATTGCAGGCAGGGGAGGAGGCTCTATGGAAGAGCTGTGGGCCTTCAATGAAGAGAAGGTGGTAAGGAGCATTTTCCTTTCGGAGATCCCCCTTATCTCCGCGGTGGGACATGAAACGGATTTTACTCTGGCGGATTATGCGGCGGACCGCCGGGCTGCCACCCCTACAGAAGCGGCGCAAATAGCCGTTCCCGACACGGAGGTTCTGCGAACCGCGGCGAAAACCTATATCGTTGAAATTTCAGACTCTGCCCGGCGCCTTTTGCGATTCTATGAACTGCAGACGGAACAATACAATATGGAGTCTTTAAAAAATAAAATATACAATCGAATTCGCCTGGCGGAAGTAAGAGGTGACAGTCTGAGCAGGGATATTTTCCACAGTATGTCCGAAAAGCTTGCTTTGAAATCGTCAGCCATGGAGATACGGCTTAGCGAACTAAAGGCGGGAAGCCCTTACGCCATCATGGCCCGAGGATACGGAGCCCTGATGGATGAAAGGGGTAAGCTTGTTACTTCCGCAAAGGCGTTGAAAACCGGCGATTCATTGACGGTTATATGCAAAGATGGTAAAATTATATGTTATGTAGAAGAGGTGAGGAGGGCGCCCTATGGATGTGAATAACCTGAGTTTTGAAAAGGCGATGGAAGGTCTTGAAAATTCCGCCGAAGCGTTGAAATCAGATGATATAACCCTGGAGGAAGCTCTGTCACGTTTTGAAGAAGGCATGAAGTATTACGAAAAGTGCAAAGAGCATCTGGCTGCCGCCGGCAAAAGAATACAGATATATGAAAAGACAAAGCAGGAGTTAACAGATTATTCCGATTAATGTTTGTAGAGTCCCAATTGATGTAATATTTACCCTCTGTTGACAAGGTAATAAACAGAGGGTGAGAAAGGCAGACGAATATGTTTAACGAAGATTATCGCAGGTATAAGGAATTGGTTGAAGAACATCTCCTGGATTTCCTGCCTGAAGAAGACAGGCATAATGAGACCCTGTACGAGGCGATGAAATACAGCCTGTCCTCCGGTGGCAAGCGTATTCGCCCGGTGCTGCTTCTTGCCGCCAGCGAGTTCTGTGGCTGCGATATCAATCAGTCCATTCCCTACGCGGTAGCGATAGAATACATCCATACCTATTCGCTGATCCACGATGACCTGCCCTGCATGGATAATGATGATATGCGCAGGGGAAGGCCTACCAATCACAAGGTTTTCGGTGAGAATATGGCGGTGTTGGCGGGAGACGGGCTCTTGTCCTCCGCGTTTGAGCTGATGATGAAGGATATGCTCCTGTATTTCGACGATCCGGTCAAACTGAAATGCCGGGTGAGAGCCGCGAATGAGATTGCAAAGGGAGCGGGCTGCAGAGGAATGGTGTCCGGACAGGCAGCGGATATTGAGTCCGAAGGCCGGCAATGCTCAAAGGAATATATTGAATATATTCACCTGAAGAAGACGGCTGCCCTTATCGTTGCTGCCGTAAGAGCCGGCGCTTATCTGTGCTGCGGAGAGAAGGACAGACTGGACGCTCTCACATCCTATGGAGAGGTTGTGGGACTGGGTTTCCAGATCGCGGATGACCTTCTGGATCTGGATGGCGACTCCGAGGCTCCGGAAGGGGATTCCCAAAAGAACAATACCTGTTCAAAGAGTACCTTCCCGTCAATCTACGGTGTGGAGGAGTCGAAGCGAAGGCTTGCGGACCTTACAAACAAAGCCCTGGATATCATGGCTCCCTTTTATGATGAAGGAGAGTTTTTCGTCGACTTTGCAAGTCAGCTTGCCGTAAGAAACAAATAACTAACGAGACGTGACAAATCAGAAATCCGCAGATTCGGGAAATCTCCCGAGGAAGCGCTAAAGAGGAGTAGACTTAATGAAACGTTTGCAGGAATATAACTTTCCTGAGGATTTAAAAACCATGTCCGAGAAAGAACTTGGACTTTTAGCTTATGCCATCAGAGATTTTCTCATTGAAAAAGTATCCGATACCGGGGGACATTTGGCTTCAAACCTGGGCGTTGTGGAGCTGACAATCGCCCTTCACCGAGTGTTCGACAGTCCCAGAGATAAGATCATATGGGACGTGGGTCATCAGGCCTACGTTCACAAAATACTCACCGGAAGAGCTGACCGTTTCGACACATTGAGAGCTCTTGACGGTCTTTCCGGCTTTCCCAAACGGAAGGAGAGCGTACACGATATGTACGATTCCGGTCATGCCAGCACATCCATTTCCATTGCCGCCGGCTATGCGGCCGCCCGTGATCTCGGCGGGAAAAAGGGAGAGATAATCGCCGTGATGGGAGACGGCGCCATGACGGGAGGAGTGGCCTTTGAGGCTCTTAACAACGTAGGAAGCTCCGGTTCAAAAATGCTCTTGATTCTCAACGACAATGAGATGTCCATCGACAAAAGCGATGGGGGGGTATCCCGGCATTTAGGAAAACTCAGAGCCTCCAAAACCTATCTGGGATTTAAAAAACAATTGAAAAAGACACTGAAAGGTCTTCCTCAGATAGGTGACGGCCTCTATTCGGGTTTTGAACATATACGGGACACTGTAAAGTTCGCGCTGGTTCCCGGAGCCCTTTTTGAAAGCTTCGGCTTTAAATACTTCGGTCCCTTTGACGGACACAACATACAGGAGCTTACAGAAGCTCTGAGCCTTGCAAAAACTATGGAAGGACCTGTGTTGCTGCACGTGGTCACAAAAAAAGGCAAAGGATACCGAAACGCGGAAGTCAACCCTTGTAAATTTCACGGCATTTCCCCCTTTGACGCAAGTACGGGAGAATTGCTTCGTTCATCCAAAAGGGAGACCTATTCCTGTGTTGCGGGTAACAAACTGGCGGAGCTGGGGGCAAAGAATGATAAAATTGTGGGGATAACGGCGGCTATGATGGAGGCCACCGGTCTTTCCATCTTCCGGGATTCTTTTCCGGAACGGACTTTTGACGTGGAAATCGCTGAACAACACGCGGTAGCTTTCGCCGCAGGTCTGGCTTTAGCCGGCTACAGGCCCGCTGTAGCTATTTACTCTACATTTCTTCAAAGGGCCTATGATGAGATTGTGGAGGATGTGTGTATTCCCGGACTGCCGGTACTCTTTCTCATCGATCGGGCTGGGAACGTGGGAAACGACGGAGAAACTCACCATGGCGTCTTCGATCTCTCTTATCTTTCCCACATGCCGGGAATGACGGTGCTTGCGCCAAAGGACGGAAGGGAACTCACCGCAATGATGGATTATGCCATGACCCTCGACGGTCCCTGTGCTATACGGTATCCCAGAGGAGGCGTTTCCGATCTCTCCGCCGGAGGCGAATGCATAATAGACGGCGGCTGCGAATTATTGAAGGAGGGCGGCGATGTAACCCTGGTGGCTATCGGCAAGATGGTGGAATACGCGCTGGCAGCTGAAGAAAAGCTGAAAGCTCAGGGAATAGAGGCAGAGATTATCAACGCCAGATTTTTAAAACCCCTGGATATGGAGAAGATCATTCATTCCGTGAAAAAGACGGGAAGGCTCGTTACAGTGGAAGACAATGTGCTTCCAGGCGGACTGGGGGCAAATCTCCTCCTTCTTCTCAGTGAAAACAATATATCCGATTTCAAGCATCTGGCCATTGGCTGGCCGGATAAATTCATAGAACATGGCGATACAGAGCTGCTGTTCCAGCGTTATGGCATGGACGCCGGTTCCATTGCGGAAAGGGTGCGTGACTTCATTGAAGGAAAGGCTTGACGTCCTTTTGGTCCGATTGGGCCACTATGAATCCCGTGAAAAAGCAAAAGCGGCGATTATGGCGGGACTGGTATATGTAGACAAGCAGCTCTGCGATAAAGCCGGTACTCCGGTAAAAGAAACAGCGCTGATTGAAATAAAACAGGATCTCTGTCCCTATGTCAGCAGGGGAGGGCTGAAGCTTGAAAAAGCCCTTCAGGAGTTTCATATGGATCTGAGCGGCTGTACGGCGATGGATATGGGGGCCTCTACCGGAGGCTTTACGGACTGCATGCTGCAGAAAGGAGCCGTAAAGGTATACGCCGTTGATGTGGGTTACGGCCAGCTTCATTATAGGCTTAGAAACGACCCCCGAGTCGTCAATATAGAGAGGACCAATATCCGCTATCTCGATCCGGATACCATCGAAGACGCCATGGATTTTATCAGCATCGATGTATCTTTTATTTCAGTCAACCTGATCTTCCCGGTTGCGGCGGAGCTTCTGAAAGAGGAAGGCGTAATCGTCTGTCTCATTAAACCGCAGTTTGAAGCGGGCAGAAGTCAAGTGGGGAAGCATGGAATTGTAAAAGAAAAGCCCGTACACGCAGAAGTGATACGGAAGGTCATAGGTTATGGGGAAAATTACGGGTTGAAGGCGGAGGGCCTTACCTGGTCTCCGGTAACCGGAGCAAAGGGTAATATTGAATACTTGATCCTGTTGAAGAAAAGCCGGGATGCCTCGACGGAACCCGCTGAAACGATAGATGAAAAGACTGTGGTTGAGTCGGCCTTTGCACATTTCGCAGAAAAATTCACTCCTTCAGAACCTTGTAAAACATAAAGGAAGATAGTATGGCACTGACACCAATGATGCAGCAGTATTTGGATATTAAAAAGGACTATCCCGACGCGATTCTCTTCTTTCGGCTGGGAGATTTCTATGAGATGTTCTTCGAGGACGCCAAAACGGCTTCCAGAGAGATGGAAGTCACCCTTACGGGCAAGAATTGCGGCCTTGAGGAAAAGGCTCCAATGTGCGGCGTTCCGTATCACTCGGCGGACGTCTACATCGCCAAGCTTGTGGAAAAAGGTTATAAAGTAGCCATTTGCGAACAGATGGAGGATCCGGCAACAGCCAAAGGAATTGTAAAACGGGAAGTAATTCGGGTAATAACTCCCGGTACGGCCATGAACGGAACCCTGCTGAGCGATGGAGAAAATAACTATCTGGCGGTGGTATCTATCGGTGGGTCCGGCGGCGCCTACGCTTATTGTGATCTTTCTACGGGGGAGATCGGCGCGGCGGAATTCATTCGAAGAGGTTTTGCGGAAAATCTTCTAAACGAGCTTATAAAGCTGTCCCCAAAAGAAATTTTGGTCATCTCCTCTGAGGAAGACGGTTATGAAACTGAGCTTCTCGCGGACTTAAAGAACCTGTCTGACGCTTATGTGGATGTTCTTGCATCCTCTTATTGCTCTTTCTCTCAGGCGGAGGAACGGATACTATCTCAGTTTAAAGTGAAATCTTTGAAGGGAATCGGGCTTGCGGAGCGAAAAATGTCCGTAGCCGCCCTTGGCGCTCTGCTTACATATCTCTTTGAAACCCAAAAACAGAAACTTTCTCATATCAGGAAACTTAAAATTACGGATATAAACAGCTTTATGTCCCTTGATAAAGCTACCATCAAAAATTTGGAACTGACAGAGACCCTGTTTGAGAAAAAGCAGCAAGGGTCCCTTTTAGGTGTGCTGGATAAGACCCGGACCGCTATGGGCTCGCGGAAAATGAAGCAGTGGCTGAGAGAGCCCCTGAACCAGGTGAAACCCATCTGTGAGCGACTGGACGCCGTAGAACTGCTGACGGATGATATTATACTGCGAAACGATCTGAGAGAGCATTTGAAGCAGATGTATGATCTGGAAAGACTGACAGGCCGCATAGCCTTCGGAAGCGCCAACGGCAGGGATTTCACCGCCCTGCGCAATTCCATCGCCGCCATACCGGATATTAAGGAATCCCTTAAGGGCTGCGGCAACTCTTTGCTGGAAACTTTAGAGGGCGAGATGGATCATCTGAAAGAGATTTCCTCTCTTATTGACAAATCCATCGTGGATGATCCCCCCTTCACCATTCGGGAGGGAGGGTTGATTCGTTCCGGCTATTCCGCAGAATTGGACGTCCTCAAGGATTCCATCCGGGACGGCCAGGTTTGGATCGCCGGACTTGAAGAAACAGAGCGGACCAGAACGGGCATAAAAAATCTGAAGGTAGGGTTCAACAGGGTCTTCGGATACTACATCGAAGTGACAAAGTCCAACTACAATCTGGTGCCTGAGGATTATATCAGGAAACAGACTCTGGTCAACTGCGAGCGTTTCATCACCCCGGAGCTGAAAGAGGTGGAAAGCCTGGTTCTCAACGCGGAAGCGAAGATCAATCAGCTGGAATACGAGCTATTTCAAGCTATCCGGGAGGAACTGCAGAGCTTTATCGACGTCATACAGTCAACATCCTCCGCCATCGCTTCCCTTGACGTACTGCTTTCCTTTGCCGAAGTAAGCAGTCGATTAGGCTATGTTAAGCCTTTGGTGGATCATTCGGATGTGATACAGATTGAAAAGGGCAGGCATCCGGTGCTGGAACAGATAACCAGAGACGGTATTTTTGTCAGCAACGATTTATATATGGATCGGAAGGAGCAGAGTATGCTTCTGATCACGGGACCGAATATGTCGGGAAAATCCACCTATATGCGCCAGACAGCCCTCATTGTGCTCATGGCCCAGGCAGGCTGTTTTGTCCCGGCGGAACAGGCGAAAATAGGCCTTGTAGATCGTATCTATACCCGGATCGGCGCTTCCGATAACCTGGCTCAGGGTCAGAGTACATTCTTTGTGGAGATGAGCGAATTGGCTTACATATTAAACACCTCTACAGAAAAAAGTCTGGTCATTCTGGACGAAATCGGCAGAGGGACCAGTACATACGACGGGCTTTCCATCGCCTGGGCCGTGGTAGAGTATCTCTGCCACCCCAATTGGAAGGTGCGCACGTTGTTTGCCACTCATTACCATGAACTTACCGTTCTGGAAGGCCATATAAAAGGTGTAAAAAACCTCAATGTGGACGTTCAGGAGCACAGCGGAAATATCGTATTTTTACATAAAATAGTGGAGGGCA
>WPCH01053594.1_pt1 | contig 41479 bp, 44 predicted proteins | sample 5399881 | NCBI WGS metagenome assembly WPCH01 (sample SAMN12869468, study PRJNA574797) | sludge metagenome | isolation source: wastewater treatment of pH5 | place: China:Beijing | collected 2019-05-20
ACATTGAAGGATTTTATAACCGAAATCGAATCCATAGCTCGATTCACTATCTAACCCCACAGGAATTTGAAGAATTAGCAAAAGAAAAAATGGCTTAACCGTCTCTACTAAAATGTGTCCAAGATATTGACTCAAATCCAATTAATGGGGAAAGCTATATTTTCGATAGAGAGATGATTAACGAAAATGGAATTTCAGAAAGAAGTTATCTTTTAGAGCCTCAGCAAGATAACTATAATATTTTTTCAATAGATTATAATTTAAATAATGAGGATAAAATAATTTCATTAATCAAACAGTTTTCCATAGTGAATAAATTGTATGGGAAAACGCATCTATATATTTTAGGTGGAGGGGATAAACGACGAATATTTAAAGAAATTGACTCTTTAAATTTAGAGGAAAATGTCACTTTATATGGTTATGTTAAAGATTTTGAAATAATCAAAAATTATATTGATATGGTGATACTTCTTAATAATATGTATGATCAAAAGATTCCTTTCTTAAAATTAATACAGGTAATCAACAACACTCCTACTATTTGCTTAGAAAACGATGATGACATGTTAAATATAATATCTTCTGTTGGGGGAAAGACCGCTGATTTGGAAACTCTTTCAGAAGTTATTTTAGAATTAATAATTGATAAAAATGGTATAAAGCAGTTTGATAGTGAATATTATAATCAAATAAACTATAGTAATTTTAAAAAGATTTTTGAATAGAGATTGGAGTAATACTGAGGTGTATATATTTTGAAAATAAAGAAAAAAATTAAGTATTATCGTGAGGTTTTGTCTTTTTTTGGTAATCCAGTAATGGAGAACATGACGAATAAACGTGTTAAGCAAAACAGCATTTATTTAAAGGAGCTAAAGAAGAAAACAATAAAAAAGAATAATGTTTTGTTGGAATCTTACCATGCAGTTAGTTTGACAGGGAATGTTTACGCCTTATATCAAGAACTAAGAAAAAGAGAAGAATATTCAATGTATTGGGTATATAAAGACAAAAACGATCCTATGATAGACCAAATCAAACAAACAGATAAGAAAGTAAAATTTGTAAAATACGAGTCTAACAAATATTATAAGTTACTAGCTAGCTGTGAATATTTAATAAATGATACTTCATTTATGCCCTATTTTATTAAACAAGAAGGTCAAATTTATATTAATACTTGGCATGGCACCCCATTGAAAACATTGGGCTTAGATATAAAAGATGCTGGTTTTTCAGACCATAAAAATATCCAGCGTAATTTACTCCATGTAGACTATTTATTGATGCCAAATGAATTTACTGCAGACAAGTTGATTAATAGTCATGACCTAAAAGGAATATTTCCTGGAAAAGTATTTGTTACTGGCAATCCAAGAGTAGACATGATTTTTAAAGAAAAAAAAGAGTTATTAGTGAAATATAATCTTCCAAAGGACCAAAAGATAATGCTTTATGCACCTACATGGAAGAAAGACATCGATTCTACAACGGATGAGGATATAAAAGAATTAATTAATGAGCTAGATAAATTACAAGATGCTGTTGGTGAAGAATATAAAGTACTTCTTAAAACTCACTATTTTATTTATGACTTATTTGTTGAAAAAGGATATGCCAATAAAATATTGCCTAATTGGATTGACACCAATGAATTATTGGCTTGTGTGGATAGATTAATAACCGACTATTCTAGTATTTTCTTTGATTTCTTACCTTTAAAAAAACCTATATATTTTTATATTCCAGATAAAAAAACATATGATAAAAAAAGAGGATTTTATTTAGATATAGACAATCTTCCGGGAGAGGTTAGCATGGATTTTGACTCTCTATGTAGTAGCCTTAAAGTGCCAGAAAAAAAATATTTAAAAAAATATAGTAGTAAAATCCACAGATATATCCAAAATTTTTGTTATCTAGACAATGGTGATAGTAGTAAGAGAGCCATAGAAGTTTTATTTAATAGTAACAGTAGTAATGTTATGCAGCTGAATTATTCTAGCGAAAAAAAAGTGATATTGTTATATCCAGGAGGATTTTATAATAATGGTATAACTAATTCAATAATCAATTTATCACACAGAATTGATTATTCTCGTTATGAACTTGTACTTTTAGATTTTGCTAATATCAATACAGAAAAAAAGGAAAATATGAAAAGGTTACATCCAAAAGTTCATTTTATTTATAAATTTTCATATGTGAATAGAAGTATCTTAGATACTATAAATCAAAACATACTTTATAGACAAGGATACTCATCCAAATATTTAGATAAAGAAAGAATTCAAAGTACGTTAAATTACGAGTTAAAGAGAATTATTGGAAATCTTCAACCGGATATAGGTGTTGATTTTGGTGGGTATAATAAGATGTTTAATGCTTTAATTGGGCTGTCAAATATAAATCAAAAAACAGTTTATTTACACAATACTATGAAGAATGAATATGAAAAAAAAATAGGCAAAAAGTTTAAACATAAATGGAATTTAAAAGTCATATTCAGTTTGTATGATAAATATAACCGAATTATTTCAGTATCAGAAAGTGCTAATGAACAAAATATCTTAGATTTATCACAATACGTTAAGGATATTTCTAAAATGAAGTATGTAAATAACATAATTAATGATACAGAAATATTGAATCAACTTCAACAAACCTCTAAAATTGCGGACGGAAAGGTAATAATTTCTGAAATTGATCAAAAAGAGCGAGTACCATTTAAAGAAGAAAGCACAGATTACGGGGTAATAAAAATAAAATCAATAGTGCCTCCTGATAAACTGAAAATTAATTTTGTAAATGTCGCTAGGATTAGTCCAGAAAAAAACCATTTGGGCTTAATAAGTGCTTTTTCAAAATTATGTGAAGATTATGATAATTGTGTTCTTCACATTTTGGGTGCAGGCCCTATTGAAAAACAGGTATATAAATTGATTATAAAATTAGGACTATCTGATAAAGTCTTTCTCCATGGATTTGTTGAAAATCCTATGTTTTTTGTATCTAAATGTGATTGTTTTATTTTGCCATCAAATTATGAAGGACAGGGGCTCTCGTTAATTGAGTCGATGATTTTAAAAGTCCCTGTTATAGGTACAGATGTTCCGGGAATTAGAAGTGTTATAAATTCTAAAGAACGAGGCTTGCTAATCAACAATACTGTTGAGGATATATATATGGCTATGAAAAAATATATTGAGCATCCGTTTGAAAAACCTATTTTTAATTCTGAAGAATATAATGATGAGGCTATGGCTTCATTTTATAAATATGTTTGTAATGAATAGGTAATTCTATTCATAGAAAAGGAGAAAAAATGAAACGCGTTATTACTTATGGTACATTTGATTTGTTACATTATGGACACATTAATCTTTTAAAAAGAGCAAAAAAACAAGGGGATTACTTAATTGTAGTGTTATCTACAGATGAATTTAATTGGGATAAAAAACAAAAAAAATGTTATTTTTCCTATGATAAACGAGAAAAGTTGTTAGAAGCAATTCGATATGTCGACCTAGTCATTCCCGAGAACTCTTGGGAACAAAAAGTCTCAGATATTAAAGAATTTAAGGTTGATAAATTTGTGATGGGCAATGATTGGCAAGGAAAATTTGATTATCTTCACGAAGAAACTGGCGTGGAGGTAATCTATTTAGATCGAACTCCAGAGATTTCAACAAGTCAGATAAAAGAAGACTTAAATAAACAGTTAAAACAATAAAATTACTAAACATGTTTTGTTTTTCTGTATTATAATGAAAGATAACGATTAGTTTACTGGAGGAAATTTAATGAAAAAAATCGCAGTTTTAGGCCCAGGTTCTTGGGGGACTGCCCTAGCGCAGACCTTAGCAGAAAATGGTCATGATGTTCGAATTTGGGGAAACGTTCCTGAACAAATTGATGAAATCAATAACTATCATACCAATAAACATTTTTTACCAGACTTGCAAATTCCTGAATCAATTGTCGGATATAAAGAATTAGCGGAAGCTGTTGATGGTGCCGATGCTGTGTTATTCGTTGTCCCAACAAAAGCGATTCGTTCAGTTGCACAAGAATTGTTAGAAAAAATGAATACGAAACCAATCATCATTCATGCAAGTAAAGGTCTGGAACAAGGGACACACAAACGTATTTCAGAAGTGATTGCAGAAGAGCTTCCAGAAGAAAAACGTCAAGCAATCGTTGTTCTTTCTGGCCCAAGTCATGCAGAAGAAGTTGCTGTTCATGATATCACGACAATTACGGCTGCAAGTATTGATCAAAAAGCAGCAGAATTTGTTCAAGATTTATTTATGAACGATTATTTCCGAATCTATACAAATAACGATGTGATTGGTGTAGAAACAGGTGCTGCATTAAAAAACATTATCGCGATTGGCGCTGGTGCCATCCATGGGCTAGGATTTGGTGATGACGCAAAAGCGGCTATCATGACTCGCGGCTTAGCTGAAATCAGTCGTCTGGGTGTAGCTATGGGTGCTAACCCACTGACATTTATCGGTTTGAGCGGTGTCGGTGATTTGATTGTTACTTGTACAAGTGTTCATTCTCGTAACTGGCGTGCAGGAAACTTATTAGGACAAGGGCATAAATTACCTGAAGTTCTAGAAAACATGGGGATGGTTGTTGAAGGTGTTTCAACAACGAAAGCCGCTGTTGAACTAGCTAAGCAATTAAACGTGGAAATGCCAATCACTGAAACCATCTATAGTGTGTTATATGAAGATAAAGATATCAAGCAAGCTGCAAAAGACATCATGTTGCGCGATGGTAAAACAGAAAATGAATTTATGTAAATAATTAAAAGAGAGCGAGCAAAAGGGAAACATCATCTTGCTCTCTTTTTTACTGAGTATAAAACCGAAAGAAAGTAGGTTTCCTATTTTACCTCTGCTATAATATTTGAATGAGAACTTTATTTTAAATGGATGATTGTGAGAAAGGAACGAACAAATCATGACAAAAGTTAGAAAAGCTGTGATTCCAGCAGCAGGATTAGGCACACGTTTTTTACCTGCCACAAAAGCGATGGCAAAGGAAATGTTGCCAATCGTTGATAAGCCAACGATTCAGTTTATTGTTGAGGAGGCTTTGGCTTCAGGGATCGAAGATATTTTAATTGTTACCGGAAAAGCAAAGCGACCAATTGAAGACCACTTTGATTCAAATGTTGAATTGGAAACAAACTTACGTGAAAAAGAAAAAAATGAATTATTGAAATTAGTCGAAGAAACGACAGACGTTAATTTACACTTCATCCGTCAATCTCATCCAAAAGGTTTAGGTCATGCTGTATTACAGGCGAAAGCTTTTGTAGGAGATGAACCTTTTATTGTGATGCTGGGGGACGATTTAATGGTGGATGATGTACCTTTGACAAAACAATTGATGAATGATTACGAACAAACAACATCTTCAACAATCGCTGTTATGAGTGTTCCGCATGAAGATACATCGAAATATGGCATTATCAATCCTGGTGAAATTGTTTCAGATGATGTTTACAGTGTGAAAGATTTTGTGGAGAAACCAGATCCAGCAGACGCACCAAGTAATTTGGCTATTATTGGACGTTATCTGTTAAATCCAGAAATCTTTACTATCTTGGAAACACAAAAACCTGGTGCGGGTAACGAGATTCAGTTGACGGATGCGATTGATGAACTGAACAAAAGTCAACGTGTATTTGCACATGAATTTAAAGGTACACGCTATGATGTCGGAGATAAGTTTGGCTACATGAAAACGAGTATCGAATATGGATTGCAGCACCCAGAAATTGGTGAAACGCTAAAAGAATATCTGATTGAATTAGGAAAAGAATTAAAGTAATTGATTGAGTAATTGATTTAAAGTAGAGGCCAGGTTGTTTGGTCTCTATTTTTATGTGTTTGGATGATTTGTTTTAGAACTTTGAGTGATAGCAGAGTGGGGGATGATTTTGTTGCGAAGTGTTCCCTAAGCAACTACTCGCAATAACTCTCAACTGTCCAAAAATATGAATGGCTATTTTTGGTAGTTGCGCATTATTTTTTTGGAGCTGACCGCTTGGAGCCGCAACCTTATCCACGGTGTTCCCAAAACAACTCCTCCATATAGCTTGCATTCATTTCAAAATATGGAAAACTATTTTGAGTGTTTGCTCGCTATCTTGTCGGAGCTAAACGTTTTGCGCCACAACCTTTTTCTATTTGACAGCTGACTGGTTTGCTATAAAATAGATAGCAGACATCATTTTTACTTAAGATTAGTGGAGGGAAGTGTGGGTGGCTGACGTTGTACAAGCCGATTGTGATGAATAAACAAGACAAAGCTTTGAAAAAAGTTGCCCGAATGCAGTTACTTGAACTCTTGAATGAAAATCCTGAGTGGTATCATTCTCAAAAAGTAGCACCTAAAAAAATAAAACAGTTAGCCACACTTTTAGTAGAGAATCAGAAAATAACGAATCGTGTTCCCAAAAAAGAAACAGTAATCAATCCTCGCTATTTTTTATTACTTCATTTTTTGGGTTTTACCAATAAAGAGGTACAAGAAATCTTATTTCCAACGAAACAAAGTTATTTGCTGTGGAAAGAGGACTATGGGTATGACAAATTAAAGAGTACTGCCATTGTGAAAAAGAAACAGTTGTTGATCCAGACGCTGGCAGATCAGTGGCATGTATATGAGCTCGCAGAACATTCAGTGCAAACAGTTAACGATTTTTGGCGAGAACAAAAGGCATTAGTTGAAGCTGGACAGAAAGCTGTGGATGGATTGAGTGTACAAGAAATTAATGAGATTTTAGGTTTTTATGAAGTGTTGGACGGTATTACTGATTTTTCTCGAATTCAAAAACAGCTAATACTGGAAAAAAAGAATCGTTTTGTCTAAGGAAGTGCACGAATCTGTGCTTAAAAGAAGCTTTAATTTTTGCTTAAATGTACAAAAATAGAACGATATTAAAGAAGAAACGTTAACAATTTTTTTGAATTAGTAGTAAACTAGTGAAGAGTTTTTGTCGAACGGAATTTAAATAGAAGGTGTGAAGTTCATGGAGAAACTAATAGCAATCGCTCAATCATTATTAGATGGACTGAAGTGGTTACTGGAAGGAAGCAATTGGCTGATTTTATTACCTTTCTTTTGTGTAAGTTTTTATATCATGTTTCAGATGGTCAGACGCAAAGAAAAAGGATTGATTTTCGTATGGTATTTAGCAACGATTGCACTTGGTAGCTTAATGTTGCAAATAGCAGTTAACATCGAAGTGGCGCTGATCTTTGCAGCCGTTTTGATTAGTTTATATGTAGTAGTTTGTATCCCTTATCTGGGGCATCGAATGCATTTGATCAAAAAAGGAAAGCATGCGGCTCCGTATCGCTCAGTGAAAGAAGAAAAAGAGGTTGGATGAGTAGTCTATTCCAAAAGTTAGATGTTTGATCTAACTTTTGGGTGTACTATGTTGACTCCAGCCTCTTTTTTAGTCATTTTGTAGGTGAGTGTATGTGAATGAAATTTATTTAATTAAATTTTGACTGCTTGTTATTTGAAAAAGTGTTATGATAAAGGCTTTGTAACGGCTGATAAGCTAGTAAAAACAGTATATAATAACAGGATTATAATTATGAAAAGATAACGTGCTCTTGTTTTTTTTAGATTCACCTCTTGCACTCAGCAAATAGTTTCCTTACAATGGTGACAGATAGAAACAGCTGAATAAAAAAAAGGTTCCCTACTTCTTAGTTGGCGCTAAGAAGCAGGGAATGACTTGTCAGTACGCGCTGACCAATCATTTTGCCATAGTCAATGCAGTGCATCGACCTTTTTTATTGTACCTAATCTAAGGTGAAATTTCTACCCCTATGTAGATTTTTGTGAAGGTTGCACGCTTGTTTATTTGCTATGTCAAGGTATTGGGCTAGACGCTCAATACCTTTTTTTGTTGGGGAAAAATAACGACAAGTAAAAATAAGGCGACAATCACTAATTTGTTGTTTTCCTTTTAGTGGGCAGCTGTTTCTATTGATTTTGATTCGTGGGGGAGACTAATGAGTTTACGTTATTTTGATTATTATCAGCAGTTGGAAGAAAAACTACGAGTAGAAGAACAATTAATGATTCAAGCAGGAACTTGGATTGCTCAGCGGGTAGCTGTAGGGGGACGGTTACAGATTTTTGCTAGTCGAACGTTGGGTGGCGTTGCTTTTGAATTTTGGGAACAGCTTCCAGAGCTTATTCCTGGAAAGTTGATCAAAAATCCAGCTAATGGTATTTATGAGAGGTTAGAGGGAACCGGACAAGCGATTATTGAACAGGTAGATGCCCAGCCGCAAGACATTTTTTTATTGTTGTCAAATGAAGGACGTAACCCAGCTATTATTGAACTTGCACAGTGGATCAAGGAACATGAATATCCATTAATCATCGTGACGGGTTTTGATTTATCCAGAAGTATAAAATCACAGCACAGCAGTGGCTTACGGTTATTTGAGATTGCAGATTTGGTTTTAGATAATCATGCAAAATTGCATGATACAGTGCTGACTTTACCTGAGTTAGATCCAGCAATTTGTGGAACAGCCTCCATTTCTAGCATGCTTTTACTTCAGCAGATGCTCTATTTCATTGCTCAGTTTTTACTTCAAAAAGAGACATATTCAGATTAAGGGATTGTCAGTCAAAGAGTTTTCCACAGTAATTAGTGTGGAAAATGGGCAAAAATTCTGTGTTCCACAGCGAGAGAAACAGTTTTATGAAAAGAAAACGATTTTCTAAGGTGTAAATCCGTGACAAGTAATGAATAGTTAGTTATTTTTAGTAGTTAAATAGCTTAAATAATAGTGTTTTTATTATATATTCAGTTATTTATTTTGGTGTTTCACAAAAAAGTGTGGATAACAGTCGACCAAATGATTGATGTGGATGAATGGCTGATTGAATAAAAGAATAATCCACAAAAAGTTAAGGCCATCTTATAGACTTTAAAGCAAACCTTTAATTGTTTGAAATCTCATTGAAAAGTTAGAATCATTTTGGTATCGTTATCTAAGAAAGTGAAGCGAGATCAACTTGTTATCTTAATAACTGTTGAGAAAAAATTAAAGGATAAGTGGGAAAAAAGATGAGAAGAGCTGAGAAAAAACGAATGGGCACGGGACGAAAAGTTTTTTTATGGATTTTAAGTATTTTGTTGATTATCATTGCGGGGATTGCCGTGTACGCAGGAAAAATTTATTTTGATGTGAAGTCAACAGCGGATAAGACTTATGAAACAGTTGATCGAATTACTGAATCAAAACGAGATAAAAAAATTGATTATGACGCAGGCGATCCATTCTCAATTTTACTATTAGGTGTGGATACGGGAGACTTTGGTCGAACGGATCAAGGCCGTTCGGATTCAATTATGGTTGCAACGGTCAATCCACAGAAGAAGACCACGACTTTAGTAAGTATTCCTCGTGATACCTACACGGAAATCGTTGGGCATGGGACAAGTGATAAAATCAACCATGCATATGCGTTTGGTGGTATGGCAATGTCTATTGCGACAGTTGAGAACATGTTAGATATTCCAATTGATCATTATGCGGAAATCAACATGAAAGGAATGCAAGACTTGGTTGATGCAGTTGGTGGCGTTGATGTAAATAATAAATTGACGTTTAGTTATGATGGAACTGATTTTCCAATTGGTAAACAAACCTTGAATGGCGCAGATGCTGTGAAATATGCACGGATGCGTTACGATGATCCAAAAGGCGATTACGGCCGTCAAGATCGTCAACGTCAGGTGATTTCTGGGATCATCAACAAAGTGAAATCAGTCGATACATTGACAAACTATACAAACTTGCTGGAAGCTTTGGGCAATAATGCAACGACAGATGTTTCTTGGGATACGATTAAAGTGTTAGCGACAAATTATCGTGATGCCTTTTCAACAATTCATTCAGAACAGTTAGCTGGAGATTCATTTACTGGCGATGGCACAACTGGAGAAAATGGCATTTCTTATCAACGAGCAAGCAGTGAAGAATTGGATCGAATCCAAAAAGAATTAAAAGAACAATTGAAATAGAATAAATAAAAAAGAATTATTAACGAAAAACTCAGAGCAACCTTTTCACTGGTTGCTCTGAGTTTTTTTAGCGATAAGCTGGGGAAGATAAAAAAATAAGGGTCGGCTGAAAGGTTCTTTCCTTTTGTCCAATCCTTATTTTTGTTTGCTGTTAGATTAGATGAGTCCAAAAAATAAAGCGAAAGCAGCCAAGCAAAATGCTTTTGCAAAAGACATGATTTTTCGTGGGTCCCGAACGATCGTTTTAGCATCAACAAATGCTTCGGAACTTAAAATATAAGAACTCACAATAATCAATAAAATAGCAATTAGTAATAGTACTAACATAACTCTCACTCCTTCAAGTTCTCAGCAGTAGTATAGCATGCTGACCTAGAAGTTGCGAGTTATTTACAATTTCTTAAATAAATTTATAACAAAATGGGTAAACGATTTAACATGATTACTATTCAAAATCTTGTTGTCCTTCCTGAAAAATGGTTTGTTGATATTGGCGAAAAAAAGTGCCACGACGATAATGTTGCTGATGTGTCAAAACCTGTTGGAAGGAACGGACTACCCAGTTTGATTTTGGAAAGAATGGGAAAAATGTTGGACTATTGATTGGCGTGAAGTCTGTGTAGATCATCAAATGACAAGAAAACGCGAGGCGAATTCTTTTTGTTAAGTTTCGCTTCTTGATTGGAGAAAGAAAACGGAGCTGATTCGTTAACTGAATCGTTGTTTGAAAAGCTTGTTCTTCAATTAGCTGAATTTGTAATGGGTTAAACCAAATGGTGGTTACTTTTTTTGCAGATTCTAATGGTAGCAAACTTTGAGTACGAATCGCTGCCGGTAATTTGTAGTGGTTAACGGAAAGAAGTGTGCGCATCGTTTTGAGATACCAGCTTAATTTTAGCTGGTGATGGCTGTCTAGTAGATAAGTAATGATTTCTTGTGCAGAGCTTGCCACTAACATGCATTCATGCTGAAAAACGATCCAGCAACGCTTGAAGTTTGTGGTTGTGTCTGGAAGCAGTGCATAAATTTCGATATCTAAAGGAATTTGGTATAAAAAATAAAGTTGTTCTGATTTGGAAAAGGATTCTTTTCTTTCAATAGAAGAAACAAATGCCGATTCACAATAAATAGTTGTTAAATCATTGATGGTATAACGATTTTTGCAGGATATAATCATAAACTACCTCCAAGAATAATGTCATAATTCCTCGTGTAGCTACAGTTTAGCATATGGGGATAGGACAATTTGTGACGAGTAAAAGCTCTTTTTATTTTTTACAGTGAATTCATTTTTTCTTAAGCTGTGGGTACCGGCCGGAAAAATGGAAAAGGTAGAAAAAGATGGAGCAAAAAGAGTTAGAAGATCTATGTCAGAAATACGAAAAGCTGTATCACAAGGTGGTAATGAAATGTGGGATTTATCAAAACAATCAGGAATACGAGGAGTATGTTCAATTAGCGCGGATTGCTTTCTTTGAAGTGGTACGGGAATTTGCAACGCAAAAAAGTTTTGAAGCGGCTTATCCGATAGGTTATTTATTTCAAAAAATTGTCTGGAAAATAAAAGCACATCAACGAAAATTATGGCGCCAGCAAGAAATTTTAGTAGCAGCGAATGAGGAAAAAGAGCAACAGTTAATAAGTGGACTTTCTACTGGATCATCTGATTCTTCGTATGAATTCGCAGATCAAAGACTGGCAATGTGTTTTCTTTGGCACAAACTATCAGTAAAAGAAAAACGATTTTTGGAGTATCGCTTAGAAAAAGCTCGAAGTAGTCACTATCCTGCGCCAGCAAGTAGACAAACATTAGCCAATTGGCGAAAAAAACTAAAAAAACGGTGGCAGGATGAAAAAATCAACTAAAATTTTGACATTGTTCATTCTGAACGCGTTACTAGTGGTGTGAGTAAACGAATGATGAATGAACCGGTGCAGACGTTGTTCAAACTACTTACGAATCAAGAAGGGAGAAACTGATGGAGAAAAAATTAGAAAGTACCAAATTAACAATTTATTTTACAAATTTGGAAACAGAGGAAGAATATCGTCAAACGATTGGGTCGATCATTCCTAATCCAGAAGATGAAAAGGTGTTGGCTTTAGGAGATATTTTTCAATTATTGACGCCAAAAGAAGTAAAATTCGCTTCTGTGTTGAAAACGGAAGCAACGAGTTATCGAAAGAGTTAAGGGAGAAGAGAAAATGAAAAAACTACAGTTGATCTTTTCAGATAGTGAAGGGAAAAATCAAAGAATCACCCCCGTAATTGCGTCCCATTCATTGACAGCGGAGGAGGTTCAGGAAATGATGCGTCGCTTAAGTGAATTGAATCTTTCAGTCAAGGAAGGTGTGACGCTTTATGCGTATCCATTAGGTGCGAAGTATATTGAAACAACTGAAACGGTCTTGTTTTAACCAAAAATAAAAAGGAAAAGAGAGAAGAAAGAATTGTTGCCAATTCTTTCTTCTCTCTTTATACACGTTGATGAAAGAGTCTTCCCCAAAACTCTTTACACCATGATTATAATACATTTGTTATCAATTATGCAACGAAGTTTACCTTTTGTAATAAAAAAGTTTACAGATCAAGGTTTTACAGATAATGCATGTTATTTTTTCTGGTTATTAAAAAGAAATGTTAAGATTATTCGTTTGTTTTTAATGAAACAGTATGATAAATTCGTGGGAATTTTGGTTTAAATTTGCTTGGTGACGAAAAAAATTCTAATGAATTGGTTACTTAATACAATGAAGTCAATGGTTTGTGTTGTATTATTCGCTTATTATTTTCTAATAAATTATTCATGTGAGTGAAGAAGTTTTCCTGTATAATCTTTTTGATTATCCATTTTTTATTCATCACAATATCATTGTGAACAGAAAGGAAGAAACTACTTGAAGAAAAATCCTTCTTCGGAAAAAAACAAGCGAGACCTCACCAAGTTAACGACACCACATACGTATGTCATTATTTTTGGTGTAGTAATCTTTGCTTGGATCTTAACGTTTTTGGTACCAGCTGGTCGATTTAGCACACAGGAGATCGAATACCAAGACGCAAACGGAGAAACAAGTACACGAACAGTACTTCGTCAAGACTCTTTCCGTTATGCTTATGCACTTGATAAAGGGTATGTCTTCGATCAATTAGAAAAATTACAAGATAATCCAGCGGAACGTGAGAAATTGGATGTTCCAGAAGCCGGATTAGAAGATGTACTTGCTGCTGGCGAAAAACAGTTAACACAAGAAAAATTAGATGAGATTGCTTTAACAGATGAAGTACTTTATGACGAGTACGGAGATAATATTTATGACACGTCGAAAAAACTACACAAAACAGCAAGAGTTTGGGGAACGGACGATTTTGGTGGATTTGGCTTCCTGAATTTTGTGTTTGAAGGGTTAGTTTCCGGTGATAAATATGGTTCTGCAGTCGGAATTGCGGCACTGATCTTGGTTGTTGGTGGTGCTTTTGGGATTATCATGCGAACGGGTGCAATCGATGCAGGAATTTATGCCATTATCAGTAAAACAAAAGGACTTGAACGTTTAGCCTTACCGCTATTATTCTTTGCTTTTTCTTTTGGGGGCGCGACGTTTGGAATGGCAGAAGAAGTTATTCCGTTTTCAATGGTCATGGTACCGTTCGTCATTGCGCTGGGGTATGACTCGATTGTCGCAGTGACGGTCACCTACGTTGCTTCGCAGATTGGGAATGCAACATCTTGGATGAGTCCATTTAGTGTTGCAGTTGCGCAAGGGATTGCTGGGATTCCAGTATTGTCTGGGGCAACTTTCCGCTTGATTATGTGGGTGATCGTAACGGGGTTATCAGCTGTTTACTTAATGATTTATGCGGAACGAATTCGTAAAAATCCAGCTAGTTCTGTGACCTATAAATCAGATGCTTACTTCCGTGATCATCTTGAAAAAACAACAGACGAGAAAAAAGCTTTCACACTTGGTCATAAATTGATCTTAGCTGAAATGTTGATCGTTTTAGTTTGGATCATTTGGGGAGTAACACAAAAAGGATATTATATCCCAGAAATTGCTTCACAATTCTTTGTCATGGGATTAGCTGCAGGGATCATTGCAGTAATCTTTAATCTGAATGATATGAAGATTAATGATGTTGCTTCTTCTTTCCAATCAGGTGCAGCTGATTTAGCTGGAACAGCGATTGTTGTTGGTATGGCAAAAGGAATTTTACTCGTATTGGGCGGTTCAGATGCTTCGGTTCCTTCCGCATTGAATACGATACTGCACAGTATTGGAACAGTCTTAACTGGTGTACCTGCTGTGATTGGTGCATGGGCAATGTACCTATTCCAAAGCTTGTTCAATTTAGTGGTCACATCAAACTCTGGTCAAGCAGCGTTAACAATGCCAATCATGGCACCACTTGCTGATTTGGTTGGTGTTTCAAGACAAGTTGCTGTCTTAGCTTACCAGCTTGGTTCTGGATTTATGGATGCCTTCACGCCAGTTTCGGCTAGTTTGATTGGTGTGCTAGGTGTTGCTCGAATCGAGTGGGCCAAATGGGCGAAGTTCCAAATCAAAATGCAAGGCTTCTTATTTATTTTGGGAACAATTTTTATTATGATTGCGATTGCAATTGGGTTACAATAAAAAATAAAATGAAGGGATGGACAGGTCAGCTAGCTGAGCTTCGTTCATCCTTTTTTTAAAAGAAATGGAGGAAAATCATGAAAATTATTCGACAGGCACAAGTTTATGCACCAGATTATTTAGGCGTAATGGATGTTTTACTTTCAGGAAATGAAATCATTGCCATGGAAGAACAATTGACTGGTGATTTTGCAGAAGTTGAGCTAGAAGAAATTGATGGTCAAGGGAAAATCTTGACTCCAGGTTTTATTGATGGTCACTTTCATATTTTAGGTGGTGGCGGTGAAGGTGGTTTTCAAAATCGGACGCCGGAAGTAACTCTTAGTCAGTTAACTAGTGCTGGCGTGACGACAGTCGTTGGATGTTTGGGAACTGATGGTCAAGGACGTGATATGACTGCGTTGATTAGTAAAGCACGCGGACTGGAAGCAGAGGGAATCACGACGTATGTTTATGAAGGTTCGTATCGTTTGCCAGTCAAAACGATAACAGATTCATTGATCAAAGATTTTCTAGTAGTTGATAAAGTAATTGGAATTGGAGAAATTGCGGTTTCTGATCACCGTTCTTCCCAACCAACATTTGAAGAATTTTCTCGAGCAGTTGCAGATGCACGCGTTGGCGGTATGTTGTCTGGCAAAGCAGGAATTACCAACGTCCACTTAGGTGGTGGTTCAAGAAAACTGGAATTGTTGACACGTGTTGTGGAAGAAACTGAAATTCCAATTACACAATTTTGGCCAACGCATGCGAATCGAACAGCAGATTTATTTGAAGCTTGTTTAGCGTTTGCTAAGCAAGGGGGAACGATTGATTTTACCGCAAGTGAAGATCCTGATTTTTGGGAAAAAACCGATGGCGAAATTCGGTTTAGTCAAGCTTTAAAGCGAGTGATTGAAGAAGGTGTTTCTCTAGATAACTTTACGATGACTTCGGATGGTCAAGGAAGCTTACCTTACTTTGATGAAAATAATCATTTCTTAGGAATGGGTATTGGAAGTGCCCGCGCATTATTGGTTGGAATCAAAGAAGCAGTCGAGAAAGAGAATATTCCGTTGGAAATCGCACTAAGAGCAATCACTTCTAATCCGGCACGTGTGCTGAAGCTAGCTAAAAAAGGACAAATCAAAGTCGGAAATGATGCTGATTTATGTTTACTTGATGCAGACACACTGGCAATTGATACAGTGATCGCCAAGGGAAAAGTAATGGTCCAAGAAAAAGAAGTCAAGGTGTGGGGAACATTTGAACAACTTCGTTAATGAAAAAATAATGGACTGAGGTGTTCTATTTGTCTGAATAATTGGTTGATGTTACTCTATAAATAGAACAAACATTAATCATTATTTATCAAGGAGGAAGCATCATGGCAGATTTAAAAGGACGTTCAGAAGACTTGAAGGACAAAGTAGTCGGTGAAGGTAAAGAAGCTTATGGTAAAGCAACTGGTGATAAATCAAAAGAGGTTGAAGGTAAAGCACAATCTTTAGGTGCAGATATCAAAGAAAAAGTTCGTGACCTTGGTGACGATATCAAAGAAGGCTTTGAAGATGTCAAAGATAAGCTTTCAAAAAAAGATAAATAGGTCATTACTTTTGATACCTTAGACTAAAAAATAAAGGATGGAACAAAACGTCATTTCGTTTTGTTCCATCCTTTTGTTTTTATTATTCAAACATGCTTGTAATTGAGTCCCACAGGCCACTGAAAAAGTTTTTGATTTGTGCCCAGAGTCCTTTAGATTTCTCTTCAATTTGTTTTTTAGTTTCAGTTAAGTCTAGTTCATTCACGAAGTCTTCAAAAATATTTTTGTCTTTCATATCGCTCATGAGTGAAGTTAATTCACTGACTTGATCTGTCGTTAGAATGTCTGCAAGTCCGTGATCCTTTAAAGCTGTTTCGACAGTTTGCTGAATTTCCTCTTTGGTTAGTTGCTGGCCGTCTTTGGTTTTAGTTGCTAATTCTGCTTTGGCTTGTTCTTGTGCTGCATTCAAGGCCTCATCAGAGTAGCCTTCTTTGTCCTTGTTTTCTTCGGTGATTGAAGAAAGAACATTCATCTCATCTTGCGCAACTTCTACGCGGTCTTTGTTGATGATTCCGCCAGACTCTTCGACGATTTTGTAGACACCGGCTAGTGCACCAGAACCGTCGATTGGAACAGCAGAGGCAATCGTTAGCTGAGCATCCGTGATTCCAGCTGTCAAAGCAGCATTTTGATATTGTGCTGCGGTAATTTTGGTAATATTTTCGGGTGTGGCAATGTCAACGTTGATTCCTTTTCCATCTGCCAAGGTTTGCATACGAACTGAACTGTAGACTGCCCATTCTTGATTAAAGCCACCATCAGGAATATAGTTCATTAGATCAGTTCCGTTGGTTGTGTAAATTGGTGTTTCACCTTTGATTCCTAATTTATTTAAGGTATAGTCTTGTTGCTCTTTTGTTAATGCGTTGCCAAGTGCAACAGCATTGATTTGAATTTTTTCTGATTGGCTGCTAGATTGACTCGTTTCTTGATTTGTTGTTGAAGTAGTCGCAACGGTTTCACTTGTTGTTGTGTCTTGAGCAAAAGCTAACGGTGTACTTAAAAGGACCTGACCTGTGATTAAAGTTGTGGCAAGCAGTGTCCATGTTTTTGGTTTAGTTTTTTTCATGTTGACCTCCAAAAGTTGTTAAAAATGAATTGAATAAGTAATTCAATGATTTCACTTAGTTTACTACAAGGTGCTTGAGAAAACTTGGGACTAGAGGCGGATTTAGGGAAATTTAAAAAAAGGTTGTGGCTCAAAACGCTTAGCTCCGACAAGATAGCAAGCACTCAAAATAGATTTTCATATTTTGCAGTGCTTGCAAGCTATATCAAGGAGTTGTTTTGGGAACATCGTCTATTCAAAAAAAGGCTGCGACAATACGTTTGTCACAGCTTTTTTGGTTTCATTATTCGTGATCAAAAGAGAGCATTTTACGAGTGAATTCTTTGTTTTTTAACTCATAAACTTCATCACATTTTTTGGCGACTTCTAATTCATGAGTAACAAGGATGATGCAACGATTTTGTTCATGTGCGATTTCTTGGAACAACTGAACGATTTCTTGAGACGTTGTTTCATCCAGATTTCCAGTGGGTTCATCAGCGACAATCAACTGATGATCACAACAGATTGCGCGAACGATAGCTACTCGCTGCTGTTGTCCACCAGAGAGTAATGTTACTTTTTTTTGAGCCATTTGTTCATCAATGCCAACTCGTGCTAAGTGTTCAAGTGCGATTTGGCGCCGATTTTTTTGTTTTGTTTGAGAAATTTCCATGGCTGCCACAACGTTATCGACTGCAGAAAGGTAAGGAAGCAAGTTGTACGCTTGGAAAATAATCGAAACGTCATTTTTACGATAATTTCGCAGACCAATTTTTGCTAAGGGCCGATCTTCATAATACACTGTGCCTTCTTTAGGATTGTCTAAACCAGAAATCAATGAAAGAAACGTTGTTTTTCCGGAACCACTCGCCCCTAAAATTGCATACATTTTGCCTGTTTCAAAAGTTAAAGCCACAGCTTGATAAAGTGCATCTGCTGGATTTTGATACCAAAATCCTAAGTTTTCTGTTCGTAACATGTGTGTACCTCCTTTAATTCAATAAAATTTTTCGTGGATTCAAACGCAAGATTCCGATCGAAGCTAAGCAAACGGAAAGTAAGCTGATTCCTAAAGCAACTAAGGCAAGGAAACCGATTTGCGTTGGCGTTACATTGATAGAAAGTTCGCTGACTTCATCGGAAACAGCGAATGGATTACTGTTGCTACCAGGTGCACCCATTTGCCCACCGCGTCCACCAGGATTTTCGCCGTCTGGTCGCTGAGATTTTGCATCATTGGTTTGTGTGTTTTGATCAGAGTTTGTTTGTTGCTCTAGCAGTTGTTGCCCAACCACATTGGCAACTACGTTTCCGCTAACTGCTGCCACACCTAGGGCTAAAATCATACATAAAGCTACTTCAGTGAATAATTGTAAAATGATTTTGATTCGAGATTCGCCTAATGAAAGTAAGACACCAAGTTCATGACGACGTTCACGGATGGTGATCATGATGATCAAAGTCAAGATAATAATGCCGGCAACAGCAACTAATAAGACCACATTTTTGGAAAAACTTGCGACATTGTTCAAAGGTTCTAACATTGATTGGTAAGCCGCATCATTTGATTGCAAGCTGAAAGTATCTGTATCAATTAGTTTTTTTGCTTTTGCTAAAAAATCATCCATGTTTTCTGGGTCGGCTAGCGTATAGACAGCAGAATCAATTGTATTGTCTTCGGCTGTGCCATTTAATTCATTGGCTAATGTGTAAGAAGTATACAAAGTATTTGAGGGATTCATCATACTGAATTGCATGCCCATACTATTACTGCTTGCACTAGATTCATAGATTCCTTTTACGGTCAGTTCATAAGTCGTTTCTTCGTCCTCAGAACTAGTAATCGTAAATGTATCACCAACAGCTAAATCATTGGCAGTTGCTAATGTTTGTTCAATCAAAACCTGATTCGTATCTTTATCGCTTTCATCAATTCCTTCACCATCAGTAATCGTGGCTGTTCCACTTGAAAAAGTACTGTTTTGTGCGGAAGTTAAAACACCAGTGACTTGAAAGTCGGCTTGTGTCATTTGACCACCACCAGGCATGTCGCCTCCCATTGGCTGATTTGCATCGGTTGATTCTGCAGAACTATCTGTTGAATCAGAACTTGAAATGGCTGTGATCCCATCACTTGCTAATGCAGAAGCGGAACTTTCAAAAGAGTAGCTCTTAACATCTGTTAAATCAGCAATTTTTTGCGCATCTTCTAATGAAACAGGTGTTAATGAAAAGCTTCCCGGGTCAATTCTTTCTTGGGCTGTCCCATCTGAATCTGTTTCGCTAGTTGCTGTTTCAGCTGGTTTTTGGAAACTTGCCTCGCGATTAGCACTTAGTGTGACGGTTGCTCCGACTTCTTTTTGTGCTTCGCTAGCGGCTTGTTCTGCTGCACTGCGAATGGTTAGACCCGCGAGAACAAAGACTAGAATAGCTGTAAAAACGGCGAATAAGAGGAGCGAACGCCCCCATTTCACCTTGGTACTTTTTAGTGCGCGTTTGATAAAATTCATTGTTTTCAATCCCTCCTATAGTGTTGCATTGCCAAATTGTAAAAGGTCTAACTTAAATGAACCTTAATGACGAAGAAAGAAAATCAAAGGAAATCAATCGGAATAAAAACAAGCTATAGTTATAGCTCAAAATGTGCTAAAATGTAACAAGTATGTTTCGAGCAAGTGGCAAAAAATCAGTAAGAGCGAAAATTGCAGGTGCTGGTCCATTCAAGTCTTTCCTGTCTTTGATTGTGTTGAATGAAAAGAAAAAAGGTCTAGGACTTTTTTAGAAGGCTGTAGGAAACAAATTGTAGATGCTAGCGATTTGCTGATTTTGTTGTATAATGATAGCGACAGCTAAATTATTTGGCTTGGATGCAATCAGTTATTGCTTAAGGAAAGATTCATTGTAAAGCGAGAAACACTTATCCAAAACGAACAAGATGAATAATGGCAAAAGAATAGATAGGAAAGCAACAGTTCTATGTAAGGATTGCCTTTAGAGTCTCGTTGACTTTTGTATAAGCAATCAAAAAAATAGTTTTATTTTTGATTATTTACTGCAATGAATCAGTCAGCAATAAAGTAATTCGTTAATAAATTAGTAGTTAAATAGATTAGTAATTAATATAAGTAGAGAATTGGCATCATCTGAAAGTGATGTCATAGAAGAGGTGAAATTTGTGAGTACCATTAAAATTATTCCATTAGGCGGTGTCCGCGAAAATGGGAAAAATATGTATGTCGCAGAAGTTGGAGAAGATATTTTTGTATTAGACTGTGGATTGAAATATCCAGAAAATGAACTTTTGGGGATTGATGTCGTTATTCCTGACTTCACATATTTAGAAGAAAATGTGGATCGAGTGGCTGGTGTGTTTTTGACACACGGACATGCTGATGCTATTGGCGCGTTGCCTTATTTCTTATCTAAATTAGCTGTTCCAGTTTTTGGGACAGAGTTAACGATCGAATTAGCGAAAATAAGTGTTAGTCGCAATGAAGAGGCAAAGGGGTTCAAAGATTTCCATGTTGTGGATGAACACACTGAGATTGATTTTGGTGAAACAATCGTTAGTTTTTTCCGCACAACACATTCGATTCCCGATTCTGTCGGAATCAATTTGAAAACGCCAGAAGGAAATATTGTGTATACAGGTGATTTTAAATTTGACCAAACGGCTATCCCAATGTATCAAACAGATTATGCACGCTTGGCAGAGATTGGTAAGGAAGGCGTCCTAGCACTTCTTAGTGAATCAGCGAATGCTGAAAACCCAGCACCTGTTGCTTCTGAATTGCAAATCGCAGATGAAGTTTTCGATACAATCAAGTACTGGGAAGGCCGAATCATCGTTGCTTGCGTGGCAAGTAACTTACAACGAGTGCAACAAGTGTTGAATGCTGCAGCCAAAGCAAATCGAAAAGTTGTTTTGACTGGTCAAGATTTTGAACGAATCATCCGGACAGCTATGCGTTTGGAAAAAGTTCAATTACCAAGTGAAGATTTATTGGTAACCTTAAAAGAAATGAAAAACTATGAACCAGAAGAATTAATCATTCTTGAAACAGGTCGAATGGGTGAACCAATCAAGTCATTACAAAAAATGGCGAATGGCACACATCGCAATCTGAAAATCGAAGAAGGCGACTTAGTTTACATTACGACTACACCAAGTACAGCAATGGAAACAATGGTTGCAAAAACGGAAGATATGATTTATCGCGCTGGCGGAACAGTGAAGCTGATTTCAGAAAACATGCGTGTTTCTGGTCATGCAAATCCGAATGACTTGCAATTAATGTTAAACTTCATGCGTCCAACTTACTTTATCCCTGTTCAAGGGGAATATCGTGAATTAGCAGCACATGCGGACTTGGCACATGCTGTTGGCATTCCTTACAAAAACATCTACATCACTGGTCGTGGTGACATTTTAGAATATAAAAATAAACGAATGAGCGTTGCTGGCACAACTAGTGCTGAAAACGTAATGATTGATGGACTTGGTGTTGGTGACATTGGGAATATCGTGTTACGCGATCGCAAAATTTTATCTGAAGATGGGATTTTTGTGGCTGTCGTTACAATCAGTCGTCGAGAAAAGAAAATCGTTTCAAAACCACAGATTACTTCGCGAGGGTTTGTTTATGTTAAAGCCAGTCGTGATTTGATGAAAGAATGTACGGTGATGATTGAAGAAATCGTCAATAAACACTTGGAAAGTGATGATTTTGAGTGGAGCAAATTAAAACAAGACATCCGCGATCAGTTGAGCCGTTACTTATTCGAACAAACAAAACGTCGTCCAGTGATTTTACCAGTTATTATGGAGGCAACACAACGACGTGGTAAAAAATAAGCGCTAGAGATTTTTCGTTCTAAACAAGCAAAAAGGTAGAAGATTTCCCCAGTTTGGTGGTCTTCTACTTTTTTCTTATGTCAGAGAATAAATCCGTTAGAATAATAAGCATGGAAGGAATTGATGATGTATGACTAAAACCAGAGTAGAACAATATCTAGAAGAAAAGGCGATTCCGTTTGAAGTTATTGATTTAGCAAGTGTCGAGGAAACAGACTTTTTATCTGCATTAGCCGCGAAAGGTTTGTCGGCTGATCTCGTTTGCAAAAATCTAGTATTAAAAGGGGACAAGACCGGCATTATTATTGCTTTAGTGCCACTGAATGCACGCCTTGATTATAAAAAAACACGAGAAATTACAAAAAATCATAAGGTAGGATTACCTGATATGGATTTTGTTTTTGCACACACTGGGTATGTACATGGTGCAAATACACCGATTGGTATTAAACTTCAACATCCAGAAGATCTTTTTGTGTTTGATCATTCTTTAAAAAAACAGTCCAAACTTTTGATTTCTAGTGGGGAATTAGGTCGAGGAATTTTATTAGCGCGGACAGATTTGGATGCAATTGTCGAACCGACCTATGCAGATTTGATCAAAGGCTCGTAAACTCCAGTGATCAAAAAGATGTGTGGAAAAAGGTTGTGGCGCAAAACGCTTAACTCCGACAAGATAGTGAGCAATCACTCAAAATAGCTTTCCATATTTTGAGGTCAATGTAAACTATCTGGATAAGCTGTTTTGGGAACACCATTTATTCAGGAACAGAAGGTATGACAAAGCATTTGTGACACCCTTTTCTGATTTGCTAAGATTGTTTACGAGAACAAATTACCCATTATTTTGGAAGAAGAGACAGAGATTCTTGGAATTTTAGCCAAGAATCTCTGTTTTTTTCTAAAAAAATAAGAAGAGGTCTGCTTGGTGAATTCTGTATTATCTGTTACAATAAAAAAGAACATACTGTACTAAAATTTCAAAAAAAATAAGTGAGGAAAGCGGTTTGTTTCATTGAAGCAATGAGGTTGAAATCGTTTTATTCTTTTTAGGTACACAAACCAAAAATCTGTGAGGAGTGAAGAAATGAAAATTACTTATCATGGTCATTCTTGTCTTTCGATTGAGATGGAAAACAAGCAACGTTTGTTGATTGATCCGTTTATTACTGGAAACAAATTAACGGATTTAACAGTTGATGAAGTGCAGACAGATTGGATTTTAGTAACACACGGTCATAGCGACCATATTGGAGATATGATTCCAATTGCGCAAAAAAACCAAGCGACAATTATCAGTATCGTTGAAATTGCCGACTATGCCCAAACAAGAGGTGTGAACGCATTTGGGATGAATCTTGGCGGTAAGCATGCGTTTCCTTTTGGTGAAGTAAAACTGGTTCCTGCGCAACATAGTTCAAGTTATGAGGTCAATGGAATCATTCAATATATGGGAGAAGCTAGTGGAATCATTCTTCAAGCAGAAGGAAAAACGATTTACCACGCTGGTGATACAGCTGATTTTAGTGACCTAGCTTTACTGGCAGAACAATTTACTATTGATGTTGCTTTCTTACCGATCGGCGATACTTACACGATGGGCCCAGAGGATGCAGCGCGCGCAGCCAAACGAATTGGTGCAAAACAAGTTGTACCAATCCATTACAATACTTTTCCGGTAATCGAGCAAGATCCGCAAGTGTTTCTTGATTTATTACCAGCAAATGTCGGAAAAATAATGAGCGTATCAGATACGCTGGAAGTGTAGGGGAAAAATGGCGACAAAACATGATTTGATTTTAGAATATATCGAAAGTTTACCAGTGGGCAATCGGATTTCTGTGCGGAGTATTGCGAAGGAACTGAATGTCAGTGAAGGTACAGCTTATCGAGCAATCAAAGATGCTGAAAATATTGGCTTAGTATCAACCATCCAGCGTGTTGGAACGATTCGGATCGAGCGAAAATTAAAGAAGCATATTGAACGTTTGACCTTTGGTGAAGTTGTCCGAATTATTGAAGGAGATGTGTTAGGAGGCGCAGCCGGGTTAGATAAAGATCTCAACAAGTTTGTGATTGGGGCAATGACGAAGCATGCGATGGAACGCTATATCACTCCTGGTTCGCTAATGATTGTGGGAAATCGAACGGATGTCCAAAAGTTAGCACTAGAAGATGGTGCAGCTGTGTTGATTACTGGGGGATTTGAAACAACACCAGAGATTTCTCAATTAGCAGACGAGCTAGCAATGCCGATTTTGCGGACAACTTATGATACCTTTACTGTTGCAACCATGATTAACCGTGCGCTAAGTGACCAATTAATCAAAAAAGATATTATGTTAGTCAGCGACATTTATATGCCAGCAGAAAAAACATATCATCTTTTGCCAACGGAAACCGTTGCTGATTTTCAACGATTGTCAGAAGAAACCCAGCATTCACGCTTTCCAGTTGTTAATCGCCACCAACGGTTGATGGGAATCGTGACAGCCAAGGACATTTTAGGGAAATCTGAAAATCAGCTCATTGAACGAGTAATGACGAAAGAGCCAATTAGTGTCAAGAAAACGATGAGTGTTGCTTCGGTAAGCCATCAAATGATTTGGGATGGACTTGAAGTGATGCCCGTAGTCTCAGATGATTTGACATTAGAAGGTGTCATTACGCGTCAAGATGTGATGAAGGCTATGCAGCTGGTTCAGCGTCAACCACAAATTGCTGATACGATTTCGGATCAAATTTCGGGGGATATCCAAACGATTGAAACCGATCGTGAAGGAAGTCGTCTGGACAATCCCAAATTCAAATTTACAGTAACACCACAAATGGTTAACGGCGTAGGGACGATTTCATTTGGGGTATTAAGTGAGATTATTTCAGATGTCGCCCAAAAAACGATGTTGTTGAACCAACGACGTAATATTTTGATTGAACAAATGAACCTTCATTACTTACGCTTAATTCAGTTAGAGAGTGAATTAGATATTCAACCACGTGTGCTAGAAATCGGGCGTCGTTCAGCAAAACTAGATATTGAAGTGTACATTGAAAATATTATTGTGGCAAAAGCAATTGTTGTTTGCCAAGTAATGGAACGTTCTTAGAAAGCAGGGAAGACATGAGAAACACAACGGAACTAACAATCCAACAAGAAATTTTAACAGCAATTCAGGCAGCGAAACGAATTATCATTCATCGCCACCAACGCCCCGACCCAGATGCAATTGGTTCACAGGTCGGGTTAGCGGAGATTTTGCGAGAAAGTTTTCCAACAAAAGAAATTTATCAGGTAGGTGAAACTGTTGAAGGACTTCGTTTTTTAGCAGAAATGCAATCAATTGATGATGCACTTTATCAAGGGGCATTAGTCATTGTAACGGACACAGCGAATTCGCCACGAATCAGTGATGACCGTTATCCATTAGGCGATCAGTTGATTAAAATTGACCACCATCCAAACGATGAGCCTTATGGTGACCTCGTTTGGGTAGACACGAAGGCAAGCAGCTGTAGCGAAATGATTGCTTCATTTGCTTTGATGTTTCCAGATGAACTAACGATCAACGCAACTGCAGCCCGCTTACTCTATGGTGGGATTGTTGGCGATACGGGAAGATTTTTATATCCGGCAACAACTCCACGAACATTAGAAATTGCCGCTGTCTTAATGAGCTATCCATTTGATGCTGGTCAATTAAATCGTGAATTAGAGCAAATGCCAATGAAAGTTGCCAAACTTTCAGGATATTTATACCAACATCTTGAGGTTGACCATAACGGTGCTGGTCGCGTGCTTTTATCAAAGGAATTGTTGGCTGACTACGGGATTGATGATTCTGAAACCGCAGCAATCGTTGCTTTGCCTGGTGTCATAGATGAAGTCTTGGCTTGGGGAATCTTTGTTCAACAACCAGAAGGACATTACCGTGTTCGTTTGCGTTCAAAAGGTCCTGTAATCAATGAGCTAGCAAAGCGTCATCACGGAGGCGGACATCCACTAGCAAGTGGTGCAAATGCAAAAGATTTACGTGAAGTAGAAGAAATCTATCAAGAAATTCAAACTTTGTGTCAGGATTACCAACAAAAATAATCGAAAAAGGTAATAAGTGAGTAAAGAAAAGCGACTTTTGGGAGAATTACAGCACATCAGTCATTTTCTTTGCTCTTTTTTGTACAAAATTCACAAGCACTCTTTTCAAAGTAACTTTTTTTCGTTACAATGATGCTCAATAATAGATTTTAAAGGAGAAAGAAGATGACATTACCAAATTGCCCAACTTGTGGGTCTGAGTATACTTATGAAGACAGAGGATTATTTATTTGTCCAGAATGCGGTCATGAATGGAGCGCCGAACAAACCGAGAACGTGGAAGAAGAACTTGTTGTGCTTGATGCAAATGGGAATCGTTTGGCAGAAGGTGACAGTGTAACAGTCATCAAAGATTTAAAAGTCAAAGGTGCTTCTGGTGCAATTAAGCAAGGAACAAAAGTCAAAAATATTCGTTTAGTTGAAGGCGACCACAATATTGATTGCAAAGTTGATGGCTTTGGTCCAATGAAGTTGAAATCTGAGTTCGTTAAGAAAAACTAAAAGCTTCAAAGTCTCTTCACATTTTTTTCTCTCTTCTCATGGTAGAATAAAGAAAATGAAAAGGAGTGAGCTTAAATGTACGGGATCTATAATCTACTTGATCCAACGTTTATCTTGGTCATCATCGGGTTAGCCATTTCAGGTATTGCTTCGGCATATGTCAATAGCACATTCAAGAAATATGATAAAATCCGTAGCAAAAATAATGTGACAGGAACACAAGCTGCCCAATATATTTTGAGCAGTCAAAACATCCAAAACGTAGGTGTCCAACCAATCGCCGGGAATCTAACAGATAATTATAATTCTGGAAATAAAATGCTAAGCTTATCACAAGCAACAGCGCAATCGACTTCAGTTGCTGCAATTGGTGTGGCAGCCCATGAATGCGGACACGCAGTCCAAGATGCTGTTGGTTATGCACCGTTAAAAATTCGTGCAGCATTGGTTCCAGTAGCTAATTTTGGCTCTGCAATTTCGTTGCCATTGATTATGGTCGGCGTTTTGTTTAGTTGGAATTACACGTTGATTAATATCGGGATTTTTGCTTTTTCATTGGCGTTGTTATTCCAATTAGTGACACTGCCAGTTGAATTCAATGCGTCAAGACGTGCGTTACAGATATTAAGTGAGGGCGGTTTGTTGACTGAAGATGAAGTGCCAATGGCGCGTCACGTCTTGTTTGCTGCAGCATTAACTTATGTCGCAGCAGCACTAGCAACTTTCCTACAATTACTCCGCTTGATTTTGTTGTTTGGCGGAAACAACCGTCGAGACTAAAGGATAAACAGCAAAGCAATAAGTAAGAATAAAAAGAAGCACCGGCTTTTGTCAGTTGATAAATGCCGGTGCTTCTTTTTGGTGATTGTTTGGCGCAGGTAACAAGTTTTGCGTCGTGTTGATCTGTGTTTTTTTGTCATAGAGTGTTTGGATAAGTAAGACAAGTTTTTGCCAGCTGACTTCTTCATTTGTTAGATTCCAATAAAAAGAAGGGATGGCTTGTTGTGCTGCTTCAAACCAATCAGTAACGATCAAGTCCGCTTTTTCTGGTGAAAAGGTAAGAAGAACCGTTTCGTGATTGAATAACTTTTCCAAACGATTTTTCAGATGATAATTGCCAGTTAAGGTCTTCGTCATTTTTAAATGAATCAACAGTTGTGTATCTGTTTCAGAACGAATCAATTGATAGATCAGTGAACCCAAATAGTGAGCGACGTGAACTGAACGCAACTTGGCTGGGCAAAGAGCGTTGATCTCTGTGAGAATTAATTGCACTTGCGAGTCATCTGCCGACACCGTTTCTGTTACAGTGGGGAAATAGAGCGTATGAAATTCAATGATTGATTCCCCTAACAATGAAACAAAAGTGAACGCAAGCGTGATGAAGTAGTGATAGAAGGCAATTTTTTCAGTTGTATCAATGGTTGGAAAATGCTTGGCTAATTGAACAGTTAGTTTTTGTGTGAATTGACAAAAAACATGATCTGTTTGCATAAAACACTTACCAATGGTCAATTTCTGTTGGACGTGGACCCAACTTGGGAAGAAACAAAGAATCATAAAATTGAGCACAAACACTTCGTTCTCCGTATGTTTTTCGGGTAGCTCCACAGGCATGTTTTGTTTAAACGAACCGGTTAAATCACAGGTGTGAAAGAGTAGCTTCAGTAATTGCTGAATATCATTTTCGAGTGGTTCTAAGAAAGAAGCCTGCTTGATTCGAAGTTTAAACACCGCATAGAGTAAATAAATATTTTTTTGCTCTGTCTCGGAATGAAAGGGAAGCTGGAATGCATCTGACAGAGTAATTTCCTGCTTCACTGTTGCTAAATCAATTGTTGTAAATGGCCATTCAGGTCCTTGAAAGGCATCCGATAGAAATATGTATATATAGATTCGAATCAATAATTCATCTCCAGATAAGGTATAACAATTATTGGAAGAAATAATTTGTAGATTGAATTTTTTTAAATCCTTATTGATTCGCGTAGTTAATTTTTCTAAGTAAGAAGAAGAAATATATAATTTTTGGGTCAACTCTTCCTTGGCAACTGAAGCGTCAGGGCTGTCCATCAAAAGTAATAAGTAATTAAAACGCTGGGATTCGCGTAAAAAGATTAACTTCAAGTAATAGAATACCTGCATTTTTGTTTTTTCATAGTGTTCATTGATCTGAATCTCTCCTTTATGAGTCGAATAAATAAAAGAGTGAAATTCAAGTAACTGACTAATCGCTTGGTTAAGTTTTCGTATCAAGTCTTTCACCGTCCGTTTGGGAATCACGAGTTTATTTGAAAGATCTTGTAAGGAACAAGTATCGCTTTGGATAATCTCATACAGAACAAGTAGTTCCTTTTTTTTTGCATCAACTAACATTTCGAAACTCCTTTCCTCCTAAATATGTACAGGATAGGTCATAAAGTGTGAGTGGTAAGTGTTTTCATACTATGTTATTCTCACAGGGTATTAGACCTTTATAATATAACTTGTTATTTTAAAGTTATTATTTAGTTGTTTATTCTATTGTTTATGTCCAAGCGCGTTTTGTCAAGTTAGAAAAAAGTAATGAAATTTCTTTTAGACGTACAAAATATAACAGTATAGCTAAGCTTGAGATGAATAATCCATTGGCTATGTGCGACCAAATCATTCCTAGTCACAGGTCTATTACGCAGGATATCAGCTACTATTTTATCGGATGATTGCTGTTATATTTATCATAAGAAATCATAACTTTTTCTATACGCTTTCCCCCTACATAAAGTTACGCAGGATATTGGCAAAGAATCGTTAGAGAAAAATATTACTGTGAATCATAAAATCAAATGAAGAGGGTGAAAGAAATGGGTAGAGTAACCAATTTTAGTAAAGAATATTTACTATTTAAAAGTATGGTCTATGCAGAAGAGTTTGGGTTGCATTCGATTACTGCTAGAAAATTAGCAGCTTATTGTGGCTGTTCGACATATCCGATTTATGCACATTTTGATTCCATTGGTGTGTTAAAAGAAACAATTATTGATGAAATCAAAAAGAGCTTTGAAAAATATTTAGACACGTATCAAATGACGGACTTTTTTAGTATCGTCCACTTATTGAAAGAATTTTTTGCAGTGAACGAAAGCGTTCGTGGAATCGTCTTCCAGTCTGATCTAGACTTAGCAGCTTTATTCAAGCTAAGTTTTAAGACTCATCTAAATGAACATACTAGAGTTAGTGAAGTTTATCTAGTTGAACTTTTGTGGCTGAATATTTTGGGGAGTTTAAATTCTGACGAAAATTCTCGTGAGTTTTATGAAACAATGACAGCAATCTGGAGTAAGTTGGCCGAACTAGATGAGGACTTACCAGAAGTTCTAACTGATATTCGCTTAGTTGCAGCTAAGTAATGGTGCTTCATGAGTCGAGTGAAATAGTTCGTTTATTTTTTTGTCTATGCTATGATAGAAGTAGATAAAAAGGAGCTGAAGACTTATGAAAACATCAACAAAAGTAACAATCGGTTTAGGTATCATGGCTGCTGCTGGTGTGGCAACTACAGCAGTTGTGTCAGGTAAAGTGGTGGAAAAAATTCGTCATATGTCTAATCGTTGCAAAGTCAAAAAATTTGTTAATGATAAGTTTGACGGAAATGAAAAGCTATTAGGATTAGTCGATGACTTATCGGATAGTGATTTGGACTCTTTGATGGGTGTTTTAGAAAAAATCAAAAAAGGCCGCAAGAAAATCTCTGTTTATGGTGACACGCTAAAAGATTCAACGGATGATTTGCGTGAGCGTTTGATGACTTTAGTTGATAAAATTATGTAATTTTTTGTGTTAAAAAAGCACAGCAAAAAAAGTGAGTGTTGGACTAGTCAGGCTAGTCGCAACGCTCACTTTTTTTAATTATTTTTTTTGGTAGGAGACATTTGGATGATTAGAAGATAACAAAAAAGAAGATCATTTGCTTGCTTTAAATTAAAGCCAGTTGCTTCCTGAAACTTTTCTATCCGATATTTCAACGTGTTACGATGAAGAAAAAGAGTTTTGGCAGCGGAGCTGATATTGCCCAAATGATTCCACAACGCTAAGATGATTTCTTCCATATCCATTTCTTCAAGCAAGAGCTGATAATTTTGGATAAGTAAATTCTCTTTGATCCCCTCTGTTGTAAAGTAGTGCAGGGCAACATCTTGTAGAGAAAACACAGCTTGACTGTTTTGTGGGGAGCGTTTTTCTGTAAGAAAAATTTTTCGTTCTTCAGCAAACAATGTTCCAAAATCTTGCGAAGGTGCATGAAAAGCGCCGACAAAAACATTTGTTGTAATTTCAAAGTCAATATCTAATGATTGAAAAATACCATTTAGTTCAGAAACTGGAAGAAAATTTTTCCCTTTAGGCTCAATCAGTAGTGCATCTTGTTGGCTATAGAAAAAGAAATCTGCAGGTTCATAAAACATCGCTAGTAACGTTTCTTGCCATTCCTTTTGCAAAAAGTCATCCTTTGCTGATACATGTAACTGGATGATTCGATAGGAACGATCCAATGTTAATGATTGTTGTTCGAATAAGTAATGGTACCAAGGATGGTTTTTTGGATTGGTAGCCATTGGGAATAACGCTTTCAAAAGACTGATTTCAGATGGAGCTAACGATTTTTTTTCAAACCAAAGAAAGGCGTCACCAGTAGCTAAAGAAAGAATCGATGGCGATGCGGAAGGAAATTCTTTAAGTTGAGCATTTGGATATAATTCTAGTAATTGTGCTTGATTCATGTGCTTCACCTCACCGCTATTTTACCATAAAAAAACCTCATCAAAAGGACAAGCTAGTTACAAGTTTTTTTTTATATGGTAAAGTTATGCTGAAGAAAAATAATCGAGAAAAAAGTGAGGGAATTTGTTGAACGAAGAACAGTTATCGCAACAAGAAAAAGAAAAATGGATGCGCCTCGCTCTTGAAGAAGCTAAAAAAGCAGAACAGTTAGCTGAGGTCCCAATTGGTGCAGTGGTGATTTTAGATAATCAAGTAATTGGTAGGGGGCATAATCTACGAGAAACAACGCAAGATGCCACAACCCATGCAGAGATGCTTGCAATTAAAGAAGCTTGTGCAGCTGTTGGTAGCTGGCGTTTAGAAGAAGCACAGTTATTTGTAACACTAGAGCCTTGTCCAATGTGTAGTGGTGCGATGATTTTGTCACGTGTCAAAGAAGTTTATTTTGGTGCTTATGATCCAAAAGGTGGAACTGCTGGAACGTTGATGAATTTATTGACGGATGAACGCTTCAATCATCAAGCCACCGTTGAAGGGGGTATTTTGGAAGAGGAATGTGGAGGGATTTTGTCAACATTCTTCCGTCAGTTGCGTACGAAAAAAAAGAAATCGAAAAAAAGCTAGTCAGAATGGAAAAAATGCGGTATACTATTTCTTGCCGAAAGGCTAGGACAATGGTGGGCTTATGAAGCGTGTCAGATCCGGAAGGAAGCAGCACTAAGTAGGCTCCGCCATGTGTCTGAATATAAAAAATAGCTGATTGATGAACAGGAATGCTATACCTGTTTTTTTTTGCCCAAAAAATAAGTGAACCAACTAAATATTAGGAATGAATGTGTGCCAATAGCTTCTTTTGAAGTCAAAGGCACGCTTTTTTTGTCAACAAGACCAGCCTCAATAGAAAAAATGAGGCTGGCAAGGTTGGAGGTAAAGAATGAAAAAAATGAATGTTTTGGGAATGACTTAATAATAACTAGGTTAGCTTAAAGAAACCATAAATGATTTTTTTATTCTATTTTTTTGAAGTAAATAATACTCAGGATCATTATTGGAAGGAAAAAATAGCTCTGTGGTATGATGGTCGAGAAGAGAGGCGAGAAGATGGAAAAAATAATGTTATTACACACAAATGATCTCCATTCACATCTGGAAAACTGGCCCAGAATCAGACGCTTTTTAGAGCAACGAAAACGTGAAAGTGAAAAGAAAGTACAGACAACGACTGTTACAGTGGACCTAGGAGATTTCGTTGACCGTTGGCATCCCTTATCGGAAGCAACGAATGGTCAAGCCAATGTCTTACTGATGAATGAAATTGGTTACGATGCCGCAACGATTGGAAACAATGAAGGTGTTGGAAATTCAAAACATGATTTGAATCATCTATATGATGAAGCTAATTTTGATGTTTTATTAGCAAATTTATTTGACAAAAAAACATTGCAGCCACCAGCATGGGCGAAGCCATACAAGATTATCGAAACGAAGCAGCAGACAAAAATCGGTTTGCTGGCATTTACGGCACCTTTTCCTTTAACGTATAGTCCAAACGGTTGGGATATCCGAAATCCGTATGATATATTACCGGAAATGGTGGAAGAATTACGTCCGAAAGTCGATGTGTTAGTGTTGATGAGCCATCTGGGTATTCAAGATGATATCCAAATTGCAAAAGAATTACCAGCAATAGATGTTATCTTAGGTTCACATACACATCATCTATTTCCTAATGGCGAAGTGATCAACGGGGTTCAATTAGCCGCAGCTGGTCGTTATGGTCAGTATGTAGGAGAAGTTCAATTGACGTTAGATGAGAATAAAAAAATTGTGAAATATTCTGCACAAGCAATTCCCACTGAGTCATTGACAGTCTTTGCAGAAGATGCGCAAGAAATCGCTAGTTATTTGGCAGAAGGGCACGCACTTTTAAAAGCTAAAAAGGTCGCTGACCTACCATTTCCACTAACAATGGATGTTTTTGGTGAAGAACCCTTTATTCAACTAGCATTAGAAGCAATCAAAGAACGTGGCAAGACGAAGGCGGCAATTTTGAATAGTGGCTTGTTTTTGACGGATATCCCCGTCGGAATTATCGACCAAGATGAGCTTCACACTGCGTTACCACATCCAATGCACTTATTGAATGTAACCGTTAAAGGAGCAGATTTGATTCGATTAATTTTGGAAATGGAAAAAAATCGCAACTTCTTACGTAACTTTCCTATGAATGGGATGGGATTTCGAGGGAAAATATTTGGACAAATCGTTTACAATGGTATTACCTACGATGAAGTAAATCATCAAGTACTCTTTCAAAATCAACCAATCAATGAGAAAGAAAGATATTCGTTTACGACGGTTGACCATTTCATGTTTGTACCGTTTTTCCCGACGATTGAGATTGCCGGCGAAAATGAATTTCTGTTCCCAGAGTTTATTCGTAGTGTTGTGGGTGATTACTTGAAAGCTCACTACCCAATCAAATAAAAACAAGGTATAATGACTAGGAATAGGTGGTGAAAGTATGTCTGCAAAACCAAAAGAAAAGAAACAACAGCTAGTTGCAAACAAAGAAACGAAAGAAACAACCCTAGCAACAGCTGAAAGTGAAGCAACAAATCTTGTCACAGATGAACTAACGACTGCTTTAGAAGAAATCGTTGAAGAAAAGCCTAAAGCAGAAAAAATCAAAGGGGAACTTGTGACACCTTTAGATGATAGTAATTTTTTAGTTGGTGATCGACAATTTCGTCTAGTAGCCAATCACCGTGAAGGGTTTGACGCACAAAAACTTGGCGAGCGGTACAGTGATGTGTTGTCTCGTTATGATTATATCGTTGGGGACTGGGGCTATGAACAGCTTCGCCTGAAAGGATTTTTCCGTGCAGACAATCGACGTGCCCATCCGGATCAGCGGATTGATTCATTAGAAGATTATCTTTATGAATACTGCAATTTTGGTTGTGCTTATTTTGTTATCGAGCGCATTGGCGGGGGAGACAAAAAGGAAAAGCCAGCACAACGTCGCAAAAAGAAAAAAAATTACAATCAGACAGCGTACATTGATGAAAAGAAAGGTCCAGTGTCTTCTAGTCATAAGAAACCTGTCATTAAAAAACGTAAGGAGACGCCCAAAAAAGCGACTGCTGCTAAAGAATCAGTAGAGCAGCCAGCAAATGAAAAAGCAAACTTTACGATAAGAAAAAGAAAAGAGTCGTGAGCATGAGTTATAAAGGATATTTGATTGATTTAGACGGAACGATTTATCGTGGAACAGAAGCGATTCCTGCAGGGAAACGTTTTGTCGAAGAATTACAACAACGTGAGTTACCCTTTTTATTCGTTACTAATAATACGACGAAGAGCCCTGCTACAGTTGCAAAACGTTTGGCAGATGAATTCGATATTCATGTCGCAGCAGAAACAGTTTATACGGCAAGTTTAGCGACGATTGATTTTATGCAAACAGATGGAAAAGGTAAGAAAGTTTTTGTTATTGGGGAGTCAGGATTAATTGACCTGATTTTGGAAGCTGGATTTGAATGGGAAGAAGAAAACCCAGATTACGTTGTTGTTGGATTAGATAATTATTTAACCTACGAAAAAGTGGTGACAGCAACGCTTGCAATTCAAAAAGGGGCAACGTTCATTGGAACAAACCCAGACAAGAATATTCCTACTGAACGCGGGTTGCTACCAGGTGCAGGTTCAGTGGTTTCCTTCGTTGAAACAGCTACTCAAACAATTCCAATCTATATTGGTAAGCCAGAAGCAATCATCATGGATAAGGCAGTAGAAATCTTAGGACTTCAAAAAGAGGAAGTAATCATGGTTGGTGATAACTATGAAACAGATATTCAAGCCGGTATCCAAAACGGAATTGACACGTTGCTCGTTCTATCTGGGTTTACCAAGGCAGAAGATGTACCTCATTTACCAGTCCCAGCTACATTTGTCAAAAATTCATTAGATGAGTGGCAGTTCTAAATGGGTAAGCGTAAGGGACAATGGCTTGAGTATTTGGGGTTGACTAGCTTATTTCTGACCTTGATTAGTCTAGCGATTGCCTTGACTATCAATTTTCGACCGCTCTATGTATTTGATATTGATTATTTGCATATTTTGCGGTACACGTCTCTGGATCAGCAAACGTTGCTTCAGAATTTTGATGAATTGATGAAATACTTGAATAATCCGTTTCAATCTGTACTGAGTTTGCCAGATTTTCCTGTTTCGGCCAGTGGCGCACACCATTTTCGTGAAGTTCGTGTTCTTTTTTTCATTGATTATGCTGTGTTATTAGTCACGTTGATACCAAGTAGCTTATTTGTTTATTCGTTATGGAAAAATAAACGTTTCTGGCGATTAATACGTCCGTTTCAGTTTGGGATGCTTGCGCCAGTGGTTATTGGATTTTTTATGCTAATCGGTTTTGATCGATTCTTCATTGTTTTTCACGAAACATTTTTCAACAATGACGATTGGTTATTCGATCCTCGAACTGATCCAATTATCAATGTGTTACCGGAAGAATTTTTTATGCATAGTTTTGTTCTCTTTTTTGTTTTACTTGAACTCTTTTTCGCTATTTTCCTGTTCCTTGGAAAGCATGAGTTAAGAAAGAAAAGATAACTTTTTCAACAAGAAACGCTCTCAAAGATAAACCAAATCTGGCTTATTTTCGAGGGCGTTTCTTTTGCTTTTAGTGGAGAAAAAGGAGGTGTGACAAAAGCCTTGTCACACCTCCTTCAGTAATCAATCATATTTTTTGGAGTTAATCATTTCTGTCACAGTACCATTCTGTCGGTGACAGCCAATATTGCACTGCTCACTTGTTACCGATTCATTTTATTGTGTCAAACGACTGCGTTTTTCAGGTTCAGCATGGGCTAAACGACTTGCTGCAGATGCGGCAATCGCACCAACGATATCATCTAAAAAAGTATGGACATGATCGCCATCATGTCGGTTCAATTGTTTTAAAATCCCTGGTTTCACTTTGTCAATGTAGCCGTAGTTGGTAAACCCAATCGTTCCGTAAACATTAACAATAGATAAGGCGAGGATTTCATCAATTCCATACAAGCCTTCATCGTCTTCGATAATATGTTGTAAAGGTTCCATTAACTGTTTTTGTTCAGCTAAAATATCTAACTGGATTCCCGTGATGATTGCATTATGGACTTCTCGTTTTGTTAGAACCGAGTCAACGCTTTCTGCGCAATCCGCTAAAGTTAAATCAGTAATATAATCTTTTTGTAAAAACATAACTAATTCTGCAATATCTTCAATTGTTACACCGCGTTCAAGTAAAAGAGCACGTGCTTTTTCTTCTAATGTTTCCTTTTTAATAACCATGGTATTCCTCCTTCAAATAGTCTATATATTCATGTTAGCTTAATCAAGTAAAAAAGCAAGAAGGATACCTTTGCATCTGAGGTTTATTACAAGTGGATGCTAGTCATCTTTCAGGACGAAGTCGTTTATCATACAAGCTGGTACTGTGTCCAGGTTGTGCCCGTTCTTTGGGATTGATGTAATGTAGTGCATTGTTAACCGCAGTGGGTGCTTCACCAAATCCTGTAGCAATCAATTTCACTTTGCCATCATAGGAACAAATATCGCCTGCAGCGTAAATTCCAGGAATCGAGGTCGACATATCGGAGTTTACCATGATTGATTGGCGAGAACTTTCCAGCCCCCACGAAGCAATCTGACCTAAATTAGAAGTAAACCCATAATTGATAATCAAAGAATCAATGCTTAAATCAATCGTTTCATCGCTTTTTACCTTTTTTAAACGAAGGTCGGTTAACTGGTTTGATTCCCCAGCTAAATCTTCAATCAAATAAGGTGTCAATAAATGAACAGATGAATTTTTTAATTGAGCAACACTGTGTTCATGGCCACGAAATTCGCTTCGACGATGGATTAGATAGACTTCGCTAGCAATTGGCTCAAGCATCAATGCCCAATCAATCGCAGAATCGCCACCACCAGCAATTGCTACTTTTTTGCCAGCGTATTTCATTAAATCATTGACATAATAATCTAAACCGTTGTTCTCAAAGGCGTCGGCACCTTCGATAGTTAATTTTCTTGGCTGAAAAGAGCCATTTCCGAGTGCTAAAATCACCGCTTTTGAATAATGGATACCTTTGTTTGTAATGATTTCGATCACATCTTCTTCGCGTGTAATGGAAAGAACTTCTTCTTCTAAATGAAATGTATGATTAAAAGTCGTCAATTGCTTTTCAAGATTGCCGACCAATTCGTTTGCTTTAATTGCAGGATACCCTGGGATATCGTAAATATATTTTTCTGGATACAAGGTTGCTAACTGACCACCAAGTTGGGGTAAACTGTCAATGATCTTTGTTTTTGCTTGTCGCATTCCTGCATAAAATGCGGCAAACATACCCACGGGTCCAGCACCGATAATGGTAATATCATAAATGTCCATAAAAACTCCTCCTCCAGACACACTATAGCAGAATTTAACTGAGAATGCTTCTCAAATAAATTAATTTTACTTGGAGTTTAAACTTTCTTTTTAGTAATCTGATCTAGTTTTTTGAATAGACATTCGGTATTATGTTATTATTTGGTAGTAAGAAAACATTAGGAGGAACCAAACATGGCATTTCCACAATTAGATTTAGCAAATGAAAAAGGCCCAAAAGCAACAATCAAAACAAATCGCGGAGACATCACAGTTCAATTATTTCCTGAATTAGCACCTAAAACTGTTCAAAATTTTATTGAATTAGCTAAAAAAGGGTACTACGATGGTGTCATTTTCCACCGTGTCATTCCTGATTTCATGATCCAAGGTGGCGACCCAACTGGAACAGGTATGGGAGGAGAAAGCATCTACGGTGAAAGCTTTGAAGATGAATTTAGCCGTGAATTATTTAACCTACGTGGTGCATTATCAATGGCGAATGCTGGTCCAAATACTAACGGAAGCCAATTCTTTATCGTAAATAATGAAAATGTTCCTGCTAATATGCTTGGACAACTTGAAGGTGCCGGTTTCCCCGCAGAAGTTATCGAAGCTTACAAGGGTGGAGGTACACCTTGGCTAGATTTCCGTCACACAGTTTTTGGTCATGTTGTTGAAGGAATGACTGTTGTTGATGAAATTGCAAATGTACAACGTGGACCACAAGACCGACCAGTCCATGATGTAGTAATCGAAACAATTGAGATTGCAGAATAACTATTAGAAAATGTACTGATAATGTAAAAGAGATTGTGGTCCAAAGCGTTGAACTTCAAGTAATAAGTAAAAATTTTTAAAAATTGTTCTTCAAATTTTGGCGAAGTTTCAGCTTACTGCAGCAGAAGTTGCTTTGAGAACATCTTTTATTCGTATAAAAGGGACTGTGACAAATTTTTTGTCACAGTCCCTTTTTGCTTTTTTATAAAAAATTAAATAGAAAATTACTTTTCAAAAGAGTGTTTGATTCGTTGTAATCCTTCTAATAAAGTCGCTTTAGGGCAGGCAACATTCAAACGCATATGACAATGTCCAGCTGGGCCAAAAGAAATTCCTGGGTTCAAGACAACTTTTCCTTTTTTAATGAAACAGTCTTGCAATTCTTGATCATTTGTTTCGTAAGCGGAAAAATCTAACCACATTAGGTAAGTCCCTTCAGGCTTCATAACACGAACATCTGGCATTTCTTCTTGAAAAAAGGAACAAACAAGTGAAACATTTTCTTCTAAATAAGGAAGCAACTCTGAAAGCCAAGTTTCACCAGTTTCGTAAGCTGCCTGTGTACCAATTAAGCCAAATGTATTGATTTCTTGTTGCTGATTAGTTAAGAGACGTTGTGTAAAAGCTGCTTTAAGTTTTTTATTTTTGATAAAAACCATCGAATGTTTAATTGCAGCTAAATTAAATGTTTTTGTGGCAGAAGTAAATGCGATCATTTGATCATGAAGTTTCGGATTGATTGTCAACATTGATGTGAACTGATTGCCAAACAGCATAAGGTCCTGATGAATTTCATCACTGAATATGAAAACCTGATAGTTTAAACACAGGTCTGCTAACTGAGTTAATTCAGCTTTTGACCACACACGACCGCCAGGATTATGAGGGTTACATAAAATGAGGGCTTTGATATTGTGTTGTTGTATCTTTTGTTCCATATCTGCAAAGTCCATCTCGAAATGATTGTTTTTTTCTATTAAAGAACTGCGAACCAACTTTCGCTGATTGTTTTCTACTATAGAAGAAAAAGGTGGATAAACAGGATCATGAATCATAATTGAATCGCCTATTTCAGTAAATGTTTGGATACCTACAGCTAGACTGGACAAAACACCACTTGAAAAGACAATCTCTTCTTTTTTTATGGTGACTTGATGCTGTTCCTTTTCCCATTGAATAATAGAGTTATATAATTCATTGGAAATCGTTGAGTAACCAAACAAACCGTTTTGAACATAGCTGCTTAAAGCCTGAGTGACACCTTTGGGAGAAAGAAAATCCATATCTGCTACCCAAAGCGGTAATAAATCAGATGCATGATATGTTTCAGTAATACCATCCCATTTTACGCTATGCGTATTTTTTCTCGTTATTTGTTGATCGAATTCTACCATTTCAAAGCCTCCGATTTCACTTGTTTATTTTCAAAACTTCTTTTTTTAAATCATATACAGTATAATGAAAGATGCGAAGAGAGGGAAGTAAATGACTTATAAAATTGGACAAATAATTGAAGGAAAAGTAACTGGAATACAACCTTATGGTGCGTTTGTTTCTCTTGACGAGGAAACGCAGGGATTAATCCATGTTTCAGAAGTACAATCAGGTTATACAAAAAATATTCATGCATTGCTAACAATTGGACAACCAATCAGAGTACAAATTATTGATATTGATGAGTACTCTCAAAAAATCAGTTTATCTTTAAGGACTTTGGAGAGCAACAGTCCAGTAGTTGCACACCGTAGAAAAAGGTATTTTACAAACAAAAATAGAAAAATTGGTTTTAAAACAATCGAAGAACAACTACCCATCTGGATCAAAGAAGCATTGACTGAATTGGAGAAAAAATAAAACAAGAAATAAAAAGTGTATTTTTTCTGAAAATATGCTAAAATTTTTTTGTAAGCCATAGAACAAGTTGATCGAGGTGGAGATTTTGGCAAACAAAAGAGTCGCTGGTACAATTATGTTGCATTTGGAGGATGGATCAAAGAGATTTCTGGTTCATTCAATTGATGATACGCTAGAATTCGCGTTAGCAGATCTTTCTGAAGGAAAGACTGGTCTAGCCAATATGCTTAATTTTTTAAAGGAAATCGTTCATATTGATGTGAGTCAAATCAACTTAATGGAGTTGACCAACACCCATATCGGACATGAAAATGTTCCGTTGTTTGTTTTTGAAACAGAGCAGAAGAATCAGGATGGTGAGCTGGCAGAAGGCTATCTTTGGGAAGAATCAGGGCAGATGCGAGCTGTTCTTGGGACTTACGAAGTAGAGGGTGTTCCTCTTTTCTAATCAGAAAATACAAAAATAAAAAGAAGATTGAAAAAAATTCAATCTTCTTTTTTTTGCCGTTTTAAACAAAAAAACAAGTAGAATGTTCCGGTTTATAATGCTTTTATAGCCATTTTAAAGCTTAACCAGAGACTTTGTTCGTAAAACACGAAAATTAGGAAGAAAAACAGTCTGAGTACTGTTTGAAAAAGGTCGAGAATTCAGTTGACCAATCAAAAAAAGAATGATAAATTAGACAACGTTGAAGCGAAAGTAACATTCATGAAACTTTCGTAAATAACATGAAAAATAGTTGTTGACATGTGAATTATCACATGATAAGATAACTAAGTCGTTTAAAAAGGGCTGCTTATGAAGCTTGATTTCATCAAGAAAAAATTCAAAAAA
>WPCH01136322.1_pt1 | contig 41087 bp, 62 predicted proteins | sample 5399881 | NCBI WGS metagenome assembly WPCH01 (sample SAMN12869468, study PRJNA574797) | sludge metagenome | isolation source: wastewater treatment of pH5 | place: China:Beijing | collected 2019-05-20
ACCGGCGTCGCTCAGTGCTACGAGGTCCGCTAGCACCTCTGCGTCGCTGCGTTCGGGGTCGGGCGGCGACGCGGGTTCGTAGTACCGCTCGTGTCCGACGACGTACCTGCCGTCATCCGAGACGGTGACGATGTCGCCCTGCTCGTCGGGTTCGGCGACCACCACGATTCGCTCTGATCCCCCACCCGTCTGCACTCGGTCGCCGACGTTGAAACGTGCCATCACGCCACCTCTTTCCACTTGATCGTCCAACCCATATGGGTGGGGTCGTCGGACTCCACGAGGTCGCCCTTGCCCATGCTCAGATCCTTGAGACGGGCGGCCAGCGCCGTGTACTCGTCGTGCTCGAGCTCCTTGCGGGACGTGGTGCGACCGCCGGACTGCTGGTACACGAGGGCGTCCCATTGCGCCTCGGCTGTCTCTTTGTCAGATGACAGGACGGAGCGTGCGAGTGCGTGCGCCCGCTTGTTGACCGATGGGAACCAGTCGGGGGTGTCACCGGAGGGGGTGGCGGTGGGTGGGACGGGACCCCCTCCGGTGACGTTCTTCCCCCCGCCGGGGGCGGTGCCGGCGGGGGGTGCCGTCCCGACCTCGCCCTGCTGAAACAGAGCGGGCTCAACCGTCGTCGTAGCGGCGGGAGCCTGGCGGTCAGGTGCGGTTTCGCCGGGGGCGGCAGCCGGGGGGGACAACGGCTCACCGCCCCCGGACAACTGGCCCGGCTCGAGGCCGGTCGGCGGCAGCACAGCCGCAGCGTTCTTACGACGAGGCGTCTCCTTTGTCTGCTGCAACTGCTGCGCGACCGACAGCCCTGTCGTCTCGGGGATCGCAGCGGGAGGGACGGGGGTGAGCGACGGGCGTGCGGGCGCTTCGATCTGCACGCCGACCCCGCCATCCGAGGCGATCAGCTCGCGCAGTCGCACGTCGGGCAGGTCCAACGTCGGCACCACGAACTTGTGCGTCTTCGGGTTCCCGTCGGCGTCGAACCGGACCACCTCGCGAGGTGTGGCGGTCAGCCGTGCCCGCACCAGCGTGTTCGGGGCCAGGTGGGAGACTGCCTGCACGGCACCGGCGAGCTCGGTAGCGGCGTAGAACCCGTGGGACTCGACACGCCACAGCCCGAACCCCGGAAGGTCCGGCAGCATCACCGAAAGCCGAGTCGTGTCCTTGCACGCCTTCCCTTTGGCCGCGAGCACCCGTCGTTCTTCGTGGTCCTGAGGGCACAGGCACGGCCCGTCGCTAATGGTCTCCCGTTGGCCGTCGCAGCGCCGGTGGCAGATGCCGTTGCCCCACATCTCCCGCCACTGGGAGAACGACATCATCTCGGGTGGCAGGATGACGTTGAGTTCGGTGCGGCCGGTGTCGACCCGGAACCCGGCGTCGAACGTCTCAACCTGGCCGGCGGTGTCGGCCCACTCGGCGGCGGCGGTTTCGACGACGGTGCGGTCGTGGGAGGAGATGAGGAAGGTGGCGGACTTGGCCGGCCGGGTGTAGGTGGACCCGTCCCGTCGGGTGCCTTCGACCTTGGTGCCGAGTCGGATGCGGCCCCGTTCGGTGATGCGCTGCTGTAGCGAGAGGATGGGCATCAGGCGACCTCTTCCTTTGCGACCGGCTGCAACGGCAGACCGATCACCGTCTTGCTGGTCTGGAACTGCCAGCGGGCGGCCTCCAACACGAACAGGAACGCCTCGTGGATGTCCGGGCCGCACTCAACCGGGTAGGCGTCGCAGTGCTCGGGCGTGATGTGGATCACGAGGCCGGTGTCGACCTCGGGGACCGGGACAGCCATCTCGCGCTCGGCGTCGCCCAACAGGTAGTAGCGGCGGCGGAACTGTTCCATGCGACGGGGGCGCCACACGGCGGCCATCTCGGCGTACCGGTAGGCGGCCAGCTGAAGCGCCACCTCGGGGTACGGGCCGGTGGCCTTCCCCTTGGCGTCGGTCGACTTCTTGGACGTCTTGTAGTCGGCAATGAACCGCACCCCGTCGACGGTGAGGAACGCGTCGCAGGTGCCGGCGTACCCGTACCTGGGTGAGTAGACGGTGACCTCAACGGCCTCGTAGACCGGTTGGAACTTGTCGCACCACCGGTCGAACTGGTCGAGGAAGGGGGCCACGTCGGGGTCGACGTCGGGGCGGGTGCCGGTGAGGGCGAACTGCTCGCACGCCTCGTGCACGGCGGTGCCGAGGTCGGCGGCGGTGCGCTCCCCCTTGGGTCGGCGGAACCGTGCGTCGCGCAGCCACTTGATGACGTCGGCCCGGTCGCCGTCGGAGACCATGGCCTGAACGGTGGCGAGCTGGTCGACGGCGCAGATGGCGGTCTGCTCGGCGGCCCAGTAGAGGAGTGCCGGCTTGTCGAGTGCGCCGATGATGGTGGTGACCGACCACATGCGCTGGTCGTCGTCGGCTGGTTTCTGGCCTTCGAGTGGGGTCTGGCCGAGGGTTGGTGACGGCACTGCGCTGTCACCGTGTGACAAATAGTGATCGGCGTAGTTCGTGGTCAGTGGTTGGCCGTCGACATCATTTGGATCGTGATCCTCGTAGATGTGATTGCCGCAGATGGGACACCGCCGATAGAACGCGCCACTCACGTCATCAGCGACCCACTCCGCAGCAGGAACGCCGAGGGTCACCACGGGTCGACCTCGGTGACGCCTTCGGGCATGGGCCCGTCTGAGCGGTGCTCGGGCAGGAACGGCTGCACAGCGGCGACAGCGGAAGCCCACGGTTCGGTCAGCTCGTCGGCCTCGAACCGGTCGAGGCGTTCCTTCTCCACCACGGCGATCAGTGCCCGTGTGGCGGCGACGAGGGCCCGTCGGGTCTGCGGCCCGCACGCCCACGGGCTGGCGTCGACCTCGTCCAGGTCGATGTGGGTGCGGAGACGGGCGGTCACGGCCGGACCCCCTGCCACGGGTCAGGAGATGGCGCGTGCACCATCCGGTACGGCTGGGGGTCGGGCACCGGTGCGGTAGCGATGCGGATGGCGTCGGTGGCGAGCCAGTAGTGGGCGGTGCCGTCGTGGACGATCCGCACCCACTCGCGGCCGTCGTCGGCCTTGTCGTACCGGGCGGCTTCGGTGACGAGGTGCCAGTCGGGGTCACCGTGGCAGCGCTGCACCCGGTCGCCGGGCATGACCTCGCTGGCGTAGTCGGTCACGAACGTGACCGGGTCGGGGTGGCGCACCGTGTCGACCAGCTCGGCCACGTCCTCGAACAGGCGTTGCGCCCGCTCGAGCGTCTCGGCCAGTTGGCTCAGCAGCCAGTCGGTGAGCACCTCGTCGGCAAGGGAGAGTGCCTGCTCTTCCACCGTCGGTTCGCCGGTCACGGCTGGGCCTCCGGTGCCTTGCGCGAGGTGGTGGCCCCGCAGTCACATCGGCAGCGACCCTCGTGGTCCGGTAGTCGGACGCAGTAATGGCCGCCTGTGTAGTTGCACGACGGCGATGATTCGGTGGCGGCCCATCCGTTCGGGCACCACGGCTGAGGGTCAGAGATCACGGCTGGGCCTCCGCAGCGAGAGCGGCGATGGCGGTGCAGATCGTGCACCACGCCTCAGGGCGTCTCGGGGCCACACGCAGGCAAGCGCAGGCCGAAGGGCCGGACCTCGCGGCGATGGACTCCAGCGCCGCCCGCAGTCGTGCCGCCTCCGCTTCGGCCTCACCGGACGCAGTGACGGGGGCCGAGGGCGGTTCTGCTGTCGCCGGGCACTCACTCGCCGTGGTGGAGTCCTCTGACCCACCCCCGTCACTGCGATCTCTCTGCGCCTCATGCATCTCGCCAAGCACGATGTCGAACCCGTCCCGCAGGGTGACCTCCACGTCATCGAGGTCCGTGGGGTCGTAGCCTCGGCCGTCCGTGTAGGCGTTCACGAGGTAGTCGGCCAGACGGCGGGTGAGTGCTCGAGATGACCACTCGCTTGGGCCTGCATCTCGGCCGCTGCGGTCCATCGGCGGTGCTGCGGTGTCGCTCATGGCATGCTTCTTCCTGGCCCCGTGCGTGGGGCCGGTCACGACCAGCGGGCCTTGCTCGCCTGCTGGTGATGCGGGCTCACCCCGGAGGGCGCGGCGGCATTCCCTCCGGGGTGTTCCCCGTTCCCGCAGGGGAGCGCGGGTGGGGAGATGGTGTGGCCGTCGCCGCCGACCACCCGGCAGCGGATGGCGGCGAGCGGCACCGTGCGGCCCGGTGCGACCTGGCCTCGTTCGTCGCGGCACAGGACGGCGTTGGACGGGTGGAGCAGCTGCGGCAGGTGGTCGATGGGGACGCAGCGGCCGGCGTAGAGGACGTGCGTGGCAGCGGTCATGCGCTGGCCGCCCTTCTGCGCTGCGCCTGACGCCGCATCTCGTCGGACCATGCCTCTCGGCACTCATCGCACCGACACATCCAGTTGTTGTAGGTGTAAATATTCCCGTGGCCGCCTGGTGGCTGTTCGCCGGCATCGAGGCGCAGCTTCCTGTTGGCGTTGTCGGCTCTTTGGGCAGCGGCGTTCGCTTCCCTGCATTCGTCGCACCGCTCGCCGTGTCGGAGGTGACGCGCGTATGCCGAACGGGTCCCACATGGGGCTAATGGCCGGTGGTGGTGCGACAGATCAATGCCAAACTTCTTGCACCACCTACTGACTGCTGAGTGGTCGACCTCGTATCGCTCGGCGGCTTGTCGCAGTGTGTGTTCGGATGCGTACTCAGCGATCTCCCGGCGGAGAGCCTCCACAGCCTCGCGGTAGGTGGCGCTCACAGGTCGCCGTCCATGCGGTCGTCTGCGGCGATGGCGATGACCACGCCGAGGATCAGCACGGCGGCGAGGAGGACGATGGCGCTCATGCGGCTGCCGGCCCGTCGTCGGCGCACCACTGGCGCACCGTCTCGCCCGTCACGGTGATGCCATGCGAGCGGAGAGCGAACGCAATCTCGTTCCATGACCAGCCGGCGTTGCGTTGAGCGGTGAGCCACTGGTCGAGGTCGGGCATGACCTGTTCGGCTTCGGCTCGTTTCGTGGGAGGCATCACGCACCCTGCCGGTCGCAGAACGCCTCGTACTCGTCGGGCGTGATGCTGTCGTGTGCGTCGTCCATGAGCTCTTGCGCCTCGTTGAGCATCTTGGCGATGTGGTAGCCGATGGTCTCGTTGCCGGGGAAGTCACGGGCGAGGTGGTCGGCCGCTTGGGTGAGGTCCATCGCTGCGTCCATCGACGCCACTGCGATGCGAACGGCCTTCTTGCGGGACGGGGTGAGTGCGGTCCACGGGGTGAGGGAGTCTGTCGCCATGCCGTCACCCTTTCACAAGGTTGCCAACTTTGGCAAGGGAAAGTTTCGGGGGTGAACGCGAAGAAGCCCCGGCCGTGGTGGCCGGGGCTTCGTTCGGTTCGGTTCGGTTGGCCTCAGGCGAACAACTTCTAGCCCCGGTAGTACCGCCCGCAGACGGGCCACTGGCCGAGACCCGACCGGTTCTTCAGGATCTCGGCCCGGTATGCCTGCTCGCCCGGCGAGTTCTGGTGGGGGTAGCCGGACCCGCCGACGCTGCGCCAGGTGGACAGGAGGAACTGCACGCCGCCGTAGTAGCCGTTGCCGGTGTTGATGTACCAGTTGCCCCCGCTCTCACAGTTGGCGACACCGGACCATCGCCACACGAGGTCCTGGTGCTGCTGCGCCACCCGAGCGGCATCGACGGCGGCCAGGTACGCGGCGATCCGGTTCAACACGACGGCGTTCAGCCAGTAGGCCAGCCTGCCGGCGGCCACCCGGTCGATGTTCGGGTCGCGGTGGCAGTTCCACCACCGTTGCACCTCGGCGGGTCGGTAGGGGAAGGCGATGGGTGAGCACACCCGGTCGACGTGGGACACAACGGGCGCTGGTGCGGGTGGGGTTTGTGCTGCTGCGGGGGTGCCGCACCCGACGAGGGTTATGGCAATGATGATGGTGGCGGTGATGCGTCGGAGATGAATGGCATAACTTCCTTGGTGGGGGGTCAGTGCCTCGGCTCGCCATGCGGAAATCGCATGACCCCGGCCGGTGGCGGGACGCGAAGAAGGCCCGCCGTGATCGGCGGGCCTGTCCGGTTGCGTTCTTGGGTTAGCGGGGTCTGACCCCGGCGCGGCGGCGAGCTCGGGCCGAGTCGGCGAGCACCTTGGCGTTCAGATCCTCCAACGTGACCGGGGCGGCGAGCGACCGGTGCGGGGGTGCGCACCGTTCGGCGTTGGTGCGCTCATGCACCCACCCGCCGCCGTGCTTGGTCACGGCCATGCCGACGATCGGCTTGCCGCACGTTCGACACTTCGGGTTGGCGGTCACTTCTCCAGGTTCCCCAGGCGTCGGTCGTGGTCCTCGGCGGTCGTCTCCAGGCGGGCCACTACCTGCGAGAGCTTGATCAGCAGGACCAGCGACCAACCGAGGATGCCGGTCCCGATGCCCATGACGGCCAGACCGAACGCGACCAGTGTGCCGTCGTTGATCTGCGCGCCGAACATCCCGCCGACGATGCCGATGCCAAGGTTCACGACGGACGCCACGGCGATGACCGCCAGCGAGAAAGGGGACGTGGCCACGTCCCCGATGTGTTCGATCATGGTTCAAGCGGTGACGCTCATGCGTCCGCCTGGTCGAGCTCGGCTTCGATGCGCTGGAGGCGAGCCCGGAGCTTCTGCGCCCGCCGCTTCTCCTTCTCCGACAGGGTCGCCAGGCCGGTGTCGGCGAGGCACTGCTTCACGATCACTCCGATGGTGAACAGGTCGGCGTCGTTCAGGGGCATGTCTGGTTCTCCTGTCATGGTGGCGGCCACACGGGCCTGCCACACGGTCACGTCTTGGGGGATGCCGGGGCCGGCCGGGTCGATCTTGCGGCCGGGTGCGAAGGTGCGGTGGTAGATGACCGACGAGGCGGGCTGGCCGAGGTGGCGGGCGACTGCGGCCTGGCCGACGGCGATCGCCTCGAGCTGTGCGTCGGGCCACGGTTCGCCGGTGCCGTTGTTCTCGCACTCCCAGCCGATGCTGAGGCTGTTGCCGGTGGTGCCGTCGGGGTAGCGGCCGGTCCCGGCGTGGTTGGCGCGACCGGAGGCGACGACGTAGCAGTCGCCGTTGCGTGCGACGAGGACGTTGCACAGCGGCCCGGCGAGGTCACTGCGCCCGTTGGTGCAGATGTTCAGCGACGGGTGGTCACTGCCGGCGTAGCTGGCGGTGTGGTGGAACACCTGCCAGCGGGGGTCGAAGGTGGATGACCCGCGGGTCTGCCAGCCGTCGACTTCGTGGACGACGAGCCCTGCCTCGAACAGGATGTGGGGGAGCCAGAGGGCGCGGCCCATCAGTGGGCGATGCCGTCGGGGCCGGGAACGTCCAGGTGGTCGCCGGGCCGGTAGGGGGTGGTGAACCGTTGCGCGGCGATGGCGGCGACGATGCCGACGGCCGCACCGATGGCGGCGAGCTGGTCAGCGCCCAAGGTCGTGAAGGCAGCCAATAGCCCCACGATTGCGGCAGTCACGGTCGCGGCGGTCACGGGCGGGTTGTTGGCGGGGGTCACGGTGTGCTCCTTGTGGGTGCGGCGTAGGCGTTGTCGCGGACGATCTCGATGGCGGCGACAGCGTCGGCACGGTTGGTGTATGCCTCGCTGTGGGCGAGTACCTGGCCGTTGTTGGCGACGATGCGCCAGCGCCACCGTTGGCGACGGGGGATGCGTGACCGGATGAGCTCGAAGCGCATGGGTGCTCCTATGGGGCGGACGCAGGCGTCAGGAACATCTGAATGCCGATCACGATGGACTGGACTGCATCAGACGCCCCCGGGAAAGGGTCTGTCCCCGCGTCCAACACCGACACATATCCATTAGACCCGACGACAAGAACCATCGGCACGTACTTGCTGGCAGTTGTCAAACCAGAGGACGCGTAATAGGTGTTGGCAGAAGGGCGATAGCCGACCGGAAGAAGGAATATCGTTCCATCGGCGGGCGGGTCGGATGTCGCCACGATGTATCCAGCAATGTCAACGATGCCTGTTTCTCTGATACGGAAGGCCAGGTTCCTATCAGCACCCGCGTTCTCCCAGGCTTCGCCACCGCCGGGGTTGTACCAGTCCGGTTCCCCTGTGTCCCCTACGTAGTGCCAGTCCTCGTTCACCGGGTACACCAGCCCCGGACGCCTGCGGCGGAGGCTCATGTCGCCGCACACATGGAGGCCAACAGCGCAAAGGCTGAGGTCTCCACCGTCGTGAACACAGGCGACAGGATCGTGAACGCCGCCTCGGACGCAGCGGCATAGGCAGCCTGCGCCGGGCCCAACCCCTGCGGGTCGGCCTCTGCCGCAAGCCACGCCAGCCACGCCGCGAATCTGACTTCGTAGATGTCGTGCGTCTGGCGGGCGCTCTTTCCCTGCGTGCACGCGGCGAAGGCGGCGTCACGTGCCACGATCCACGCCGCCAGCCCCACCGAATCAGCCGACGTGACACCGCCAGTGACGGCCTGCCACGGCAACGGGGTCGCACGAGCCGAGTCCCACGCCAACGTATGCACCACCCCGGACACGTCCCACGCCGCGGCTCGGGCCATCTTCCTGGCACCGTCCCACGCAGCCTGACCGGCGTCCGCGCCCTCGCTGTCGTACCCGCCGCCGCGGGCGCACCGCAAGGCGAGCTGGAACGTGTCGTGATCCGTGTCGGCCACGAGGTCCGGCCACAAGTGGTGGAAGTAGTCGCCGGCGATGGGGTAGTCGACCCGCCCGTCGCCCGGCAACGTGCACCAGTCGCTGTCAGACCAGTTGTAGTCGCTGACCGCCTTCGCCACCGTGCCCGCAGCCGACAGCGCCACCTCGGTCTCGTCGGCGTCCATCGTGCCCGACGCGATCGCCGGGAGCGCCTGGAGGATGTCGGCCTCGTCGGTCATGCCGGCAACGTCCAGCCACGCCGGGCAGTAGGTGCGAATCAGCCAGTCGGTCGCGAGGTACTTCCTCTTGGCCTCGAGCCCGGCGTCCACGGTGTCGATCACACCGTCGGGCGCAACCTTCAGGTAGTTCTTCAGCGTCTGGCGGGAGTCGTCCTGCAGCGTGTCGTTCAGCGCCTTGCACCACTGCGCTATCACCGGGCTCACGTTGGCGGGGTCGGTGGTCCACGACTCGCCGGCCATCCACGCGGCGACCTCCATCATGCACCACTGCCAGTCGCCCTGGTCGGGGAACAGCGAGGTCGGTTCGTCGTGCGCGCCGACCGACAGCCACGGCATCCCCAGGGGGTCCGTGCTGATCGGGTTGACGATGCCTGCCATCTAGGTAGCCACCCAGAACATCGTGAACCGGACGGCGCACGTCATCGACGCGCCGGAGTTCTGCCTGATCCCGATGTAGACCTTGGCGTTCGCCCCGAGTTGCACGAGCGACGCGACCGACACCGCCGGGACCTCGGTGGCGCCGATGTTCTCGATAGTCTCCTGCGCGTAGATCACCCCCGAGCCGGCGGCACCAGAGGACAGACACACGCCACGTTTCCCGTCGGCGTCAGCGGCGAAGATCACGTGGCATGTCACCATGTACGCGCCGGGGGCCGCGGCGGTGCCGTAGATGTTCCCGGTGCCGGTGTACACCCCGCCGACGTTGATGGAAACGTCGTTCCAGTTGCCGGTGGGGGTCGCGAACGTCGACCCGGTGGCGACGGTCAGGCTGCCCGCCATCGCCGCACGGGGCCGAAGCTCGTTCAGCCAGCGCAGGTTGTCCGACACGTAGGCGTTCATGTTGGACGAGGTGACAGCCTCGTTTGACGCCCAAGTCCTCGGTGCAGTCCAAGCCATCAGAACCCCAATCTGTTCCCGGCATCAAGCCGAGACAACGTCGGATGATCAAGCGTCCAGTACGTGTAACCGGTGCCGCCACCGGGACCGAACTGGCCGTACACCATTGGCGACAGGTTCCACGACACCTCCCACTCGCGAGGGGTGAACCGGTGCTCAATCCCCTCGATCACCGCATCAACCTCGATATCGGCGCCGTCCAACTGGCGGGTCACCGAGATGCGGTCGCCGAGCTCACGCATCAACACACGGGGGAACAAGTCGGGCAGGTTCGCCAGCGGGAGGAACGTCAACCGTGACGGGCGCAGCGTCGGCTCTGCCATCAGGCCGACCCGCCACTCGGCCATCGCCAGCGCCTCGTTGTCCGTCGAATAGAGCAGCCCCGTCATGGAGTCGGAGCGCCGCCAGTACGCAGCTATCGAAGTGGCGTCTTGCGCCCGTTGCGGCAGACCGCCCACACGGGTCACGGTCATGTCGTTGACGAGGTTCGCTTCGGAGTAGTCGAACTCCAGGTCGACGTAGTCGGCCTCGTCGAACGACGCCTCGACCGCCGTAGAGACTTCGTGGTTGCGTGAGAAGAAGCACGCCTTGCCGGCGCCGTCGATGAAGAACCGACCCTGTTCGGTCTGCTCCACGGCAAGGAGGTGGTCGAGCGCCGACTGTCCTTCGATGTTCGACGGGGCCGGCCCGAGCGTGCTGGCCCCGGTTTCGATGGTGCGGTCAGCGGACGGCCACCCGACAAGGTTCAGGATGCGCGTGACGCGTGCCCCGGTTCCGTCGTTCGCCCACGGGGCCGCACCGGCGGTGTAGTGCTCGGTGATCTCACCGGCGGTCAGCGCCCGGTTGTAGACGGCTACTTCGCAAATCTCGCCGTCGAAGCTCTTGTAGACCGACCCGGCGCCTGGGTCGGAACCGACCGGGGTCTTCCCGATGCGGGTTGAACCACTCCCGTCGATGGCCGTTGTGGCCCCGCCCGTCGAGTTACTTCCCTGCTGCGCCCCGTCGACGTACAGCCGGCCGACGCGGGAAGAGTCGACCGTCCCCACAAGGTGATGGATGCCGGTGTCGCGCAGGTCGGTCGTGCCCGTACAGGTGATGTTGCTCCCGCCGACCTGAGCGAGGAACTGCGGCAGGCCGGTCTGGTTGTCCATCACGAGGCTGAAGTCGTTCACGAACGTCGACCCGACGACGTGCGTCTGCCCGCAGATGAACGACCAGTTAGACCCAAACTTTCCCGTCTTCACCCAGCACTCGATCGTCACGGGGGCGGCGAACAGGGTGTGAGCCGCCACTGCGCCATCAGCCGACCCGCTGGTGTTGTCCCCCGACCCGTCCAGACGCACCGCACCGGGACCGGCAGCGAGCAGAGACTTCGTGGACGACGGGGTGCCCTTCCACGTCCCGGTGCGGCCGTTGCCCGACGAGTCCGCAACCACCGTCGCCAACGGCAGATCATCCGCCAGACGCCACCAACCCCACGGGGAATCGCCGTCGACCACCGACCCGTAAATCTCGTCCAGGTCGAACCGGGCAAGCAGCTTGAACCCGTCAGTGGCGGTCAGCCGCACGATGGCATCGGCCGGCGCATCAGGGTACGCCTGCGGGAAGCCGTCAATGAACCCGTTGAACACACGGACGATGTCCGCACCGGACCCCACCGAAACCCGGATGCGCTTGTTCGGTCGAGCGTCCGGGTTGAACTCGGGATCGAACTCCCGGTCGCGGTTGTCGAGCTCGAGCGTCAGCGTCGCCGCCGAGGTGCGGTCGAACTCGGACTGTCGGCCACGGCGGATCGAACCCGACCGGACCCGCTCGGTGATGTCCTCCCACACTGGGGACGCACCGGGCGCGGTCGTCGGAGACCACTCGAACTTCGCGCTCAGCTCGGTGACGCCGGGGTACGCCCATGTGACGGAGATCCCGGCCCAGTTGGCGGTTGCGTCCGCCCACGCCGTCGTAGGCATCTAGCTGGCCGCCGCCGCTTCGTAGTTGAACTGGATGAGGATCTGATCGGACGCTTCCCACGCCCACGGCACCGACGCCCCGACCGGGTTGTCCCCCGACCCGATGCCCTCCCCCGCGATGTTCGTGTTGACGATGATCGCCTTGCGGGTGGCGGCCGACCAGTAGTAGGTCGACACTGCCGCAGCGGCCATGACAAACCGGTAGTTGTCCGAGGCGTCGTAGCAGTAGCCGATCCCGATCGGCTGATCCCTGTTCGCCGGGACCACCGGGAGCAGCAGCCCGTAGTAGCCGGACCCCACGGCGACACCAGACGTGCCGAAGATGATCTGGCAGTAGCCGGTTACGATGCGGCCCAGGCGCTTGTAGTAGCCGACGGCGGTAGAACCGGAACCGAGCGTTGGGTCAGACGAGCTGCCCGTCAACGTCGGCGTGTAGCTGGTGTACGCACCGACGATCTGTGTCTCGATGGCCTCCACCGCCACACCGAGCGCCCGGTGGTGATCATCGTGCGGGTACGTGACGGAACCGAGGGGGGTGGTCCCGGCGATGCCGTCGGCCGGTACGCCGTCGGTGAGCTCGTCAACCGTGTCTGGATATGCCATCAGTTACTGCTCCTCATCCGTTGACCTTGACCGGGACCGGCCCGTTCCGTTGCTGCCAGCGGCGCAGCGCGTCCACGACCGCCTGCCCGTCTGCGAGGGTGGCGGTGCCGTTGACGTTGACAACGATTGACGTGCCGGCGACAGGCGAACCGGTCGACACCATCGACGCAGTCTGTGCAGCGGTCAGCACTCGTTCACCACCGGCGAACGCAACCAACTCCGGCCCCTGCTCACCCACCATCGCCAACCCTGGAAGCGCCGACTCCGTCCCGCCCGCGTACTTCCCTATCGGAGAGCCAATCGTCTTGAACGTCGTAGTGATGGTCTTGTTCAGGGAGTTGACCGTGTTCAGGTAGTTGATCGACTTGCTGTAGGCGTCGGACAAGCCAGGCGCTGAGAACGAAGTCGACGGGTTGAGCTTGTCGATCATCTTGGCTTTCTCGGCGAACTTGTCGGCGTTGCTGATCCCCTCGAGCAGCCCCGGCGTCTCGACCGTGGTCGACGCCTTGTGCGGGATGTTTCGGATCTCGTCCGACAGGGTGTTGAACTGCTCTTGGGTGATGTGGCCGGCGTCCCGCTCGGCCCGCAGCATTCCGATCGTGTTCTGGATGGTGGCGTCCAACTCGGGTTGGGCTGCGCCCTGGTCCCGCATCCCCGAGATCAGGTCGGCAGTGTTCGTGACCACCTCGTCCTGTGCGTCGGCCATGTCGAACCACGTCGCCTCGCTGTCCTGCATCGTGGCGACCATGTCCGTGATGGACTCCTGCACATCACGCTGCGACGCCGGGATGTTGACCGTCTCGTCCAAGTAGTCCGACATCGCCTGAGTGAAGTCCTGCATCTCGGCGGCAGCGGCGTCAGCGGCAGAGGCCGTGTCCTGAAGCCCAGGGGGAAGCTCACCAATGAGCGTCCCGACGCCGTGGAGTTGGATGCCGGCACCGGAGAGCGCTTCGATCGTCCCGGTGATGCCGGAGATTGGACCCATCGCCAGGTTGCCGGTCGCGTCGTGAAACTTCTGGGTCCACTCACCGATGGGACCGGCCAGGTCGGCCAGCGACTCCATGACCGGGAGCATCGACTGCCCGGTCGACTCGGCCAGCTCGTCCATCGACTGCTTTGCCCGGTCCATGCTGCCGGTGAGTGTCTGCCCGTAGTCCTCGGCCAGGTTCCCGATCTTGCCGTGGAGCGCATCGAGGATGACACCCTGAGCAGATGCGGTGTCACCGACTGCCAGGAAGGCGTCGATCTGTTCCTGTTGCGCCACCGTCAAGTCGCCGGTGATCCGCTTCAACCGGCCCATGCCGCCTTCGGGGTCATTCAACGCCACACCCAACAGGCGTGCGGCGTTGGGCACGTCGGTGCCCATGCGAACGGCCAGGTCTGCCGCGCCCTCGATGGCTTGGTCGAACACCTCGGCCGACTGGATCTGGTCGAACATGAGAAGCGTGTTCGCCCCGGCTTGCACGGCCTCGTCCGAGAAGCCGCTGTACTCCATGACCCGCTGAGACAACTCAGCGATGTGATCGCCGGTCACGACGGCACTGTCACCCAGCGACGCCAGCATCGAGTCGGTCTGAGCGACCACCACCTGAGCATCAGCGGCAGCGGACACGGACATGCCGAACGCACCAACCGCCACGCCAAGCGCAGTAGCAGCACCACCCGACGCACCCGCCAGCGCCCCCAACTGGTCAGACATCCCGCTCAACGCACCACCGGCGCCGTTCACCCCCGCGGCGTCACCCAACGCACCGATAGAGCCCGACAGGTCATCAATCGACGCCTGCGCCGCCTCAGTGTCAGCCGTGACCGGCACCTCGACCGGCGACCCCTCCAACGAGTCGATCTCAGCCTCGGCCGTCGCCACGTCCGCATCGACCGGCACCTCGACCGGCGATGCCTCCAACCCGTCGAGCTCGGACTCCACCGCCGACACGTCGGCCTCGGCGACGATCTCCACCGTCCCGTCAACCGACGCAAGGGCAGACTCGATGGCATCGCCGACCGTGTCGGTCCTCGCCTCAACATCGACATACGCAGTACCGGCAGACGACATCAGCCACCCTTCCCGAAGAACTCACGCACCGCGTCCCGAACCGCCCCCGGCCCAGCAGGCACAGGGGCAGGCTCAGGACTCGGCGCAACCGACAGAACAGCGGTGGCCGACGACGCCGGCAGACACTCGATCAACGCCAACAGGCGACGGCACCCCACCGGCGACGGACCCCACAGGCACGACCGCAGATCAAGGCCGTACACCGCCTGGAAGTCAGCCTCCAACGACGCCAGGTTCCGGCCCACGAACCCGGCGAGGCCCGCTATTTTCCCAGCGGGACACCGAACGTCGAGAACAACGCACCCACGTCCTGCTCGGATGGGAACAGCGCCATGAACTCGTCCGTCTCGGACGGGTCCTCGAGCACCATCTCCACGACCGCACGACGCCCACCCGAGCGCCACACCTCAGCCGCGGCGAACGGCAACTCTGCCCGCAAACGCCAAAGGCGGCCGCCGAGTCGGAAAGTCCGCTCGCCGGCCGCCTCGAGGCGCGCAGCACGCAACGCATCGCCATCGACGGTCGCGTCCTGCTCTTCTGTTTGCCCTTGCCCTTTGGTCGCCATCGGATCAGGTGCCCACCAGGGCGAACTGGCCGACTTCCGGGTCGTTCGTTTGAAACGCCCACGGCTTCTGACCGGGGGTCCCACTTTCGAGCACGTCGAACTTCAGCGGGAACGCCACCGGCTCGGTACGCATCAGGTTGAAGTCGACCGTGTCGGACACCATGCAACGGCGGAACAGCCACCGGTACCCGTAGTCGCCGTCCTGCGCCTCGATGATGATGGAACGCTCGTCGGCGAAGTCGGCGTCCGGCGGCTCGTAGTAGTACTTGCTCGCACCGGACGTGCCGAACGCACCGCCACCCATCGCCAGCCGGAAGGAAGCGAAGGTGAACTGCAGCAGTGAGAACGACACCGAGGTCGGCGTGTCGGTCACGAGGCGGCGCAGCGGGTAGCCGGACTGCCAGGACTTGATCTCCTTCGTGACACGCCCGAAGCTGAAGCCGACGCCGGCCTCGGTGGTGTAGCCGAGCTCGACGAACCCGGTGGCACCGGACGTTGAGACAGCGGTCGTGATGTCGGGCGGGAATGATTCGTTGGCGTCACCGACGTACACGTTGCCGGTGCCGGGGATGACTAGCTGGTCAGCGTCGAGGGCCATCGACACCACCACCTTTCAGTTGTGCGCCGGGGCGCGTTGTCTCACCCGCAGGGAGCGGGGACCTGTTGCTCTCAGCCCGAGAGTGGGCCGCCGTTGACCGGGCTAGGTCGTCGGCAGCGGGGCCGGACGGACAGTGACGGTCACGTCCAGCGTGTAACGGGGCTTCGCCGGCTCGAAGGCTTCGTCGGGCAGGTAGGCGAGCGGGCCGAACCGCACACCGCACACCACCCCCAACGGCTGCACCGCAGCCTCGTCAACGATCTTCGCCAGCTCCTCACGGATGGCGTCCATCGTGTCCAACGTCGTCGCCTTCGACCCGCCGAACACGTCGATCTGTAGCCGGGCCGCGTCCATGTGCAACGGGCGCGACATCGGCGGGACCCCACCGATGCGAGTGAGGCGCACCAGCGGGTAAGCCTTGGTCTCGGGGAGTGCCGTGTAGACACGCTGCCCGACATACGCGGTCACCTCGGACTGGGACCGCAGGTACTGGGACACCAGCGCCTCGACATCGACCAGGGTCACGCCACGTCCAATCCGACGGCCTCGCACCCACGCCGCAACGGCGCCTTCGGTGACGAGTAGGTGCCGCCGAACTCCTCGATCAGACCGACCGGCGAGCCGAGCTCGACCCGCCACGTCTTGTCCGACACCCGCGACGAATCGACCGGCTGCGACCGGTTGCCGGGGAACACCACCAGCGAGTCGACCATCGACCGCACGTCCTCGACGATGGTTTCCATCTGCGCCTCGACCGCCTGAGCGATCTGATCGTCAAGGTCACCGGCAGGTTCGAACGTCGCCACTATCCCGCCTTCCTGGCGTTGCACTCGATGTGCGACGTGGACCGGGTGCGAGGGTTGTGCGCCGGCCACGGCGGGCCGACCACCTCGAGCACCAACGACCCCACCGTGATCTTGTCGTGAGCGTCCACGGTCGTCCCGGTGGGCAGCATGACCAGCCAGTCTTCGGACGCGACGGCGTCCTCCCCGGGCTGCTCGCCGCGTTGGCGTTGCTCGCAGTAGCAGACCGTCGTAGTGGTCGCCTCGGTCTGGTCGGGGTTGCCGTACCGGTCCGTGGTGTTGGCGTCGGTGCGGGTCGTGATGGTGCAGGACTGGTTGAGCAGTCCGGTCAGGCTCACGCGAACACCCGCCGCCGGTACCGGTTGAGCAACGCCTTCTCCTCGGTGAGCAGCGACACGGCGCCACCGGTGCGGGAGTACGACACGCTGTAGGACCCGACGGACTCGGAGTTGACCCCGTCGGGGCTGGTCAACGACCGGGCGGCCAGCGCCAGACACACGCCCTTGACGTCGTTTGGGATGCTGGCGAACCCGTGGGAGTAGACGACGGTCACCTGTGCGCCGGGGCCGCCCCAGTCGCCCCACCCGTCGATCAGGTAGTCCGGGCCGTTGACCGACAGGACCCCGTCGACCTTCGTGCCACGGTACAGGGTATGCGCCCCGTCCCACACGTAGTCCGTGTCGACCGTGAGGGTGGTGTCACCGATCTTGACGAGCGTGATGGCCGACACCGGCCGTTCGGGCAGGTCGAGGACGTGCCCGAAGTTGCCCGGCAGGATGACCGTCGTGGACCCGTAGGTAATCGTCTGGTTCGTGTACGCCCTGATAGCACCGGAGGCCAGGTCGAGAAGGATCGCGGCCCGGTCGGACGAGATCGACGTGCCGGTGTACGCCTCAAGCTCAGCTTCGGTGGCGAACGGCGACACGGCAGATGGGTCAAGCGCGACGACGTCGAACACGCCGGACTCGACATCTGCGGCGGTGCCCGTGCCGGTCCACCGGTAGGCCCAACGGCCCGCGGTGCTGGCCGTGATGTTCTTGGTGTAGACGCCGGTGCTGCTCTTGGTGATGGTGGCGCCGGCGTAGGTGTAGGTGGTCGCCGTGCCGGCAGGGTCGGTGACGACAAGGCTGACGGTGGACGGGTCAGTGGCGGTGCCGGACACCTTGAAGGTGTTCGTCAGGGTGACGGTGTCGCCGGCAACGAAGCGGTCTGCCATGTTGTGCTCCTTCAGCCGTCGGAGACGGTGGCGGTCGAGGTTGCGGCGGCGGCCACGGTCACGGTGGACGTGGCGGCACCGGCGAGGGTCACGGTGCTCGTGGTTCGCTGCGTCACGGTCGGGGTGGACGTGGTATTCACGTCGGGGATGACGATGGCGGCGCCGGTCCACGACCAGCCCGAGTCGGCCCAGGTGGCAGTGGAGCCAGCCCAGGTGGCTGCCATCAGCCGTCGGCGGCTTGGGCAGCGGCGCGGACCTGGGCGAGGGTGGTTGCCTTCGCCAGCGCGTCGACGAGCACCGCCAGGCGCTCGTCAGCAGAGGGGGTCGGGGTGCGGGCGGCGAGCTCGTCGGCGGTCCACGGCCGGGCGGTCCACTGCTCGACCCACACGCCGTCGGTGTTGGTGAGGGTGCGGTCGTGGGTGGTGGTGTCGGTGTCGTCGGGGCGGGGGGTGGGGGTGACGGGATGCCAGCCACAGGCGGCGAGCATGGTCAGGTTGGTGGGGGTAATGCCGGACACGGTGCGCCCGTCGTGAAGGGTGCCTTCGGTGGGCGGGGTGGCCCGCTCGTCGCCGTTGTCGTGTACGAAGGTCATGGGGTCCCCTTCATGCGACCGTGATGCCGTAATGGCTGGTGATCCACGCCTTGAACTGCGCCCACTTGGGGTCGCTGCGGGCGTCGCCGGAGTAGATCGCTCCGAACGAAAGGGCCGCGACACTCGGGTTGACCGGCGTGTTGCCGCCACCGAACAACGTCACGGAAGTAGCGGTCCCGGTCCCGGCGTTGCCCGTAACAAGAGCGGTCCCGTCCTTTTCGATCTGGCTGCTACCACCGGAGGCCAACACCACCATCAGGTGAGCGGAAGCAAAGTCGGCGGTGGTAGCGGACTGGAGGTAGTTGCCGAAATAGATGGCCCACCGGGTGCCGGCCCCGTAGAGGAACCGAAGGGAACCATCGTCAGCCGCAATCGGCACTGAGTCGTTGTCCTCGCCCGTCAGAACGCACACCAGAGTGAAGGGTTGGGTGATCGTCGTGATGGTTGCAGAGTGCAGCACGTCCCCGCCGTCAGCTTTCACCGCCGGTTGGCTCCCGGCGCCGGCTGTGGCCTGATAGGCGGGCTGCTTCGTGCTCGTGGCCTGGGTCAGATCCGCCGTGCCGATTTCGTCCGGCCACGTCGACACTGCTGCGCCGTTCGACAACCCGAGGGCGACGAACTCGGGACCTTCCGCCCAGTAGGCGTGCGCCCATCCCACTTGTAACGGCGAGAACCCAACCAGGCCCGACGCCGCACGGCGCATCGCGTGGCCCATCAGGACGCCGCCGAAGAAGCCAGGAACCCGCGCCACGTCGTGCCCGAGTTCACCGTCAAGAACTCCAACACGTGCACCGCCGACGCCGTCGTCAGGATCGTCGGCGCCGTCAAGGAGTGCCACTTCACCGACGCCGGCCACGTCACCGAGTTACCACCCGACCCGTCCTGCCGCAGGATCAGCGTGAACTGCGCCACCGTCGCCGACGTGGTGAACGTGAACGTCACGTTCTCGTCCAACGTCACATCGTGGATGTTGTACGTGTCGCCCGCCAACGTCTCCGTCGACCCCGCCGCAGCGACCGTGCTGACCACCCGGCCAACGTCACCACCGGCGACCGTGCCAGCCGTCGTCCCCACCGACAGCACCGCCGCGCCACCCAAACCGAGGTTCGTGCGGGCCGACGACGCCGACGCCAGATCCGACAGGTTTGACGCCTTCGCAGCCGCAGCGTTCGCGACCGTCTCCGTCGCCGCGATGCGAGCCTTGACTGTCGCCTCCGAACCCGACGGGTCGGTGCCCAGCTCCGTCTCGATGGCCTCCACCGCCGTGGCGAGCGCCCGGTGGTGGTCGTCATGCGGGTACGTGGCGTTATCCAACGCCGTCGTCGGCGCGGCCCCGTCAGACGGGACACCATCGGTCAGTTCATCCAGCGACGACGGGTAGGCCATCAGTCCACCGTGATGGTAGAGACGACATTGGACTGCAAGGTCACGGCGACGTTTGCCATAGGGATCAGACCTCCCGGTCAGAGATGAGTCGTTGCATCGCTTCCCGGTCGCCGGTGGCGGCCAGGTAGCGGCGGTTCAGTCGTTCGTTCACACCCGACGGGCGACCGATCTTGTCGGCCTGCTTCGACTTCGGGTGGCGCAGATGCCACACGCTGGCGTCGAGCCGGTGGTGCGGGCCGACGAGTGTGTCCAGTGCGGCGCCTAGTGACGTGTCCTCGCCGCCCCACCCGACGAACCGGGGGTCGAACCCGCCGGCAAGGTCATATGCCTCAGGGGTCAGGGCGAAGATGCCGCCACCGGCGAACAACCTGTACGGGTTGTTGTTGCGGGTGCCGAGGTCCAATGAACTCCGGGCGGTGGGCCACTCGACGGGGCGGTCGGGGTCGTGTGCGACGATCTCGGCGGTGGCCGGTGCGTTCAGCCGGTAGACGTTCCCGCACGGCACTACCCACGGGTGGGTTAGTGCGAGCTCGGCGGCCTCCTTGAGGGTGGGCCAAGACTCCACCCACAGGTCGGCGTCACATATCACCCACACATCACCAGTCGCCCAGCGTGCGGCGTCGGCCACGGCGTCGGCTTTGCACCACCGGTCAGCCCGGCAGCGGCCCTCGATGATCTCCCAGCCGGGGCGGAGCGCTTCCCACCGGGCCCGCAACCATTCCCAGTTGGCCTCGCGGGTGTCGTTGTGCCCCTCGCCGAGGGGAACGATCAGGCTGACAGACGGTGGAGCCATGCGGGCTTCTGCGCCTCCCACGAATGAGCGGCAGCCCACGCCAGAGACTCGGACTGGAACCCGGCACGCACGACAGGATCGGCCAAGGCGTCCATCGCCTGCGCCAACGCCTGCGGCGCCACGTCGTACACCGGCACACGGCCGCACGGCATGGTGACCTTGCGCCAGAACCCGGCAGGGACACGAGGACCCGGCCACATCCCGTTCGGGGTGAGATCGGACATGACCACCGCCAGCCCGGCGGCGCACGCCTCCTGCACCGGCAGGCACAACCCCCCGTAGCGGCGGGGCAACACCAGAGCGTCGGCGTCGTCGTACAACCGCCAGTAGTCGGCCGGGGGGTCGGAGATTGTCACCTTCACATGACTGGGGGCGTTCGCCAGTGCGGGCACCTCGCCGTGCTGCACCACGATGCGGATCTCGCACGGCTCGGTGAGAAGGTGCAGCGAGTTGACCAGGGTGTCGGTGCCGTTGCGGTCGGCGAGGGCGCGTTTGCCGGCGACGTGGACCCACCGGCACGGGCCGTCATGGGGTTCAGCGGGGGTGAACCGGTCGGCGGCGACAGGGAACGGGACGACCTCGGTGCGGTGCGGCATCACGTCGCGGCGCCACTCGGTAGCGGACCAGAGGTGGCCCGGTTCCTGCGCGCCGGTCCAGAACTCGGGGTTGGCGTGCAGCACGGTTGCGGTGTCGCAACCCTTCGCCCACTTCGGGAGGCGTGGGTCGAAGAAGGTTTCGGCGGCGTAGACCACGTCCACGGTTCGAAGCCAGCCCATCACGGTCTTGGGGTTGAGCCCTTGGGACCATTCGCAGCGGACAGCGTCGGGGAACCGCTCAGGGTGGGATGGTGCGGAGCGGTCGTGGGTGTCGACGAACAGCACGGCGGCGTCGAGGTTGCGGGCGGCCTCCCACGTCTGCACTCCGAGGCCACGGTCGGTGAGCGGGGAGACGACCCCTACGCGCACTCGATGACTTTCGGGTCAGAACCACGCCCGTCGAGATGGGTGCTGCGCTTGATGTCACCTGACGGCGCATACATCGACAGGCGGAACCGGCGCGGGTCACGATGCTGCAACCAGTCGTTCTCCACCACACCGAACATCCGGTCCTCGATCATCCCGTCCGACTCACGCCACCACGAGGCGTCAATCCAATTGCGATAGGCGCCGGTGGCGGCCAGGTGCGGGCGCTGCGACCACTGCACCGTGCGGAGCAACGGCACCCCCTCGACCAGGCGGGGCACCTCGTCCACCATCAGGTGCTTGTGCGGGTCCAGCACCGACGCCTCATGGTGGAAGCGGATCAGGTTCGTGTCACCCGACAAGACCGCCTTAGCGCACCCAGTCCAGTCCACGTCACCAATCAGCGGCGTGTCGTGCTCCACAAACAGCACCAGCGGCGTACGGACCTCGTCCAACAGGCGGCGGGTCATGCCCACCTGATGCGTGTGAGTGTCGAACAGGAACGGCACGACGTTGGACCACTCGAGGTTCGACACCCACAGCAATCGGCGCAGGTACTCGGCGTAGTCCCTTGTTCGTTCGGCAAGGTGTGCGGGGAGCCCGTCGGCCATGATCAGGATCTCAGCGCCCGGCAGCCGGTCACGCACCGAGGCGACCGTCTCCGAGATGATGTCGATGGAAGGGTGCGACGGGATAGCCGAGGTCGGCATCAGCACCGTGACCATGTCGTCCACGGTGTGCGCCGGCTCGGGCAGACCGGCCACAGCGGCTACGTCGTCGAGCAGGTCCAGCCGGTGCCGTCTCTTCTGCTGCTGCCACCATGCGGAACAGCGGTTGGCGTTGTTCGGCCAGTCGGCGAGCTCGGCCGCTACGTACTTCTCGACCTCGTGCCAGTAGGCGACCTGCTGGAACGGAGCGCCTGGGTAGACGAGGTCCCAGTAACCCCGCTCGGGGTAAGCGCCCGGTGCGGTCTGGTCGGCCAGTGGGACGCACCCAGCCTCGAGCGCCTCGTACAGGCGGAACGAGTCGGGGGTGGCGGGCCCGGACGGGCACGGGGCGACCTTGGCTGATGCCATGCGGCGCAGGTACTCGGTGCGGTCGTGGCCTTGCATGAACCCCGGCGTGCGGGTCACGTCGCGGGACCATCCACGCTGGGACGATTCGAGCGTGTCGAACAGCTCGTGTCGGCGGGTGTGCGTGTCCTGGCCGGCGAGGTAGACGGCGGTGGTGCGGTCCTGGTTGCCGATCTCCCGAAGGGTGGGGCGGGTGGCGGGGTTGAACCCTTCACCGATAAACCGTGTGCCCGGCCGGTAGGTCCGGTCGGGTCGGGGGGTCATCACCCACAGACGCAGGTTCGGGTGGTCGACGGCGCCGTGGTCGAACGTCGATTCTTCGTCGCTGGTGAGGATGAGCACGACCCACGGCAGCGGGCGGATCAGGTCGTTGACCTGCTCGGGGGTGTAGTAGCGAGCGGGGCACACGACCACAGCGCCGGTCTCGGACGGCGGGTTGAGCCGATGCGTGAACCGGTCTGCCGGCGTGATGAGGTCCACGAGGTGCTGGTCGTCGCAGAGCGGGTGCGCCTTCAGCCACCAGACTGGTATCATCTTGGCGAACCCTCGCAGTGGTGAACGGCCGGCCGTGGCCTTGTGCCCGATTGTTTGCCTGTCACTGCGGGGGTCCCTCGCGTCATCGCGGCGTGTACCGCCAGTGTTCCTCATGGTCGACCGCCAGAAGCTCACGGTCGTAACCGGCCTTCGTCATCAACTGATGCACGTCTGCGGGCGCCTGCCCGTACAGGTCCTTCAGGAACTCGGGGTGGACCGACACGAACACGGTGGGGCGGTGCTGCGCCAGGGTGCTGGTAGCGCCACGCAGGACGTGCCACTCCGAGCCTTCGGTGTCCATTGTGATCACGTCCGGCACCAGACCGGTCTGACGCACCAACGCGTCCACCGTCGTGGTCGGCACACGGTCCTGCTCCTGCGCCAAATGAGCGAACCCCGCAGCGGGGTCGACGATACCGGTGGCGCAGTCCGGCCAGCCACGGAAGAACCCGCGGCGGATGCCGTCGGGGTTGGTCGGGATCGTGATGTTCGAGCCGACGAACCCGACGAAGGTTGCGGCCGGCGGGGTCAGGTCGTTCTCGTCGAAGATGGCCTTGATGCACGGCCAGACCCACGGATTGGGTTCAACGGCGACGACGTGACCTTCGGGCGTCCACTGAGCAATCAGCCCCGTCATATCGCCCTGCTCGCTACCGATATCGAAGACTGTGTCGGTGGCCTTGATGACGGCGTGCATGGCAGCGAGGCGTTCCGGTTCCCATTGGCCGCCGCCTTCGGGCCTCATGTACTGAATCGCCCGGTGGCTGGGCATCCGCAGCACCCACGACCCGTTCACGTTGACCGGATAGTGGTACACCTTCGCCAGATCGTTGATCATGCGGCCGACCTACAGGTCAGGCGGCGCGCTTTCTTCGCTGCGTTTCCTTCTGGCGACGAGTGTTGCAGGCCCGGCACATGCGCGTGCCCGTTGACTTGACGATGTAAGTGTTCTCCTCGTCCCACGGATGACCCCACTTGCAGTGAGTCGGAAGCGGCACCTTGCGAACAGGCTTTCGGCCAGCAGCCAGGTTCACCTTTCGTGACACGGCACGTAGGTGCGAAGGATTCACACACCGACGATGAGGTCGTTGGTCGGGGCCGGGGTCGTTGACGCGACGCCCGGTCCACTCATTGTACGGCCTCTAGAACTTGGTGCATCCTCACGGAATACGTGTGGCGCTCCAGCGTCTCAGCGCGTTGGTAGGCGGCGACCTGCTCCCGTCGAGCGTCGTCGTAGGTGAAGTGGGCGATCATGGCGCGTAGGTCGTCCCACTCACCCATCTCCCACATGCGCACTTCGGGGTGCGCCTCGGTCAGACCGTCAACGAACGGGTGCAACAGGAACCCGCCACGACCCGTAACCTCGGGCACCCGGTCCGACCAGTAGCGCACCATCGGCCCACCGTCGGCACGGGGTGCGAGGCACGAGTCCCCCACCCACACCTTCACCGAGGCGATCAGGTCGCGCAGGTCGTCGCCCCGGATACCCGGCTGGCCCGGCTCAGGGAAGAACCGCACACGGTCGCCGTAGGTCGAACGCAGCCACTCGACAAGCTCACGGCGGTGCGTGTGCTCGCCGTGGTAGTGACGCCACGACCCCAGGAACCCGATTTCCGAACGCCACTCGTCGCGTGGCGTGCCCGGCACGCACTCGAACTCGGATACACCTGGCGGCATCCAGTGATGGTTGACGCCGGCAGTGGCCCACTCGGTGTCGTGCGCCCCGTCGGTGGAGAAGAAGTGCTGGCACCGAAAGTAGGGCTCGGTCCACACGCTGTCCTCGCGGCCGTGCTCACGTAGCCCCCACCACCGGTCCAAATGGAACGCCACTGTCGGGACGCCTGCTCGGCGTGCAGCCAAGAGCAGTCGGATCTGATCATGGTGGGGGATGCGCTTGGCGAGGTCGGCGGTGCGGGTCCACAGAACCACGTCGAAGTCGGCGACCCGGTCGGTGAGCTCACGCCACCGGTCGGGCTGGCCTTCTTGGCACAGCCACACGTCGTGGCCGAGGGCGTCGAGTGCCTTGCGGACCTCGTTCTCGGTGGACGCAGGGGGGTCGAAGTTGCCGACGTATGCGATGTGCATCGGTTCTCCTGTTGGCCCGAGGAATGGTCGGCCCGATGCGGCGGGGTGGCAGCCGAAGCCACCACCCCGCCACCCCCTCGGGCCAAGGGGGAACTACTCAGCCTCAGGTGGGCTGGGACACGAGCGCACCAAACGCGAACGTGTTCGCGTCCGACTGGCTCGAGGTGGGGGTCACCGGGTCGGCCACCGCCCACGCGCAGCGCATGACCGCACGGAGCGCCACGCTGTCCTGCTGCATGAGGTTGAGGACCACGTTCCCCGACTCGTCGGAGATGACGCCCTCGGTGAACACCTTGTAGGTCAAATCCTGCCTCGTACCGACAATTGCCTTGCTCCAATCGCCAGCGATAACGGTGTAATCCTGGTCCCAGGCACCGTTCAGCACCTCCTGGAGCTGCTGGCCGTACAGCGACGGGGCCTGGTCCAGCCCCGCGGCGCTGTTCTGGTAGATCAGCTCACCCGTGGTGGCACGCAGGCCGGCGAGACGCCACGCGATGCCTGGGGCGGCAGCGAAGCCGTTGACCACGTGGCCGTCCTTGGCGATGGCCTGACCCACGTACGAGAGGTCGGCGGCGAAGTCGTCGCCGGACACACCCTCGGTGAAGTCGTTGTTCGACGCCTCGATGCCGGTGGAGAGGGCGGCGCCCCACGTGGCCGGCTTGTTGGTGCCCCAGAGCACGGCGTTGTCGAACGCCTTGCCGAACGCCTGGCCGATCAGCGGCATGACCTGCGACCAGATCGGGGTGGCCGAATCGTCGAGGTACGCCTCCGCGATCGGGACGATCACGGCCAGCTCCTCGGCGACCAGCTCCACGTTCTCCCAGTCCACCGAGCTCGTCTGCTTCAGACCGGTGTCACCCGACACGAAGTACGCCTCGGGGAGCGTGGTGAGGACGGGCTGGCGGGCCGACTTGGTCGACATCGGCACCTTGCGGGCGAGCGACATCACGGCGCTCGAACGGGTGGCGACCTGGATCACCTCGGCCGAGTGCTGCTCGGGAACGAGCGGGTCGTTGCTGTTGGACGCGTAGGCGTCCCGGGCGATGCTGGTGTTGTAGGCCATCGTGTGGCCCTCCTTGTGGGGTTAGTGACCCCTCGCCTTCCGGCGGATGAGGTCATCCATCGAGAAGCCCTGAGAAGGCGTCGCGCCACCACCGGGGAGAGCCGTCGGCTTCGCGCCGACAGCGAGGTACGGCTTGCTTTCGGCAAGCCTGCGAACCGCAGCCGTGATGGCCTTGGTGTCGACTTCGCCGTCGTCGTCCACCTCGAACTCGGTGAGGTCGAGGAGACGCACGGCGTCTTCGGGGTCCTGCAACACGCCACCGGCCGCGGCCTTCACCTCGGCCCGCACCAGACGGACGTTCGCAGTAGCGAGCGCCTCGGTCCGGCCCTCCGCCTTCGCGGCGGCGATGGCCTTCTCCTCGGCGCTGGCGTTGGCGAGCCGGACCTTCTCCAGCTCCGCCTCCGCGGCCTTCGCCCGCTTCTCGGCCGCCTTCGCGGCGGCACGCTCAGCGGCGAGGGCCTTCTTGCCGGCGTCCCCGAGCCCGTCGTCCTCGGCGGGCGCAGCGGTCGGCTCCTCGACGGGAGCGTCGTCGGCAGGTGGGGTGTCCGTCGCGGTGTCACTCACCGGTCATCACCCCGCGCTTGGCCCTGGCCCGACGGATGCGGTCCTTCTCGGCCAGGTAGCGCTTGAACTCGTTGATGTCGTGCGCCCGGTCGGGGTCCTTCGCACGGCGCACGGCCTGGCCGGCGGTCTTGTACGCCGCCTGCGCCTTCTCGAGCGCCCGAAGGCTGTTGGCGGTCTTGGCCGCGGTGACGGCCTCCTGCGCCTTGGACAGTTCGTCTCGGGCCTTGTCGAACGCGGCGACGGCCGCGCTCAGGTCATCGACGGTGGGGGTGGGCATCGCGCCCCTTTCATGTCGGGGCCACCCCGTCGCGGGGCAGCCGGTGCTTCGTCAGGCCGCGATGTCCGCAGCGCTGGTGAAGGCATGGGCGGCGTCGGCCAACACGGGGCCGAGCTCGCCGTGGGTGTGCACGGCCACGTCCGGCAAGATCACCTCGCCGGTCTGACCGTCCACACGGAAGTGGCGCGCCTTCCAGTACGGCGCGTCCTTGCCGGCGTTGGCGTCCTTGATGTTGCGGAGCACCTGCCGGTTGAAGTCCCTGATGGCCCGGTCGTTCTCAGCGAAGATCGGGGCGATAGAGCAGTGGCAGTTGGTGTGCATCGGCCACCCGTCACCACCGGTCTCGGTCTTGAACTTCTCTTGAAGCTCCACCACGCGAGCAGGACTGGGGTAGGTGTAGCGCTGTGTCGAGGCGGCGGCGCAGAACGCACACGCCTCAGGGTCGAGCACCCGTTCCCACCCGATGATTTCGGTCTCGGTGTCGGTGGCGACCTCGAACTCGGTGGCAGCGTCACGCATCGTCAGGCTGATGTCGGTGGAAGCGGACTGGGCGGCACGCACACCGGCGGCGTTCATGGCGTCCATGAACTGCGCCCCGTCGGACAGCGCCGACCAGAGCTGCACGAACGGGCGGGTGTAGACCGTCGCAGGCTCGGCGCCGTTGCGTACAGCGGCACCGACGAGGTCGTCCACCGGTAGGCCGACGGCACGGGTACGGGTCGCGCGGGCGAGGTAGGCGTCGGTCAGAGAGACGGTGCGGCGCTGCCCGGCGTCGACCACCGGGAGGGTGGCGGCAAGGAACCGGTCCACGTCCGCCTGGTCCCACGAGCCGAGGGTGCGCCAGTTGCGCTCCACACGGGCCGAGACACGCTTGCGAACGTCGATCAGTGCGTCGCGGTAACGCTCCGCCAGGACCGCCTGGCGATTAGGCACCGGCCGCAGGGACGGCGGGCTCAGTCAACTCCGCAGGCACCGGGGCGAACAGATCCTCCTCAGCCTTGATGGCCTTGATGCGGGCGATCTCCTGCGGCGAGTAGCCCAACTTCTCCCACAGGATCTCCTCAGGCACACCGAGATCCTTCTGCTTGAGGATGGCGTCGACGTGCTGGCTCTCGGTGCGTGACTCGGGGTCGGACCAGATCAGCTCCATCGACTCGGCCGCACCCAGGCGGTCGTTCCCGGCGAGGCGCCCGGCGAGGCGCATCGACTCCTCCCACCCCTCACCGAAGAAGCGCATTTTGCGGCGCACCTTGGCGACCAGGCCCGTCTCAGCGGCCTTGATCGACTCGCCCGACAGGCGGTCAGCGGAGGCGTTCAGGTAGTGCGGGGGGGTGCGGGAGATGGACGCGATGTGCTGCACCAACAGATCGATGCCCTGCGTGAAGTTGCGAAGGTCCGCGGCGGGGAACACACCGAAGGAACCGTCGGCCGACTCGTTGATGAGCAGCGACGCCGTGTCGACCTGCGGCTTCACCGGCTGGTTCGTCTGCGGGTCCGTCGGCACCTCGAGCCCGGTCGCCCACCGGGCCGGCAGTGCTTGCTTGTCGGACCCGACCAGCATGTCAGCGATCAGCTTGTTCACGGCGTCCTGTAGCGGGATGATGCTGCGAATCTCAGACTGGGCGATGACGCCGTGGCGCGAGTGACGGGTGCGCGGGCGGTTCTGGAGCGGGATGACCGGGACCACACCCAACGGGTTCGGCATCGACCCTTCCACCACCCACGACGTGTGCGCGGCGTCCACCACGTTCATGTCGGACCGCGGTTGCGCCGACCGGAACTGGTACACCTCGTCCGGCAGGAACAGCTCCGCCCGGTCGTAGCTCTCCTCGTCCCGGTACACACGCAGACCGGCACGCCGGTCACGGTGCATCTTCGGGTGGCACTCGACGATCGCGTCGTGGGCGTTCGCCACGCAGATCTCGGGCATGTCCGGCGTCTTCCCGACCCACGGGATCACGTACGACACCCCGCCGACGAGGGCGTCGGTGTGGGCGAGCTGGGACTGGCCGTCCATGTCGTTCGCCTGCCAGATGCGCCAGGCGTCGGTGTCGCCGGCCACGTCGTCCCCGACGCGGAACCCTTCGACGTTCAGGCGCTCCTCGGAGGCGTCGACCACGACCTCGCACCAGTTGTCCGCGAAGGCGTCGAACAGCCCGCCGAACGCCTCACGGAACCGCTTCGACTGGAAGCTCAGGTTGTGGCTGCCATCGTAGTAGTCGGTCGCCAGCTGCAACGCCGGGCGCCGCTCGATCAGCTCTTTGTGCAGCCGGCGCAGCCACCACTCAGGGGAACCAACGGGGGCATCAGCCATACAGCGCCCCCTTTCGTGGGGTCCTGCGAAGTTTCAGAAAATGTCGCGATTTGTTGTTGACGGGCGTGACGGAGTGTGGTTAGATAATGACATGGAAGCCACCACGAACCCCGCCACCACCGCCGAACTGCTCACCCTTTGGGGCGAGTTCAACGAAGTGTTCATCTCGGCCATCGGCCGCAGCGAGTCGGGCCGGATGCTCGCCGCCAAAGGCATGGCCATCATCGAGGCCGAGCTGGTCGGCCGGGGCCTGGCCCTCAACGAGGACACGATGGAGTGGGCAGCTTGAGCACCCCAGCAGAGCGGTCCCGGGCCTACCGGGACCGCAAGCGGGGCAAGGCCCCAAGGGTGCCGCAGCCATGCGGCACCCTTGCCGCGTACAGACGCCACCAGAGGGCACAGGAAGCCCCGTGCGAGGCGTGCCGGGCCGCGTGGGCCGAAGCACAACGCCGCTACTACCAGAAGCGCAAACAGGCTTAGAACACGAGCAGCTTGCCGGGGCGCTTCACCTCGGGCTCCGGCTCACGCATCACATCGCCACGCGCCTCGACCGCCAGAACGGCGCAGACGAGAAGGTCGATCTTGTCCGGCGACTGCGGGAACTTCTTACGCACCGCCAGGTGGCCCCGGTCCTTCCACCGGCGGGCGTTCCCCACATGAGCCGCAAGGCGGGGGTCGCCGTCGTGCGTGATGGACTTCGTGGTCACCGACGTGTGGAACAGCTCCAGCGCGTGACCCATCGGCGTGGGGCGGTTCGTCCACCACTCACGCACCCGCTCGCCGTACTGGCCGTACCAGCGGCCCAGGTCTTCCTGCCAGTACGGCGGGTCGCCGTACATGGCACGCACGTCCCACCGGTCGAACGCCGCGGCCACTGTCACATCCACGGCCGTCTTAGGCACCTCGCCGCCACTGTCGGCCGGGTCCCACACGTCAACCACGAACACATGACCGTCAAGCGTGCAACCGACAAGGCCGGTCGTGTCATCGAACAGCGAACCGTCGAACCCGAGCGTGATCGGCTCACCGTCAGGCGGCAGGGTCATCTCAGGGTGGCGACACTCGTCCCACGCTGCTGGCGACAGGTACGCATCCTCGGCAGCGACGATGCGGTTGCCGAACCACCGCTCGGCCTGTGCGGCGTCACGGTCCAACAACTCCACGATCTCGGCGTCGATGCGGTCAAGGTCCACCCAACCGCCACGCTCGGCGGCACTGTCACCGTAGGCAGCCAGCAGGAGCTTCCGGCGCTCGCGCTTGTTACGGATCGACAGGTTCGCCGGCGGCTCCGAGTGGTCCCGGTAGATGTCCGTCGCGGTCGACTCGAACGTGCGCTGCGCGACCGACTGCTCGGCAGGGTCCCACGCATTCGGCGTCTCGATGCTGCGGCCACCCATGCCGGCGAGGCCACGGAGCTGGTTGTCCGACAGTGTCCAACCGCCGTTGCTCTTCAGCCATGATTCGGTCTGGTCCTGCACAGCGAACGTGATGCGCTGACCGAGACGACTGCGTGCCGAAGCGGTGACGGGCTCGATCAAGCCGCCGCCGGGAAGGTTGATGCGGGTAAGCCCGGTGTCGGGCACATCAGCCGAGAAATCACCGAGCTCGATCATGGGGAGCAGCGCACGCCAGATGTTGTCCGTCTGGTCCTCGGACACCGCAGTCACCTGCGCGTGCGGGGTCGCCCACGGACGCCCGACCGGCTCGCCGTTGGCGTCCCACCCGTCGAACACCACCGGGCCCTCCGGGTGGCACTCAGCGCACGTGATGGCAGCGGACAGCGGCCCCTTGCCCCACTTCTGCGGGCGGGTCAACTGACCACGCCGGTACACGAACGCACGCGGGCCGGGATCTGCGGCGGGGTCGATGCGGTAGTACCAGAGCAGGAACCGCAACTGCTCGTCGGTCACCACGAACGGCGCACCTAGGCGCTCCCCGTCCGGCACGGCGCACTTGGCTGCGATGAGGTCGGCGACCTGATAGCCCAGGGTGGGGAACTCGCCGGCAACCTCAGGACCACGCCAACCCGTCAAGAGGCGACCGGGTCAACCGCACGCAACCGGCGAACGTTCGACGCCGGCACGGTCGACTGCTTCGCCTCCGTCGCCTCCACGATCTCCCACTCCAACCGGCGCAACGCCAGCGGGGTCAACCCCAGCCGGTCAGAGAGCTGCCGTGCCTCGGGCGCTGCACGCAGATCACCAGCCTCGGCGGCCAGCGACCAGCGCACGTAGGCGGCCACCTCACGGTGGGCATGGGTGCGTTCCCACATGACCGCCTGCGGGGTGCGCCAGAGCTCGGCCCACAGCTTCCGCTCGTGATCGTCGGCCGTTGCAAACGGCCACTTCGGGGTACGGCCCTTGCGGCCATCGGCCGGCAACTGGGTCAGCTTCGGGACGTTCCTACGGCGCCTCTGGTCAGGTGACTTCGGGGGGGGTCCTGGCATCTCGTCCTGCTCCAATCAAGGCGTCGCGCCTCTCGTGGCTATGCATAACCATGCAACCCGAACCTGTACGCACTGCGAGCGGCTGTCCTCTCCGGTCTCCCGCGCTCTCCGAGCGCCGCGGTGGTACCCCACCCCCTGCATATTCATGCAGAACCTATGCACGCTGCCATCCTCCACCGTCGTGGGTGTTGGTCTTGCGTGTGTGGCAGGCGTGGCACATCGCTTGGAGGTTGGACCAGTCGTGTCCGCGTGGTGAGCTCGGTCCCATGCCGTCGATGTGGTCCACGTCGGTGGCGGGCTGGTCGCACACGACGCAGCGTGGGTTGGCTGCGAGGTAGCCGGCTCGGGTGGTGCGCCATCGCTTGTCGTAGCCGCGTTGGTTGGCGTTGGGTCTGCGTTGGTCGTGGGTCTTGCGTTGTGCGAGGCGGTGCGTCTCGCACTTGCCTTGCCCGTGTGGTGCCGGCTGGGTGCAGCCCTTGACGTTGCACACACTGGGCGCTCTCATGTCACCCCTGTTACGCGCAAGTGGCACGACCCACCGGTCGCACCACTAGCACATCATGCCCTGTCGTTGGTCGTCGGTCAAGCACCGCAAGGGTTGTGAGCCGACGCCTCCGACGCCTTGCGTCACGCTGCGCCGTTCCATTCGTCTGCGATCTGACGTGCGCTGAACACCGACGTGCGCTTGCCCGATGTGCGCTGGGTCCAACCCTTGCCCTTCGAGTGGCGGATGATCTGCTCGTTGGTGGGCCGCTCGCCGTGGGCGTGGGCGTAGTCCCAACACGGTCGGCACAGCGGCACCGGCTCCTTGAGGAACCCAGCGTCCGTGGTGCGCCACACGGTCTGGTGCTGCTCGACCCCTGCCTGGTCGTGCCACAGGCAGCCCTTGGTCTCGTTGAGCACGGCTCGTCGGGTGGGCTCGTGCGCGGGCAGGTACTTGTCGGACAGTGCGGCCAGGGTGAGCAGCGCACGGTACGCCCGGTCGATGGCGGCGTCGTGCTGCTCGAGGTCGTGGCGTGCCTTGTCGGGTGTGGTGGCCGCAGTGGCGGTGGGGTCGGACCCGCCACCCCCGGTGGTCTTGTCGCCGTCGAAGTGCTGGGCGCGTGGCTGGCCGGCGAGGTGTTGTGCGATCTCGTGGCGTAGCCCGAGCTGCACGCATGCGAGTAGGGCGGCGAGGTGGGTGTGGTCGGGTGTGCGGGTCACTGGTTCGCTCCTGCTCGTGGGTGGGGTTTGATCTGATCCGGGCCTGCGAGCCGTGCCGACCGTGCCGTGCCTAGAGAGAGCGGCACGGGGCACGGTCGTTTTGCACTGTGCCTTCGGCACGCCGTGGCGCAGTACGGCGTGGTAGTTCGGTGTATTCCAAACACCGTGCCGTGACGTGACGTGGCAAGGTACGGCACAGTACGGCAAGGTACGTCGGTACATTTCACACAACCGTGCCTAACTGCGCCGTGGCACGGTTCGGCACGGTTGGCGCAGGTCACGCTGCCATGCCTTCACGGAACGGCTTCACCGAGAAGTGCAGCACTCTCTGGCCTTCACGTTCGGATCGCACGTAGTTCTTGGCGAGCAGGTCGAGGGCCAGGTCGATCATGTCGTTACCGCCGGTCACGCCCGCCCGAACCGAGTTCTTCGACATGCCCTGGGGGTTGGCCTCTAAGAACTTCGACACCCGTTCCATGTAGCGGGAGGGGGTGACGTGGTCGGTCGTCTCGCCTGATTCGGGCACCTCGACCCGCCACGCCAAGGCGTGGTTCTCCGGGTGGGAGTCAAGGTGCAGGTCAGCGATGCGCTTGCCCTTGGCGTGCTGGCGCAACTGACCGGGCCGGTCCTTCTCGATGGACATGGCACACATGCCGTTGCGCCCCAGACCAAACGGCTCCTTGACCTGGAACGAGAACACGGCCCCGTCCATCGCTGCGAGCTTGTGCTGCGCCCCGATGGCCCACCGGCCCCGGTTCTCGCGGTCCTTGGTGACGTGGTCGATCTGCACGACGGCGGCGCCGGTGAGGGACAGCCGGCGGGGTAGCGCACCGTGGAAGGTGGCGTAGTCGGCGTTGTCCTCGAGCTTGAGCCCGTGCATGGTCATGGCCTCGGTGATGCCGTCGATGATGGCGAGGGTGATGGGGTAGTGGTCGACGACGGTGGCGAGGTCGGTGTTGCCTGCGGTGTACTTGCCGCCCCGGTGGACCAGCGGCTCTGCGGGCTGCACGTAGTGGAAGAAGGTCAGCACGTCCTCCGGCTTGGCGCCGAGGGCGAGGAGGCGGGTGACGACGGTGTCGGCGGTGTCCTCGAAGTCGAGGTACAGGACGTGTTCACCGGCCATGATCGCCAGCACGCAGGCGATGAGCGCCGCCCATGTCTTGCCGCTCTCGCTCTCGCCGTTGAAGGCGTGGCACTTGCCCCGGTAGAGGAGTGGTTGCCCGTCGCTGCGCTGGAAGAGCTCGGGCATGGGCGGCTTGTGCGTGCCGTTGAACAGGTCGGTGAGGTTGACGGGCCACCATGACGTGTGCTCTTGGCCGTCGTCGAGGAGGTCGGGTACGACGACGAGTGGCGCCTTGTAGGTGTTGGGTGCGGGTAGGTCGGCGTCGATGTCCCACGGGTCTGGTGGTGGTGCGTCGTCGTCGGTGTGTGGTGGTGCGTTGTCGTCGTCCCAGTGAGTGCTCATCGGATCTCACCGATGCATTCCTCGCACCAGTAGATGTCGTCGGTCACCGAAGGTGGCCGGGGGTCGTTGCAGCAGTAGCAGTAGCTGTCGCCGTCGTGCCACAGGAACATGAACGTGGTGTCGTGGTCTGCCGGTGTGAGGTTCGGTCCGTCTCCGGCGACCATCGCCTGCGGGTAGACGCAGTCGACGCCCCCGGTAGTCTCGTGGACGGTCATCCACGCTGCGACCCGCACCCGAACCACGGTGTGGTTCCTGCGCTGATAGAGAGCCCACCAGCCGCGGGCTTCACAGATCGACGGGTGTGGCGTATCGTGTGGATTCATCGGGGGCCTCCTGTGGGCTTCCGGTCACGCCTCGGGCTGTTCACGCAGCGCCGGGGCACTTCAAGTTCCCTCATTGTCCTACGGCCCCGGTGGTCGGGCAACCCACTCTTCACGCTGCGTCCCGCCGTTCTCGTCGCACACCGAGCGCCGGTCGTACCTCGGACCACGCCTGGTCATAGGCGGCCAGCCGTGCGGCGCATTGCATGAGGATGCGGGCGGCTAGAGCCACGTCACCGGCCGCTTGTGCGTCGGAGAGCGCCTGGCGTGCGGCGGCGAACATGGTGGCGGTCGGGCCGGGGGTGGGGCGTTGCGCACGGGCGTCGTTCACTTCGCCTCCTGCTGCTTCTTCGGCCGGTGGGGCCCGGCGACGCATTCGACCTTCTCGCCACAGCCGCCGTGCGGGCAGTCCTCGAGCTTGCGTGGCGACCACGACAGGTGGCCTGCGGGGCACTGCCACTTGGACGCGGTCACGCCGCCTCGCCTCCGAAGATGTCGAGCTGCCCGTCGGGGACGGCTTTCGGCTTGTCGACCCGCAGCACCTTTGCCCGCAGGCCGGGGTCGTTGCACCGCCATTCGGCCAGGCGCAGGTAGTCGGCGGAGAGGTCGATTCCGATGCCGTGGCGGCCGAGGATGTGGGCGACGGCGGGGACGGTGCCTGTCCCGGCGAAGGGGTCGAGGATGACGGCGGGCCGGGTGGGTGCGGTGGTGTCGGGGCAGGCGCAGGCGTAGCCGGTGATGGTGGCGGTAAGGTCGGCTCGGCCGTGTGGCATCTCCTGAAACTTGGGACGGCCCGCTACTAGGTCGTCCCGGGCGTCGTCCATGTCCCGGCTGTATGACTCGTTCCCGCGTCCCCCTGCGGGCGTGTAGTCCTTCGCCACCACGGGCCGGCGTCCTTCGCCGCACGCCACGCACACCCCCGACGGTGACCATCCGAGGATGATGCGCCGAGGCCACTCCGACGGGAAGGCGGCGAAGTGGTCGACGCCGAGGTGGTCGGGCACTCGCAGCGGCTCTGTCGGTACGGTCCACACGGACCCGGGCAGCTTGCCGAGGGGGTTCGGGTCGCGATTCTCGTCGATGTATCCGCGGCCCTTGCCTGTGCGCCTTTCAACGGCCAGCTTCCCCGGTTGCTTGCCGAACGAGTCGGGGTGATACGCCTCCCGCACCTCGTCGACCGCCGAGAAGTACCGGGGCTCCTTCGTGAAGTGGAACCACTGCTCGTGGGAGCGCCGCACCCGGTCGGTGACCGACTCGGGCAGCCCGTTCGGCTTCGACCAGATCACCTCGGCGCGGCAGATGAGGCCGAGCTGGTCGATGCACCCGATGGCGTACCGCTGCGGGAGCAGCATGAGGGACTTGGTGGGGATGCCTCCCCAGTCGGGGCGCACGTCGGCGGCGGCCTCGGATGCGGCGGCGGCCTCGTGGTAGCCAGTGCCCGTCACGCCATCGGTGCCGAAGGGCTGAGTGTGGCGACGGTACGAACCTGGGTTGACCCCGCTGTACTTGTCCCCCAAGTTCACCCACAAGCTGCCCGACGGCTTCAACACCCGACGACACTCCGCCGTCACCGCCCACAACGCCTCGAGGAACGCCTGCGGTGTCGCCTCCGAGCCGATCTGGCCGTCGTAGTGCTCGCCGCCGTCGGTGTACGACCGGAGCGCGAAGTACGGGGGCGACGTGACGATCAGGTCCACGCTGTCATCGGCCAGCGGGATCGACGTGGCGTCACCGCGGATGAGCTGGTAGCTCACGACAACGCCGCCTGACACAACAGGTCGCGGGCGTCGAACATCACCCGCATGGCTCGGTCGGCGGCACGCCAGGCGTCGCCCATCGCCTCCCGGGTGGCACGGGTGCGCTCGGCGGTGTGGAGTGCGCTTGCGGCTTGTGCGCGTGCGGTGGCGGCCTGGTGCGCGTGGTGTGCGGTGGCGTAGTCGGCTGCGGCGTCTTGGAGGGTCACGCTGCACCTTCGGCCCGGCAGGTGTCGCACCGGATGGTCCCGGCGATTGCGACACGCTTCGGTGCCCACCACCGGGCCTGGCAGGAGGGGCACACGGCCACGTCGTGGAGGCGGTGTGCTTCGCCCCGGTTGTGCAGCGAATGGCCGCCACGTTCGGTGGGTGACTTGCCGCCCCACACGCCTCGTGGCTCGTCGCGCCCTTCGGTTTCGCATTGGGCCCGGACGGGGCAGCGGGCGCAGATCTGCTTGGCGGCGGTGGCGTTGGTCCCTTGCGGGGGGTAGAAGATGTCGGTGCTCATGCCACGGCAGGCGGCCTCGTCACGCCACGTCATGCGGCACCGCTTTCGGTTTCGGGTAGGGCAGGCTCAACAGCCCGAGTCGGTCGGCTTTGCGTTGCCCGCTGCGGGACAACGCCCGCCAGTAAAGGTGCTTGCCGGTGTCGAATACTGGCGTAGCGTCGATGCCGAGCTTCCGTAACCCATTGGCGTGGCTTGCACCCCAGTTGTCTCTGGCTGTCCATGCTGGATAAAAAACACCGTCCACCATTACTCCCGTTTCGTTGGGTTTCCGTAGCCCGTTGTACGACCACGAACCGGCCTGGTAGATGCCGCCGTGATGGCCCTGCGTAGTGTCGGCATAGGAGATAATGAGGTCGGTCATTCGCTTGGACTGAATGAACCTCACCCCTGCTCCGATGAGCTTGGTCAGCGAAATATCGGCGTCGTCACGTCGGACGAGGCGTGACAGTTCCCACAGCGGTTCCGACCATGCCGGCGGCGGGACGGTGAACAGGCACGCTGCGACGGCTTCCCCACTGTCACCGAACAGCCCGCCTGCTTCATGCCAGGTACAGCAAAGCATGACGTTGCCCGGCCAACGGCGCGAATAGTGGTAGCGCTTCACTAGCGCCTTGGCTTCGTCGGTGTGTCCGGTGTGCATGAATAGAGCAGTGTCCGGGGATCGAACCCGGCCTTCATCGGTGGAACCGATGCGGCTCGCCTTTGAGCCCTCCACTGCATGTAATGGGGTCACGTCGCCTCCCCGTTGATGGCACGGCGTAGTTCGTCGCCGCCACCGGGCACCTCCAGCCGTCCCCTGACCGTGACGGCGGCGGCACGGGCGACAGCCCACGCCTCACCCTCGGTCGGGGCGGTGCCGTGGTCGGTGCCTGCGGGACCGTCGACGGTCCACTTCCATCCGGTCACAGTGGTGTGCGGTTCGACCGCGATGGTGACGAGGGTGATGCGGTGCGCCATCAGAACGGTGGCTCCGGTGTCCATGCCGGCTCCGGTGCGATGAGTGCCAGCCAGGTGCGGACGGTGACGCAGACGAGGTCCTCGTCGCACAGGTCGCCCTCGTAGTACGGCAGTGCGGGGGTGCGCCAGAGCATCCACGTCGGCAGCCACACGAACCACTGGCCCACGTCGGCGCACCCGGCCCGCTTCACCACGAGGCACCAGAGCGGCGTACCGGCACGCTCGGACTGCTCGGCGGCCTCGGCGGCCTTGCGGATCACCGCCCCGTGCTCACGGAGCATCACCGCCCGGTCCGCGACCTGCACTGTCCAGTCATCGCCGTCGCGGTCTTTCACGCCGAAGATGTCGCCCAGGTCTTTCTCGGCGCCGGCCTTGCCTCGGCGTGCGTTCGGGAACCACGGGGCGATGTGCTTCACGAATGCGAGCTCGGCCCGGTCCCCTTTGGTCTTGCTCAGGTTAGTCATGGGTGGCCTCCAGTGCGGCAATGACCATGCCGAGGGCGTCCCACAAGTCGAGGCAGTCGTCGGGCCAGTCGCCGTCAACAACTCGCTGGGCGGCGTCACGCACGGCCCGCAGGCGACGCACCTCCGCCACCATCGAGAGGGCACGGTCAGGGGTGAGTGTCACCGTTGGCGGTGCGTGGGTCGCCTCGGCCCTCAAGGCGTCCCACCCATCACAGGATGTGTGGGTTCGCACATCTGACGTATCGTCTTTGGCGTCGGTGTCGATGTGCTCAGCCACGCCAGCCGTCCCAGAGGCAGCCGACGACGACGGCGAGCAACACCAGCCCGGCCACGACGTAGGCGGTGGCGATGATGACGACGGAGGGGGTCACGGCAGTGGCTCGTCGTCGGGGTGGACGGGGCCGATCACCTTCCGCCACGGCCCGGTCAGGGTGTCGTAGTGGGTTTGGGTGAATCCGTGTTGGCCGATGAGGTCACGGGACACGAGCGCCACAGCGGCGCCCAGAGCGGCGTCCCAAGCGGCGTCCCGAGCGGCGTCCCCAGCGGCGCCCCGAGCGGCGCCCCAAGCGGCGTCCCAAGCGGCGTTGATCGCCTTCGCCTCGTCAACGGTGAGGCGTGCGGCACGCAACACCACAGCGCACACCTGCGCCCACTGAGGGCCGAACACGTCGGCCAGCTCGTCGGGGGTGATCGGCTCGGCGGTTCGGAGCCAGCCGACCACCTCGGTTTCGGTGCGGTCGTCGGCGTCGTTCCATCCTTCGCCGTGGTCGCGGTGGCGGGCGACGGCGCGGGCGATCAGCCATTCGCCGGGTGCGAGCCCGCATGATTCGAGGGCACCGACGAGGCACATGCGCTTTCCGTCGTGCTGCTTGTGCTGGGTCCAGTGGCCTTCGACCTTCTCGGCGGCGAGCGGCCACGGGGTGGGGTTGATGGGCAGGGTGGCGGTCATCGTGCTCCTATCAGTGCGGCGGTCATGATCAGGACGAGGACGGTTTGCCAGCGGCCCATGCGGACACCGAGGCGGACGGAGTGGCGGTGCGACCCGACGGCTGAGCGGCCGATGCGGACACCGCGCCATGCGCCGATGGCGTGCGGTGCGACGAGGGCGGCGAGGATGAGGACAGCGGCGGCGGTCACAGCCCTACCTCCTTCGCGAGCAGGTCAGCGAGCATCCGTCGCGCCTCGTCCCTGTTGGGTGCGGCGTTCCACTTGCGGCGGGCGCGTGCGGCTTCTTTCTCTCTCCACCCTCGGGCGAACTGGCGGGGCATCCTGCCCTCTTCGCTGTCCCATGAGTCTCCGCATGTACAGCAGGTCCAGAAGGTCGAGTACCAGACGGCGGCGGTGCCGACGAACCGTCTGCGGGTGTCGCAGGTCGGGCAGTGCGTCACTCGCCTGAACGTCACGGTTGCTGGCGAGCAGATGAGGACAGCGGCAGCGGTCATCGGTCAGCCACCCCCCGTAGCTCGTTCCACGCTCGCTGCCAGTTCGCATCCGTCATAGGGACGGGTGGGGGTAGGTCGGCCGTGGGGCAGTCGGTGAGGCACCGCCCGTGCTGCCAGCACCAGCACCGTTCATGGATGGGTCGGTCACTCGCCGCGGTCATCGGTCCCCCATGTGGTTGTTCGCCCACCGGCAGTGCGCGGGCGGGGCGGGTCGGACGCAAGGGTCGGTGTGGTCGCCGGGGATGCCCTTGCTCGCCATCGCTGCGGCGGCACAGGCAAGCAGCGTCCACCAGATGAGGCGGGTCACCGGTCGCACCTCAGTCGTGCGAGCAGGTCGGCAACCGTCACGCGGGCTTCGTAGTTGGCTTCCCCGTTGTCCATCACCCCAAGGGCTTCCCTGAGACCAGAAATCACAATGACGTTCTCGGCCCGCAGGCGGTCCACCTCGCCGCAGAGCTGGTCGATGGTGTCGGCGTAGGACGGACGGGGGCCAGACGCAACAATGCGCCGCACGGCGTCGGTGTCGATGGGGTCAGCCACGGCCTTGGGCAGCGGCTCACCGATCGTGACCGGGCCGACGTTGATGGTGTGGCCGTCGTGGTCGCTCACAGCCCCACCAGATCCCCGAGCCATCCCCAGCGCTCTGCGAACTCGGAGCGCACCCGGTCAGCGAACGGCTGCGGCTGCACCGGCGCCGGAGGGGTCTCCAGCGCCTTGACCCGAACGGCGAGCCGGTCGACCCACTCCGCCAGTACGTCGATGTCACGTTCGAGGGCTTCGATGCGGTCCGACTTCTTCACCGTGACCACCTGCCCAGCACCACGAGCCAGCCGGCGAACAGCACCGTGACGAGAAGCAACACCACCGAGTCGGGCATCACTGGGCCGCCTTCCACGCCTGCACGGCGTCGTACACCGGCCGCCAGGGGTTGACCGGACTCGGCGCACGGTCGTACGTGGCGTCCCAGCCTTCGGCCCACTCCGCGGCGGCGGCGACCACCGCGTCACGGGGGTCAGGCGGCTCAATGTACGGCTGCGCCATTTCCAACACTTGAGCGACCGGCCAGCCCAGCGAGTGGTGGGCCGCAGCGATGTCGGGACCGTGGGGAGGTAGCGACCATCCAGGCTTGCGCCAGCTCACCTCGTAGACCGGTAGACCCTCATCGACGTGGGTCATACGGATCTGCACCTGACCGGCGTCGCTCAGTGCTACGAGGTCCGCTAGCACCTCTGCGTCGCTGCGTTCGGGGTCGGGCGGCGACGCGGGTTCGTAGTACCGCTCGTGTCCGACGACGTACCTGCCGTCATCCGAGACGGTGACGATGTCGCCCTG